>Ga0070708_100000753_pt1 | contig 24443 bp, 25 predicted proteins | sample KBSK5503metaG_FD_65469 | JGI IMG/M metagenome (GOLD analysis project Ga0070708, IMG submission 65469) | Corn, switchgrass and miscanthus rhizosphere microbial communities from Kellogg Biological Station, Michigan, USA - KBS K5-50-3 metaG | ecosystem: Host-associated > Plants > Roots >... | reverse complement strand
GGGGGACACCCCGCTCCCCGGCAAGGGCTCTGCCCCTGCTGCAAGCCCCCCAGGCTTGCTTGCCCCGATTGATGAGTGGATCTCAGTAGCTTATGTAGGCCCAGGAAAGGAGAGAGCATTATGACCACAGAAGATAGTATTGTACGGACGATAGGCGTTTCGATGGAGGGTTTGACGCTGCGCGTCGCGGACGTAGAACGCTCGCTGGCCTTTTACAAGAGGATTCCCGGCGTCGAGGAAATCGTGCATCGGCCCGGAGAATTTGCCCTGCTCTCCATTGGCAAGGGGCTGATAGGGCTATTGAAGTATGGGGCCACGCATGTAGAGTTTGGGACATCGGATGTGGATGGGTTGTACCGGCATTTGAAAGAAGTAGGTTTTCCGGTAGAGGGTGCGCCGAGCCAGAAGCCGTGGGGGGAGTATACCTTCACGGTGCATGATCCAGATGGGCACGTTTTGGAGTTCGACGATTCGCATGACGTGCCATGACCACTTTAGCGGCACCATCTTGCCAAGATGGTGCCGACTTCAAAGGGAGGTATCTGAATTACGAGGATATATGGGGAGGGTTTCATTCCTCCTGCTTGTAGAAGCTCTGTCCAGGCTGTCTCAGATCTGGGGGAAATTCCTGTAAGAGCCACATATTGCCATCGGGGTCGCTGAAGCCGGCATACTTCACTCCTTGAACATCCATGATCTCGCCGACTTCCAGTCCTCGTTTCACCAGCGCCTCACGAGCTGTGTCTATGTTGGCTACGACCAAGTGCAGTCCCTTTACCGATCCGGGCGTCATCTCAGTAATTTCGCCCATACCGGTGCCAAAGACGATGCTACAAGCCGACCCGGGGGGCGTGAACTGGAGAACCCTCATGGTGTCGGTGGGTCGCGTATCCACCTCTAATTTAAAGCCAGCCTGTTGATAGAAGGCTTTGGCACGGTCCACATCAGAGACGGGGACCGGCACCAGCTCAAGTTTCATTTCATGGACTGCAGGAATGTTGTCTTTGTTGTTATCTGCCATGATGATGGCTCCTTTCACTAATTCCAAGTTGCTCTGTATCCTTTGAGGTGATTGTGGACAACGGGCCGATCAATCGGCCCCTACGGGTTAAGCAGAAGTTCCTCAAGACGATTGTAGGTATCGTTGAGGCCTTCTTCCATGCCACTCTGGAGCGTGCCATCGCGGTCAGCGACGGACTGGAAAACTGATTGAACGGTTAACCTGGTTCTGCCTCCGGGCAAGGCATCAAGTTTCATCGTCTCCAGGGTCACATGTCCGGTTTCCGGTAAGCCTTCAAACTCAAAGGTATCAATAATGCGCTGGGGTGCAAGGATTTCGTGATAGACACCGTGAAAGGCGTAGGTGTTTCCCTGGGCGTCTCGATTGATAAAGCGCCATTGTCCACCGGGTCTCGGGTCCATCCTGTCAACTTCGGTTGAAAGGTATCGCGGTCCCCACCATTGCGGGATCAGTTGTGGATCGGTGATGGCTTTAAAGACGAGCTCACGCGGTGCATCGAATTCGCGTGTGATGAGGATTTCTTGTTTGCCCGGTTCTGCACTAATATTCGTCTTATTGGCTGACATGCTTATTCAGCTCCTTTCTGTTTTTCCATTGCGAGGACAGTATCTAAGGCTGCAAAGCGCTCTTCCCAGAGCTGCCTGGTTTGCTGCACCCATGCTTCAAATTGAGACAGCGTCCGGGGATTAAGGCGGTAGACATGTTTTTGAGCCCGTTTGTCCATTTCCACCAGGTGTGCCTCGCGCAAGACTTTGAGATGTTGTGAGATGGCCTGTGGGCTGACAGGAAAGTGTTGGTAGATGGCAGTAGCCGGTAACTCACCGCTGGTGGCGAGGAGTTCTAAGATGTTCCTTCTTGTAGGATCGGCAAGGGCCACAAACATATCCATGCAATTATTATAAAGCATTTACTTAATTAAGTCAAGGTTTGACTTCTGACATCCACTCCTAAATCGCTTGAAGTTTGCGGTACTCCCCCTCACGGTGGTGGATCATTCACCCTTCTCTCCTATCCGCTTGACAGTCCCTTCCGACACTCACTATGATCAGGAAGCTCTCTCTTATTCTCATTTCCAGCGGCGAGGATTTTATGACCTTTCATCTGTTCCTGTTCTTGCCCACGGTCTGCCTCCTCCTCTCACTGGCGCTGCTTTGGTGTCTGGGCTGGCTCCCTCTTCAGCCTTCCCACGAACCCGCAGGGAGCAGACGCGCGCCGGTCCACCGTCTGCTCAAGCCTCGCACCCCGCTGGATTGCCCCATATGCCGCCTCTGTTCCTCAGATGCGAGACCTGCCTCTGCGGAAGTCGCGCCCCTGGGGTGAGGTGAAAAGCCGCCGGGGAGCGCCCAAGCGGGTGAACACTGAGGGCTACGCCTGTCCCAATCAGCAGTGCCCCTCCTTCGGGATCACCGATGCTCACATGCACGCGCTGGTCGGAGATGGCAAGCACGGCCAGGCCGAGCGCATACAGACATTTCGAGGTCTCGCCTGCCGCACCACCTTCAGTGCACGACGGCACACTCCCTTGTACCGGTTGAAAACCCCTTCCCAGCAGGTCGCAATGGTGCGGATCTCGCGCTGGCTGAAGGGCTGGACCCTTCCGCTGCCGAACGTGTCTTCGGCTACCGACAAGCCACCATCAGCACCTGGCTGACTCGCGCCGGGGAACATGCACAGACCTTGCACAAACGCTTCTTCTGCCATCTCCGGCTCCCGCATCTGCAGCTGGATGAACTGCGCACCAGGCTGCGCAGCTCCACACGGCTGCTGTGGCTGTGGCTGGCCATCGACCCCTGCACGAAGCTTATTCCAATCCTCCATCTCGGTCCCCGCACGCAGAACATGGCACATACGGTTATCCACTCCCTGCGACAGTTCTTGGCCCCTGGCTGCCTCCCGCTCTTCACCAGTGATGGCTTAAACTTGTACTTTTATGCGCCTCTCTGCCCATTTTGGCCAGTGGGGCGAAGTGGGTCCCCAAGGGCGGAAAATGCGCCAATGGCAGGTGGCGGCGGGCCTGATCTACGGCCAGGTGAAGAAATGCTACCAACGGCGCAAGCTGCTTCGTGTGACACCTGTGATGCGCCTGGGAACAAGCGCCGCTCTTGAGGCCACGAGGCCTCGGACTGGGTCTCACAGGACGACTCAATACCGCGTTTATTGAACGGGTGAATCTGACGGTCCGCCATGGGGTAGCAGCGCTCGCGCGTCGCACCTGGGCGAAGGCTCAGCCTCCCCCACACCTGCTGGCCCACCTGGAATGGTGGCGAGCTTACTACCATTTTGTGCGTCCCCATGCAACGCTGCGGGTAGCCCTCGTGCAGCCACGAGAACGAGGTGGCAATCTTCTGGCACAACGAGACCTCCAGCGTACGGAAGCTCTGGTAGCAGGGAGAACCACCCGACGATGGACAGCGCGGGAAGTGCTCAGTTATCCCTTGCCGCCGACGCCACACTTCACCATTTGAGTGTGAATGAAGTGAGAAGATGCTCTGTGAAATGCCTGCAGGTAGCTTGGTGAAGGTGAAAGCAGGTACAGGCGCAAGGGACCTGCTGGAAGAGGTCTCCTGCCTGTATCATCGAATGTGAAGAAACCAACCGAAATGCGTTCGCAGGGTGCCGATCGAATTCTCCACCATATCCAATGGCTGTACCCTCGTCCCGGTCCAGCCTCTTTCGGTGGTGGATAATTCGGACATCTCTCCTACCCGCTTGACTTCCCCTCTCAAGGTTCCTTATTCTTCCTACTCAGAAGAAAACTGTCCCTTTTCCTCATTTCAAGCACAGGGGATTCTTCATGAATGTACCGGTGTTCTTGCTCATCTTCTCACTCGCGCTCCTTTGTTCCCTATGGTGGCCCCATCAAGGTCCTGCCCAGTCGAGAGCAGCAGCCCAGGTGCGCACCAGGCTCCAACGTCTCTTGAAGCCCCGCTCGCCAGACGATTGCCCGGCCTGTCGACTCGTCTCCACCGCCTCGTCGGGTGAAGGGCCAGCGCCTGCTCCGGTGCGTCCCTGGCGCGAGGTCAAAAGCCGGCGTGGAGCACCCAAGCGAGTCAACACCCAGGGGTACGCCTGTCCCAACCAACAGTGCCTGTACTTTGGGAATACCGATGCTCAGATCCACGCCCTCGTCGGGGATGGCAAACATGGGCAGGCTGAGAGGATCCAGACGTTCCGTTGTCAGGCGTGCCGCACCACCTTCAGTGCGCGACGTGATACCCCCTTGTACCGGCTGAAAACCCCGTCTCACCAGGTCGCCATGGTGCTCTCTGCACTGGCCGAAGGGCTGGACCCATCAGCGGCCGAGCGGGTCTTCGGCTACCGACAGGCCACCATCACCACCTGGCTCACACGCGCTGGTCAACATGCACAGACCTTGCACCAATGCTTCTTTGCCAATCTCCGGCTGCCGCATATCCAGCTGGATGAATTGCGAACTAGGCTGCGCAGCGCCAGACAGGTGCTCTGGCTCTGGCTGGCCATCGATCCCCTGACCAAGATATTGCCTGTGCTCCATCTGGGTCCCCGCACACAACACATGGCGCATCTGCTCATCCACTCCCTGCGACAGATGCTGGCCGCCTTTCTGCCTTCCTCTCTTTACGAGTGATGGCCTCAATTGCTACTTCTATGCGTTGACGGCCCACTTTGGCCAATGGCTCGCCTCGGGTCGTCGTGGGTGGAACGTGCGCCGCTGGCAGGTGGCAGCGGGCCTGATCTACGGCCAGGTGAAGAAAAGCTACCGAAGGCGCAAGCTGGTGCGGGTGACTCACGTGATGCGTCTGGGGACAGAGGACCCTCTCAAAGCGGCCCTACAGGGATTAGGTCTTTCTGGTCGGTTGAACACCGCCTTTATTGAGCGCGTGAATTTGACCGTCCGCCAGGGGGTAGCCGCGCTGGCTCGCCGAACCTGGGCCACGGCTCAACAGTCCCCGCACCTGCTCGCCCATCTGGAGTGGTGGCGCGCCTACTATCATTTTGTGCGTCCCCACGAAGCACTCCGAGTAGCGCTCCTGCAGCCACGAGAGCAAGGTAGCAAACGTCTGGCGCAACGCTACCGATAGCGTACTCCGGCGATGGCAGCCGGCAGAACCCATCGACGATGGACAGCGTGCGAGGTGCTCTCTTGTCCCTTGCCGCCGGTTTCCGCTTGAGCGCCACGCAAGCCTGATGGGGGAGGAGCATCATGTCGCAAACAAGTCGGTGAAGGTGCCAGCAGAAGCGCTCGGGTGGAGTCTTCTTCCAGGATACTGTGGCTGTTCGGTCTGTCCAATGACGAACATCCAGCCCGAAACGCGTTCACGGGGGACTTGTCAAATTATCCACCATGTCTCATGGGAGCACCGGCATCGGTCTCAATGAGAGAGGCCAGAGCCTGGTAGATGCCGTATACCTTTCCCTGGGCTATACCTCCAAGGCTTCTGGAGTCTGGATGAAAGGATAGTTGCCAGGGCGGAGCTTGCCTCCGCCCTGGCTAACCACGGAGCAGACTCCTCGGTGGGCAGTAGGGGCGTGAGCTTGCCTCCGCCATAGGCGTCGTTGCACAGGCAGATTTTGGTGAGGCAATGTGCTCTACCTGCCCACGCTCGTGTCCTCGAACGCCCCTAAGGCGCGCAGCGAGGCCTGTTGTGCCTCGGTGAGACCCCGAATGCCGGTGATATTGAGCCGCTCGTAGAGGCGATTTCGCAGTGTTTGGAGCGGCTCGCCGTTCTCGAGGTCCCAGAGGCGGATGGCCCCGTCATCCCCGCAACTGGCCAGCCTGCTGCCATCGGGGCTCACCTTGAGCGCGTGCACTGTTCCCTGATGCGCGCCTCGCACCCGCACACACGCTCCGCTCTGCACCTCCCACCAGCGCAGTCTGCCGTCATCGCCTCCACTGACCACCACCTCCCCACCGGGAACCCAGCTCAGCGCAGAGACCACCCCCGGATGCCCTGCAAAAGTCTGCAGCGGCTTTCCACTGTCGGCCTCCCACACGAACAGCTCTCCGCCCCCTCTGCCGCTGCCGACGGAGGCCAGCCGCCTCCCATCGGGACTCCAGGCCACACTCATGACGGCTCCCCGATGTCCCGCCAACTGCTGCTGCAGTGTGCCAGCACTCGCCTCCCACACATAGACGGAGCCATCATCACCCCCGCCAGCCAACCGCGTCCCGTCCGGGCTCCAGGCCACGCGCCGGAACCAGGTCCTGTGCGCGCGATCTGCCCAGCGCAGGGAGTGGGCGGCTACATCCCACACGAGCACGCCCTGCAGAATAGTTCCGCTGGCCAGCCGCTCCCCGTCCGGACTCCAGGCCACCCCGTAGAAGAAGGTATTGGCGTGCTCGAGGTCCCGGAGAATCTGGACACAGGTCCCGGTGGCTGGCTCCCAGAGCATAATCGCATTATCCCACCCGGCACTGGCCAGCCTGCTCCCATCGGGACTCCATGCCACGCCATAGACATTCTGGCGATGGCCGCGCAACATCCTGGGTGGCCTCCCACCGGCCACCTCCCAGACGGTGACGTGCGTATCCGTGCCGGCGCTTGCGAGCTGTGTGGCATCCGGACTCCAGGCGAGGTCATAGAGGGAGGCCACGTACCCCTGGAGGACGCGCACGCACTGCCCACGCTGCACCTCCCACAGCCGCAGCGTGCCATCGTCACTGCCACTGAGCAGGTGGCGGCTGTCGGGGGTGAAGGTCAGGTCGTTCACCACGGCGCTATGGCCCTGCAGCACCACCTGAGCGCGGCCAGGCTTCACCTCCCACAGCCGGATGGTGTGGTCAAAGCTGCCACTGGCCAGCGTGTCTCCATCCGGACTCCAGGCCAGGCAATGCACCCGCTCGGTATGCCCAGCAAGCGTCTCGAGACAGCGGGAGCTTTCCAGGTCCCACAGCTTGACGCTGCCATCCCAGCTCGCGCTGGCGAGTCTGCTGCCGTCGGGGGCAAAGGCTAACCCATGCACCCAGCTGCTATGCTCAGAGAGCGTCTGCACACAGCGAGCCGGCCCGCCCGGCTGCCTCTGCCAGATGCGGATCGTGCCCGCAAAGTCGCCACTGGCGAGCAGCCCTCCATCGGGGCTCCAGGCCAGCCCGAAGACAAGACCGGGATGCGGCAACTCCTCGAGGCGGGTCCCCAGCTTCGCATCCCAGAGCTGGACGGTGGCATCGCCTCCCACACTGGCGAGCAGGCTGCCATCGGGGGAGAAAGCCAGGCCTCTGATCCCCGTCGTCTGCCAACTCGACCAGAGCAAGGCATGACTTTCTACGTCCCACAACTTGACGCTGCCATCAGAGCTCCCGCTCACGAGCGCGCGTTCGTCCGGGCTGAAGGCGAGGCCCCAGACCGTGTCGGTGTGGGCCCGCCAGACCAGGTGCAGCGTCTCTCCTGCCTCTCGCTCCACCCGCCAGATCCAGACTTCCCCCCGCTTGCTCCCCGCGGCCCAAGAGTGCCCGCTCTTGCTGATAGCGACCGTCCAGATGGCATCGAAGGCCTCCGTAAAGACACACTCACGCATCACGGCCCCAGACAGAGTCGCATCTTGCATCTCGACCCCTTGCAGGTAGGACCCACGAATGGCGAGCCCTGAGAGGTCCAGAGCGCGCAAGTGGCCGCGCAGCGCTTTGAGCAGGCTGATCACGTTGGCAGGACCGTAGCCCCGCGTGGCCGGGTCCTCAGCACGGAACTGCGCGAGCAGGCCCAGCAAGTGGGCTTCGATCTGTGCGTCTGCTCCCAGTTCCGAACGCAGCCGCTCGAGGAGGGGATGGACCAGCAGGCGCACCTGGATCTCTCGCACATAGTCTTTGCCCTGCGCCTGCTCCAGGGCAAGTCGTCGCAACTGCTGCGGGTTTTCCAGCACGATCTCTTCGGCCAGACGTTCGCCCAACACATCGGTGAGGAACTCCATCACCACCGATTGCAGGCTGAAGCTGGCCTGCTGCCCTCGTTCCAGCAGCGAGCGGCGTCTCAGCGCTTCCAGGGCCTCCAAGACCCGCGCGCGCAGCGCCCGGGGATGCAGGACCTGCGCCAGGGTATCGAGCGGCGTCCACTCGCGCAGGACGGCCAGCCAGGTCAGCAGCTGGTACTCCAGCGCTGAGAGACGCCCCACCTGCTGGCGCAGCACCGGGCGGACGCCGTTGAAGACCAGTTCCCCTTCGTGTAAGAAGCGGTCGAGATCGCCACCGAAGAGGTCGAAGACCGCCTGCCCCACGATCTTGAGGGCCAGGGGATTGCCCGCGTAGCCGGCCACCAACCGCTGCCAGGCAGCAGGCGTGCCGGAGAGCTCCTTGTCGACGAGCAGGACACGGGCCGTCGGTTCGTCCAGCCCCACCAGGCGCAGTGAGCGCACCGGCCTGTGTGCCCCCTCCAGCGGCTCGATCTCGCGGGGTTTCTCGCGGGAGGTGAGCAGCACGCAGCTCTGGTGGGCCGACTCTCCCAGGCGCTGAAGGAGCCGCCCGTAGCCCTCGTAGCCCGGCAGGTAGTTGCCCTCGGGGTCCCCGCTCACCAGCAGCGACTCCAGGTTGTCGAGCACGAGCAGGCAGCGGTTCGCCTGCAAGCGCGCCACGAGCTGGTTGATGCGCTGCTCCAGCGAGGAGGGGAAGGAGGTGGGTGGCGTCTGGGAGAAGAAGGTGAGACAGTCGGCGACCAGCTCCTCGCACGAGGGGGCGTCGCGCACCGAGCGCCAGAGCACCGCCTCGAACTGCGGTGTCAGGCGGATGCCCAGCAGGGAGGCCAGCGTACTCTTGCCGATGCCGCCCATCCCGAGCAGGGCGATCAGGCGACAGTGCTCCTGCACGATCCACTCGGAGAGCTCGGCCACTTCCACCTCGCGGCCGGAGAAGTGACTCACGTCGAGGGCTCCTACCCAGTCCACGCGTCGGGAGGCGGCAGTCTCCTCTCCCGCGTGGGCAACCGCCGTCTCGGCCGGTGGGGAAAGCGGAACGGGCGCAAGAGAAGCCTGCTTCACAGCAGCTTCCCCGGCCTCTTCGACTGCCGTCGGTGGGGCAGAGGGCCGGGCCAGCACGGCCGCGAGCCACCTCTCATCAAGCAGCACCCGTTGATGGGCCGTTTTCCATAAGGCGCGGATCTCCTCTTCCTCCCGCCCGGGCACAAAAACCTGCTGCTGCACACACACCGCAAGAAAGTGTTGCAGATGTTCGGCCTTGGGATAGTCGCCGCCGCCCTCCCACTCGGCGACCGCGCGTCGAGAGACGCCCAAGAGGTCGGCCAGGCCGGCTTGCGTCAGGCCGATGCTGCTGCGCAGCGTCAGCATCGCCTGCCCAAAGGCATAGTCACGCTCACGATAAGAGTGCCGCGGCATCGGCGTCCTCTGTGCCTTCCTCGTGACCCGCCAGCACTTGGCCAGCAATGTGAAGCAATTTGAAGCAACATGTCACCCTGTGGCAGCTGTTTTCCCCAAGCACTCCCGCTATACTAGGTGATGTTGGATACGCCCGAGGCGGGTCCACGCTCAGTGGAGGGTCTGGGCACTGGTGTGACGCTCCAGACTCTCCTGTGTAACTTCATCTTAGTAGCATAGCACATTTCGGGTGGTACTGCCCCACTCGGTGGTGGATAATTCAGACTTCTCTCCCAATCGCTTGACAGCATGGTAGACTCACCGTATCCTTGCTTCTCGAGGAGTTCTCCCTTCTCCCCATTTTTTTTGCAGCGAGGATCTGTATAGTGCTTCATGTGTTCGTGTTTCTGCTCGTGGTTTGCCTCTTGCTCTCTCTGGTGCTGCTTTGGCGTCATGACTGGCTCCATCTCCGGCCATCCTCCTCACGAAGAGGAGCCACGCGTAGCACACTCCACCGTCTGCTGAAGCCCCGCTGCCCGGACGATTGCCCCGTCTGTCGTCTTAGCTCCACTGCCTCATTGGGTGGAGAGCCAACACCTGCTCCTGCACGTCCCTGGTGCGAGGTGAAAAGACGGCGAGGAGCTCCCAAACGCATAGACACCGAAGGGTTCGCTTGTCCCAATCATCTCTGCCGTACTTCGGGATCACTGCTGCTCAGATCCATGCCCTGGTCGGAGATGGCAAGCATGGTCAGACCGAGCAGATTCAGACGTTTCGAGGCCCTGCCTGCCATACCACTTTTACTTCCAGGCGACACACTCCCTTGTACCGTCTGAAAACCCCCTCTCAGCAGGTTGCTATTGTCCTGTCGGCACTGGCCGAAGGGCTGGATCCTTCCGCTGCTGAGCGAGTTTTCGGCTACCGACAAGCCACCATCACCACCTGGCTCATGCGCGCAGGCAGGCACGCTGAGATCCTCCATGAGCGCTGCTTCCGCAACCTGCACCTTCCGCACCTGCAATTGGACGAACTACGCACCAGGCTGCGCAGCGCCAAGCACGTGCTCTGGCTCTGGCTGGCCATCGACCCCCTCACCAAGATTCTTCCGGTCCTGCATGTCGGCCCCCGCACGCAAAACGCGGCGCATACGGTCATTCACTCCTTGCAACAGCTCTTAGCTCCTGACTGCCTTCCACTCTTTACCAGTGATGGGCTCAATCTCTACTTCTATGCCCTCACCGCCCATTTTGGTCACTGGCTTCAGGTGCGTCGTGGAGGCCGGAACGTCTTGCAGTGGCAGGTAGCAGCGGGCCTGATCTACGGCCAGGTGAAAAAATGCTACCAGCGGCGCAAGCTACTGCGGGTCACGCATGTCATGCGCCTTGGAACAAGCGAAGCTCTCCTGGGTGTCTTACAAGGACTGGGCTTCTCAGGGCGGCTGAACACCGCCTTTATCGAGCGAGTGAATCTGAGTGTCCGTCACGGGGTAGCAGGTCTAGCCCGCCGCACGTGGGCCACATTTCAGCAGACCCCGAACCTGCTGGCTCACGTAGAATGGTGGCGAGCCTATTATCACTTTGTGCGGCCCCATGCCTCGTTACAAGTGACACTTGCGCAGCCTCGAGAACGAGGTGGCAAGATGCTAGCACAACGGTACCGGCAGCGTACTCCAGCGATGGCGGCGGGGAGAACGAACCGACGATGGACTACGAAGGAAGTCCTGTGCCATCCCTTACCGCAGACGCCTTGCATCTCAATGTGAGCAGGAATGACGTGAGAAGACGCCCAGTAATAGAGCAGGAAAAGGCTTAGTGTGGGTGAAAACAGCTCTAGGTGACTAGACCTAAGGATGACGCACCCTGTTATGCACTCGAATGAGGAGAAAATCAGCCCAAAATGTGTTCTTAGGAGGCTGATCGAATTATCCACCATGTCCAATGGAAGTACCTGTCGAATTATCCACCATGTCCCATGGGAGCACCTGCTTGTTTCTCCATAAATAAGAGTATATACGCCTATTTCTCTTTTTCAAGGCTACGGACGGTGACAAAGAGGCCCCAGGTTAAGCGCGGCTTGTGCCTGGCTCTTTCCAGGTAAAAAGCGAACGCCGGAAGAGCAAAACTGGAATGAGCCAGAGCGGATAGAGCAGATAGGGCAGGTTCGAGGCCCAATAGGAGACATTATTCGTCACGCTTGGGAGACCAGCGAAGATGTCGCCTAGGAAGAAGCCAACGATCGCATAGAAGATCATCGCGCCCGTGATGAGCCCAACGGGGATCACCCAGGGCCGCCTCAGCCAGAGACCCACACCGGTGGCGACGTAGAGCGGGCCAAGCAAGAACGCATCCTCGACAGCGCCCGCGAGAGTGCCAGGGTCCACCTTCAGATAGCTGTTGTCGCCGTTCAAGATGTAGGCGTACCAGACCTGGCCGAGCAGGTTGCTGTTGGGTCCGATGGTGACGAGGTGCAGCGCGAAGAGGACATAATAGAACTGGGGAATGGTGGTCACAATCCCGAGCAGGAGCGAGAAGCCAGCGAGGATCGAGAGCCAGAGCGGGCGCCTGGTAGTACGTTGGAGACGAGTGGGCTGATCGACGCGTGCGGCCATAGAGTTGTCCCTCCTTTTGCTTTGTGCTAGTGGATGGTCAAAGTTCAAGTGATGGGTGAGGTATGGCTAGCCGGGCGAGGGCAAGCCTCGCTCCTACATTTCTACCCCTCACCACAAGATGGACAGAGTACTAGTGGTAGGATATCACATAAGGTTCTCGCTGTAACTCCTCGTTCTACACGAGTGTATTGGGTAAAATTTGAGGTTAAACTAGTCAAATTTTGCTCTTTCTTCTGTTACTAAACAGTTTTCGCAGCAGTGAGAAGACCGACCATATGAGGGCGTAGGAAATAGCTCATCCACAGAATAATCAGCAAAATTCCGCCAGTTTAATTTCAAAATTTACACGTTTACACGCGGACATTTGGAGATAAGGAATTAGGTAGGAGCAGGGGGAGAAGCAGACATTTGGAGATAAGACGTAGCGGACTTGAGAGGCGTCCTGGCTGTCATCCTGAGTGCGAGCTTTGGGTCTGGCATATCCGTTTTTAACTCGACGGGACACACGAAATAGTTTACAATCTTCTTATATCCCGGACCAGGAAGGGAAAGGAAGAGAAGATGCAGCAGGGCTACCCCATTCTGGAGTTTGATAGTGCTGCGGAGGCCGTACTTGAGCCACGGCGGCTTCTTAAGCCCATGGACGTGTCTGAACATGCTGTTGCCTGCTTTTTCCAGGATGTGATTACGAAGCTGTCTCAGCAGCACAACGCCAAAGTCGTGAAACACCTGAGGAGTGAAATTGGGTCGCACCCGATCTAGGAGATCGAGGTCGCAGGGAAACGGCTGACCGTTTTTCACCCTGGGGTTGGGGCGCCGCTGGCGGCAGCCCTGCTCGAGGAGGTGATCGCGCTGGGCTGCAGGAAATTTATCGCGTGTGGTGGTGCTGGTGTGCTTGATAGTGCCCTGACGGTTGGGCACGCGCTAGTACCGACGATAGCCGTCAGGGATGAGGGGACCTCCTATCAGTACTTGCCGCCTGGGCGTGAAGTCGCTGCCAACCCGCAGGGAGTTGCCGCTCTTGAGAGCGTGCTCAAGGCCCACCAGGTGGAGTACCTGCTCTGTAAGACGTGGACGACTGACGCCATCTACCGTGAGACGCCGGCGAAGGTGCAGCGACGCCGGGCGGAAGGGTGCCTGGCCGTGGAGATGGAAGCGGCTGCGTTTTTTGCGGTGGCCCAGTTTCGCGATGTGCAATTCGCGCAGTTACTCTACGGTGGCGACGATGTGGGCGGGAGCGAGTGGGATCACCGGCATTGGGATAAACATACCTCGGTGCGTGAAAACCTGTTCTGGCTTGCTGCCGAGGCCTGCCTGCTGTTGTAACTTGCGAGATTGCACCGGGCTTTTTGGTGGCCCGCTTCTCCGTCATGCTCGCGGGGCGAAGCCCCGCGAGCGGGTTGCGAGAACGCTGGGCACGACGTGCAAGACGGAAACACCAAAAAGCCTTGCAAGATTGCAACCACCACCCAGACAAGTGGAGCTAATCCTCAAGTGGGAGCACCGGAGGATGAGGTCTTCCTCCAAGCAGGCAGGAGGCTTTCCCAAGCAGGAGTGCCAAGCAGTCTGAGTACTCTTCTGGCGAGAAGACGCCATAACAGCCAGCCAGGTAGATCACCGCGGGAGCGGTGCCCAGTTCACGGTGACGAAGCCGGCGCAGGCGACGAATGGCCACCTTCGCCAGTCGCCTCCCGCCCGCAAGCGATAGACTTGGGCGGTGTTGAAGGCCAAGCAGGTCAAGGTGGTGCGCCCCAGAGCCGCCGCCACATCGCGTCCCCAGCGCTGCTGCTCCAGCCAAGAGCCCTCTTTGAGTTCGCGATAGGTATCATCCTCAATGAGCCAACGTAGACGAAACGTGAGGCCTCTCCTGTGCTGGCTACATGGGTTATCTGCCAGGCAAATTGAGAGTTTCCCTCTTCAGTTATCTGGTGCTTTGACGACGAAATACACGTTGGGTCAAGCCAGGGAGGAACGTCCTTGCTTTCTTGGGCTGCAACTCACTGACGATGAGGCGCACCTCTCCCGGGTGTGTTTCCTTTCGCAAGACAAACGAAAAACAACGGCCTGCTGGTTCTCAACACAACGGCAAGCATGCAAGACGTTTCTCTAGTGTTGCGCATGCCTCAGGCCGTCACATCTACATCTCTGAAAGAACTTATGCACTTCTGCGGTAGTCGTGATGTAAACCACCTAGGATCGGGAAGCTGAGGACTTTGCGATCTGTAGGATCTGCTGGCACTGATCCAGCCTTCGGGTCGGGAATCTGCTGCTTGATCCCTTGATGCGGTCGTGCCTGGTTGAAGTACGTCACATACGCATGGAGGACGCGGTGGAGCTGCTTCTCATGCATGATGAGCAGATGATCGAGGCACTCACGCCGCACACCTCCCAGGAACCGCTCACAGATGGCATTGGCTCGCGGGGCGTGATAGGGGGTTGTGAGAATCTCGATGCCACTCGTCTTGGCAACCCGCGCGAAGGTCAGCCCAAACTTGCTATCATTATCACAGCTGAGGTACTTCGGCCCCACGCCATAAGCGGTGGCCTCCCGCAATTGTTGCGCCGTCCAGATGTCCGTAGGAGATCGTGTGACGCCGACATGGATCACTTTGCGGGAGTGCAGTTCGATGATGAAGAAGGCGAACAGCGAGCGGAAGAAGAGATCCGTGACAGGCAGGAAGTCGCACGCCCAGATGTCTTTGGCATGGGTGTGTAAGAACGTGCTCCACGTCTGTCCTCCTGGCCTTGTAGTGCGCACGGGTCTCATGTACTTCTGAATGGTGCGTTTGCAAACGCGGATGCCCAGTTTGAGTAATTCGCCACGAATTCGTTCTGCTCCCCACAGATGATTATCCCTTGCCATCTCCTTGATCAACGCTATAGTCTCAGCGGAGATCTTGGGTGTGGTAGACATGGCTCTGGACTTGTATTTCCATAAGAGCTTGAAGCTCTGGCGATGCCACCGCAGGAGCGTCTCTGGCTGAACGATGAACAGCGCTTGCTTCCATGTTAATACCGTCCTGGCCAGAAATACGAGGAGTATGCGGTCCGTCCTGGTACAGGCAGGCCGTTTCACCTGTCGTCGTAGGATGATCACTTGTTGACGCAGCAGGGCGTTTTCTGCGACCAGTTCGGACTTGCTTCTGGCAAGGTCAGTCAGCGTCCCCAGGAGGAGCGAAGTGGTGTTCGGTGTGGTCCAGACGACGAAGCGGTGATGGAGCGACTGAAAGCAAAGACCTATCAACTGCTTGAAAAAAGTAAGAATCTCATGCACTGTGTACGTTACTCCTTTGTGAAGTTGAGCAGGTGAATGCTTTCGATTGTACTCTTCCTCTACGGAGTCGGCAAGGAGCAAGTAGCGTGATGAGCTATTCCCAAAGGGCTCAACTGGCGCTCGGATGCCACAAGTAGCCAGCACATCTGTCATGAGCATGAAGAGTATGCACCATCGACGCTCACTATGCTCTATTAGCTTCTCTTTGGAGATGGTAGGTGATCTCTGGTCGCTTCTTATCGTCCGGGACATGATCTTTTTTGGGAGAAACACCTACGGAGAGTTTCTCTCCTCAGATGAAGGGATTGCCCGGAATATTCTCGCTACCCGTCTTGTCCAACTGGAACAAAAAGGCGTCCTTATCAAAAAGCCTCATCCAACCGATGGGCACAAAGACGTGTATGAACTGACGGAAAAGGCCTGGATTTGATCCCTCTTTTACTTGATATGTCAGAGTGGGGAGCCAAATATGAACCGGAAACCGCTATAAATGAAGCATGGCTCGAAAAGGTCAACGTTGATAGAGAAGCGCTGGTTACGCTTATTCGTGAAACGGTGCAGGGCGGTGGATCTATTCTCGTTGGAGAAAATAGCGTCATGAGTAAGTTACAAATCACGCATTAAATATGCTTCAAGCTCTTTACGGTTAGGGATAAACGAAAACGACCGTGCAAGGTGGTGACGCACGCTCTGGTGTGACAGGCGACCCGCGCGGTGTGACCACAGGAGAGGCGCGGATGCCCAAAAGTGGTTGGAAGGGAACCATGGTTCCCCCATCCTGAACGGCGTCTCGGGCGACCCATTTCCTCCTCATCAGAAGAATAGTTCCTGTTTCGGGCTTGATTCGTTCACTGCGTACTCATCCTTCCTTTTGCCGCCTGATATGATCCGTAAGCAACATCGTACAGCAGCGACGGGGCCTCTTGACATTTTCCCTTTTATATGTTAAATTAACCTATATTAAAAAATGTTAGGTTAATTTAATCTATAGAAAGGAGGAGCCGTTCGTGTATATCGATATTCTGATCCTGGCCGAACTCAGTAGCCGTCCCTATCATGGCTATGAACTCAAGCGCCAGGTCGAGTGGATCCTGGGTGAGACGCTCAACAGCAATCACCTCTACCCGGCGCTGCGGCGTTACGAGGAGATGGGCGCCATCTACCATGAGGTTGAGCGGCAGTCTGGTCGCCCGGATCGGCATGTGTATCACCTGACTGAGCAGGGGAAAGAAGTGCTGCGGACCCTCCTGCGTGATTTTTCTCCCGATCTCGCACGCAACGAGAGCGAGTTCCAAACGCGCGTGGCCTTTTTCCATTTGCTCGATCCCGCCGCTCGTCTGGCTATTCTGAAGACGCGACGGGAGGTGCTTGAGCAGCGCTTGCAGCACCGGCAACACGCGCTTGCTCTGGCGCGCGAACATCCGCACGCCACCTACGTGCACAGCTTACTCGATTTCCAACTCCGGCAGGTCCACCAGGAATTGGAGTGGATTGCCACACTCATCCAGGGGGTGCAAGCATGAACCTTTCGCTGTCTTCTTCCTCGCGTTCTTCTATGGCCGCGGCGACCCAGGCTGGGTTGCTGGCCGGCCCGTTCTTGAGTATGCTGGACTCCAACATTGTCACTGTCGCCTTACCGGACATTGCCCTCCAACTGCATAGCCCGCTTGAAACCGCCCAATGGATCGTCAGTGGCTACCTGCTGGCCCTGGCGGCGGTGCTGGCCGCCAGTGCCTATCTCGCTAAGCGCTTCGGCACCAGCCGCGTCTACCTGGCCAGTCTGCTCGGGTTTACGCTGGCTTCCGCATTGTGTGCGCTGGCTCCCACCATGGGCCTGCTCATTGCCGCGCGTGCGCTGCAAGGGGCCCTGGGGGCTCCGCTGGTGCCGCTGGCGATGGGCATGTTACTGGGGCAAGGAGGAGCGGCGCGCCAGATGCCACCAGCCGCTGGCATCGTCTTGTTTTTAGCCCCGGCCATTGGCCCGACCGCTGGAGGTCTCTTGCTGCATGTCGGGGGCTGGCCGCTGATCTTTCTGATCAATGTCCCCTTTGGCCTGCTGGGAGCGTTTGGTATCTGGCGTCTTGTCCGAGGAACGCCCGCTTCGCGCCAGCCGGGCACGCACTTCGATATCATCGGCTTGCTGCTGCTCTCGGGGGGCCTGGTACTTGCCATCTACGGGGCGACCCAAGGCGCGCAGTTTGGCTGGACCACGCTCTCGAGCTGGCCCTACCTGGCCGGTGGCCTCGGCTTGCTCGCACTGTATGTCGTCTGGGCCTCCTGTCACGCGCATCCTGCGGTGGATCTCAAAGTCCTGTGGCACCCCCAACCCGCCCTGGCCGTGGGATTCTCAGCCCTGGTGGCGATTGTCCTGTTCGTGATGCTGTTCCTCATCCCCGTGTTTCTGGAGAGAGTCCAGGGCTTCTCACCGCTGGTGGCCGGCCTCACCCTGCTGCCCCAGGGACTCGTGACGGGCGTGGGGACAGTGCTGGGGAATCGACTGGCTGCCCGCAGGGGCACGCGCCTGAGCGCCGTCCTGGGGATGGCGATCCTGACGGTTAGCACGGTGGCGCTCTTCGCAGTGCAGATCGCCACCCCGGCCTGGGTCACGGCCCTGATCTTGAGCGGTCGGGGCCTGGCGCTGGGCCTGACGCTCCAACCGCTGCTCAACACCCTGATGGGCAGCCTTCCCCCGGAGCAGGTCCCGGACGGCAATACGCTCTTCAATGTGGCGCAGCGCCTGGGCGGGTCGATTGGCATCCCGCTGCTGGCCACCTTCTTTGCGCTGCGCGAGCAGGTGCGCCTCCAAGAGGCGTTGCAGGCCCTGGGTTTCTCTTCCAGCGTGATTGGGCAAGGGGGAGGCGCGAGCGCGCTGGCACATTTGCCTGCCTCCGTGCAGGCACACCTGGCACAGGCCGCTGTCACCGGTTTCCACGATACCATCTGGCTGCTGGTGCTGCTGTCAGGTGTGGGCCTCTTGCTCGCGTTCTTGCTGCACGATCGTCCCGCAGCTTCCGCCACGCCAGAGGGTATACACGGTTGAGAAGCGTCTTGGAGAAGAGAGAGGCCTGAAGAACTCCTGAAGTCGAGGAGTTCTTCAGGTAAGCACCTATTGACTAGCATTTTATCTATTGAATATGATATACTTCCGGTATGAAACACGTATCTCAGTCTGGGGAGGAAAAACGCCCTTATCGCTCATGAGCGCGCCAACGTCAGGCCGAAGAAACGCGCCGACGTATTCTGGCTGCCACTCGTGAGCTGTTCGCGAGTCATGGCCACATCGGAAGGAAAGAACAATGGGAACAGAATCAAAAGATTTGAAGGTCGATGATGAATTGGAGACAAAAGTGAACAACCATATCCCCAAAAAACGCGGTTCCTCTCCCTGGCCATTATCCGTCTTTAGCAAGACTTTTTTGGGCGTGCTCCTTGCTCATGCCGGCATTTTAACTGCTCTGGGACTGTTTGTTCAGCAACCGGTCGTGCTGATCCTGGCTGGTCTTGAGGCATTTGTTGCTTCGCTCACGTTGTTTGGCCTGCGCTGGATCCCGCTACTTGGCAGTATTGTTGGCTTTCTGATGCTGCTTGTTTTTACGACTGCAACCGCTCTTCCCATCCACCACTTGACCCACCCCAAAGACGCCTTTGGCTATGGTGTGCTTCCCGCATTCTCATTTCTTATGTATGTGGTGATGACCGGGCTGTTCTGGTGTGCAGCCATGCTGATCGTCACGGGGGTCACCACGGTCATCCATACCTACTTTTTCGCTCGATGGCAAAACTTCCCCTGGTTTCAGACGGTTCTGACCGGGGCTATTTGCCTCTGGTGCGGCGCGGTCATGGTTGGCGTGCTCACCCAGCCGGATCGACCGATCAACACGCTCAGTCCTGGCACGGTGGCCCTTGAAGTTGGCAGTTTCAGCCCGTCTTCGATCTCCCTGACTAAAGGAGAACATTTGACCATCGTCGATAGCGGGGCCTATCACCACAACCTCTCGATGGGCCGCTGGATCAATGGGCAGCCTGTGCTTCAAAACCAACCGGGAGCGCCCAGCCTCACGAATAAAGATGTCACTGCAGCCGGGCAAACCGTGATCCTCGGACCATTTAATACCGCCGGAACTTTTTACCTCTTGTGTTCCCTGCACCATAATATGATGCTCAAGATCACCGTCACCTGAGAGTGTCGAGAGAAGGTAATGCGGCGCTTCAAGTAACCTGTGAGGCTACGAGTGGTAAGTCCATGAGCGCTACTACTCTGTTTCCAGTTCGCTTTTCTAGGAAAGGAACAAATCATGGCAGAAAGACCCATCGATGATCAGAGTCAGATACAAAAGCGTACGGCAATCGAGAACGTGCCAGGAGGGACAGGGCGAGGAAGAAAGATATTCGCGACGATATTGTTGGTTCTGGCCGTACTCCTGGTGATGGGGGGTGGACTATTGCCGCGCCTCAAGAGCAATGCCACCGCTCCGGCTTCGAGCACGGGCAGTAGCTTTCTGCCTGCTCCACAAATGCCATCAGGTCCCGGTGTGCCTTCTGCCATCAACATGGGGATGCCCGGCGCACCGAAGTCCATCACGAGTTTACAGGCACCTTTCACCGCTCCTCACATGAAGCAGTTTACCCTCATAGCCCAGAATGCCATGATTTCTCTGGGGTCTGCTGTCAAGATTCCCGCCTGGACGTTCAATGGCATCGCTCCCGGACCAACACTGCATGTCCGACAGGGAGACCTCGTGGTCGTGAAAGTGGTCAACCATCTCTCATTTGGCATTACCATTCACTGGCATGGAATCGCCAGCTTTAACTCGGCGGATGGTGTGGCAGGTGTCACCCAGAATGCCATAGGAGCAGGACAGACCTATATCTACCGCTTCATCCCTCCTGACGCGGGTACGTACTGGTATCACGCCCATCAGTTTTCCTACGAGGAGACGGTCGGCGGCCTCTTTGGTATGCTGATTGTGGACCCGCAAACCCCGACCATCCATGCCGACATCGATTATGCTGTGGCCCTGCATGAATGGAACACGCCAGACAATCAATCCTTTTTCACTCTCAATGACGCCCTGCAATCCCTCAATGAAGCAGCCAAACCCGGACAGTGGGTTCGCCTGCGCATCGTTGAGACCTCCAACACCGATACCAGCATTCCTCACCTGGTGACGCTGCTTGGCGCTCCCTTTCAGGTGATCTCTCTCGATGGCCATGACCTGAGCGGCCCACAGTGGTTGAACACGGTTCCCATACCCATTGGAACGGCCCAGCGCGCTGACCTGCTCTTCCAGATGCCTGCTCATGGCGCGGTTTCCCTGATCACGGCCAATGACCAGGAGAATGATCAAGTCTATCAGCGTTTTCCGGCAGTCGTGATTGGCCAGGGGACGGTTCCCTCAACGCTACCACCCGTGACAAGCTGGTTCGATATGACGACGTATGGCCACCCGGCACCCGGCGCAATCACCCCACAGAGCCATTTCGACGAAACCTATACCATCGATCTCAATAACCAGATGGGGACCTCGCTTGGACGCCAGGGGATGACCTACACCATGAATGGGAAAGTCTTCCCGTATACCGGCATGCTAATGGTCAAGTATGGGCAACTCGTCAGGATCCGTCTTGTCAATCAAAGCGATCTGTACCATCCCATCCACCTGCACGGGCACACCTTTACGGTGCTGGATGAGAACGGCAAGCCCATGGCTGGCAGTCCGATCCGCCTGGATACGGTCCTCGTTCAACCTCACAGCACCTATGAGATTGCCTTCGTCGCCAACAATCCCGGCATCTGGATGCTCCATTGCCACAATTTCTTGCACGCCAACTGGGGCATGGATATGATGCTGGTCTACGACGGTTACTCTACCCCTTATACCGTGGGAACCGTATCGGGAAACTTTCCGGACTGAGCCACTTGCCCTTTGTGCAATCAAAAGGAGCAGGACCAGCAGCAGTTGCTTCTAATTGACTAGCATTTGACCTATCGAATAGTGTATACTACTTTTATGGAACATGCTACTCAGTCCAATGAGGGGAAACGCCCCTATCACTCACGGGTGCGCCAACGCCAGGCCGAGGACACACGCCAGCGCATCATCGCTGCAGCGCGTTCCCTGTTCGCCAGCCGTGGCTATGCCGCGACCACCCTGGAGGCCATCGCCGAGATCGCGGACGTGTCACCGAAAACGCTTGGAGCCGTGTTCGGTTCCAAGCGCGCGCTGCTGGCTGAGGTGATCAACCCCGAGGCGTTCAGCGCCCATGTCTGGCAGCTCATCGAAGAAGTGCGTGCGACAGAGGACCCGTCACGGCGACTCTCGCTCGTGGCGCAGATCACCCGTCAGGCCTACGAGCCGCTGGTGAACGAACTGGAATTGCTGCGGACTGCTGGCGCCGTGGCTCCCGAACTGACGGACCTGGCGAGCCTGGTCGAGGCAAGACGACGTCAGAACCAGGCCCGGCTGGTTGCCTCCCTGCACGAACAGGGGGTGCTGCGTCCTGGTCTGTCGCTTCAGGAGGCTGCGGACGTGCTGTGGGCGCTGACCAGCTATGATCTCTATCGCATGCTGGTCGTGCAACAGCACTGGCAGCCCGAACGCTACGAAACGTGGCTGGCGCGGATTCTCATCCAGCAGATGCTGGAGCCTGGTAAGAGATGAAACTGTCTTGCCACAGGAAGGAGGTCAAGATGAATGCTGTCGGGGATTGGCCGCACCAGGAAAAATCTGCCCTCCGTATTTATCGCTTACAGCGCTGGTTCTTCGCTGTCTGCATCGTGGGAGGAACGGCGGCTACGCTCGTCTCAGTTCTTGCCAATCCAGGCTATTACCATCCGCATACCGATGTAACTTCATTCATCGCCGCCTTCGCCACCGCTAACACCTTCCTGTCTCAGACCCATGTGATCTCGATGATCTTCGTCTCGTATCTGCTGCCGCTGGGTCTATTGGCGATGGCATGGCTTGCTCTGCCTCGCGCCCCCTGGTGGGCGAGTAGTGCTGCTCTGCTTCTTCTGCTTGGGGTGTTTCCTGTGGCCATCTTTGCCGGCCAGGATTCGCTCAGCTATGACATTGCGCGTATGGGCAGCAATCCTTTACTACTTACATTGGCACAACAGTTCGATAGGGATGGGGTCATGAGCTATTATAACGTGGTGTTTAATATTGGTTCGATCGTTGGTCCAACGCTGCTTGGGATCGCACTCTGGCGAGCAAGAGCCATTCCGATCTGGGCCGCTCTCCTCATTACCATCAGCCGCCCTCTCGTGTTTCTCTACCCGTTGCTCCCAGTGCAGTGGCAACTCGGATTTCTCGTTCAGATTCCGAGCTGCCTGCTACTGTTCATCGGCAGCATTCCCGCTGCTATCGCGGTGTTGAGAATGCCGCCGAGCTCGGGCCTGAAGATAGTGGACGACCAGGAGCCAGCATCTTCACTCAAGGCATGATCTGAAGGGAGTTCAGGATGGATCTTTCTCACCAGTCCAATCAGCAACGCGTTGCCGATCCTGTCTATCGCAAGCTCCACCGCACTTTCTTTGCGCACTGCATCCTCCTGGCGCCGCTGATCCTTTCCCTCTGGTTCGGTCTCTGTCCGACCGGGGCCAACGACGCGGCATGCCCAGATATGGGAAGCACACTCGCCGTTTTTGCTGCGTTTCGAGCGATGAACCCCCAGTTGATGCAGGTTTTTCTTTTCTTCAGCCTCATTCTCCCCTATCTCTATGCTCTGAGCTATGTGGGCCTGGGATTGCTCGCCGTGAAGCGCTCTCCCTGGCTGGCGACGCTCGGGATGGTCTGCGGGTTTGCAGCGGGTATCGTCTGGGCCGTGATTGCCGATTCGATCACGATGCTCTTTAGTATGGCTCAGAACGGCTTGAATCCTCTGTTCGTCACCGTAGAGCACCATTACTATGCCAACTGGCTGATCCTCACTTTTGGCGCCTTCTGGGTGATCGGGCACCTGTTTGCCTACGTGCTGCTGGGCATTGCCCTGTTGCGAGCACGAGTGATTCCCCGCTGGGCGGCCTGGCTCCTGATTGTGAGTGCTCCCATCATGGGGCCAATCGCCTATGGGATGAAGGTGGGTTTGCTTCAGATCCTCGGTTTCGTGCTGGTCTTCATTGCCAGCGTACCTGCCGCCCTCGCCATGCTGAAGTTGAGAAACGAGCAAACGTCAGTGCCTCTCAGTGAGCAACCAGTACCAATAAGCTGAGGTGCCCAGGGATTTCTCGTATCAACACGGATACGTATCGATTTTCAAAAGCGTCTATCGTGGATGGTTCTCTGCTCCCATGTTTGTCTTCAATTTGCAATGAGTTTGGGACCATATTGGTGTCCTACATGTGAAAGGTGATTGACACCTCTCACAAATAAGGTGAAAAGGGAACAGCTGAAAGGACACCATCGTATGCGCAACATTATCGAATATACCCTGGTCTCGCTAGACGGCGTGTTCGCAGGAGCAGCTCTCTCGGAATTTTCTGCTTACCGCGACGAGGCGTATCTGCGGGACGGATTGGCCCAAGCGCTGGCATGCGACGCGCTGTTGATGGGCCGCACCACCTACGAGAGCTTTGCTGCGATTTGGCCGAGACGCACCGACCTGTGGGCCGACCGGATCAATGCCATGCGCAAGTATGTGTTCTCGTCGACGCTGGAACAAGCCGCATGGAACAACTCGACCATTGTGCGAGGCGATGTGGTCACGGAAGTGACCAGGCTCAAGCAGCAGGAGGGGCGCGATTTGCTCATCTATTGCCATGGTCTGCTCGCAGAGACGTTGCTGAAGCACCACTTGCTCGACTTGCTCGATCTCTCGATCTATCCGCTCATTGTAGGGCAGGGTAAACAGTTCTTCCGGGAGGGCGAACACGCGACTTTGAGGCTCGTTGCAGCAAAGAGCTTCTCGAAAGGCATTGTGAAGCTCACTTATGAACCGCAGTACCAATAGAATGAAGAAGGGACACATGCAACAAGACTCTCGCGAAAAAGCAAAGCGAGCCTGGATTCTAGTGCTTGCGGCAATGGCATCATTTATGGTCTCGCTCGATGCGCTGGTCGTCGCGACCGCTGTACTGGCTACGTGCGCCGTGTCACGCACGATGAGATCGCCGACGCAGTCGGCTAGAATTCGAGGGACATTCTAGTGCTCAGTTCCTCAAGTAGTGATAGAATAAGAGAGGAGGTTCTTCAGAACAGACAGGAGCAAAGAGATGCCCAAGATTCTGCGAGCGCGAGCCGCTCAAGATGAGAGAGAAGAGC
>Ga0070708_100000752_pt1 | contig 24458 bp, 22 predicted proteins | sample KBSK5503metaG_FD_65469 | JGI IMG/M metagenome (GOLD analysis project Ga0070708, IMG submission 65469) | Corn, switchgrass and miscanthus rhizosphere microbial communities from Kellogg Biological Station, Michigan, USA - KBS K5-50-3 metaG | ecosystem: Host-associated > Plants > Roots >... | reverse complement strand
GTCAAGATCACGCTCGGCCCGAAGGGCCGCAACGTCGTCATCGAGAAGAAGTGGGGCGCGCCCACGATCACGAACGACGGCGTATCGATCGCGAAGGAGATCGAGCTCGAGGATCCGCTCGAGAAGATCGGGGCGGAGCTCGTGAAGGAAGTCGCCAAGAAGACCAACGACGTCGCGGGTGACGGCACGACCACCGCGACGGTCCTCGCGCAGGCGATGGTTCGTGAAGGCCTCCGCAACGTAGCCGCGGGGGCCAATCCGATGGGCCTGAAGAAGGGGATCGAGAAGGCCGTGGAGCGCGCGGTCGAGGCGATCAAGAACCAGGCCAAGGAGATCGAGGACAAGGACGAGATCGCGCACGTCGCCTCCATCTCGGCCAACAACGACCCGGAGATCGGCGCCATGATCGCCGAGTCGATGGACAAGGTGGGTAAGGACGGCGTGATCACCGTCGAGGAGTCGCAGACGTTCGGGCTGGAGCTCGAGCTCGTCGAAGGGATGCGTTTCGACAAGGGCTATATCTCGCCGTACTTCATCACCGACGCAGAGCGCATGGAGGCCGTGCTCGACGAGCCGCTGATCCTGGTGGCGAACTCGAAGATCAGCGCGGTGAAGGATCTCCTGCCGATCCTCGAGAAGGTCATGCAGTCCGGCAAGCCGCTCGTCATCATCTCCGAGGACGTCGAGGGAGAAGCCCTTGCGACGCTCGTTGTAAACAAGATCCGCGGCACGTTCCGGTCCGTCGCCGTGAAGGCGCCTGGCTTCGGCGACCGCCGCAAGGCGATGCTGCAGGACATCGCGATTCTGACGGGCGGGCAGGTCATCTCCGAAGAGGTCGGACTCAAGCTCGAGAACACCACGCTCGACATGCTCGGCAAGGCACGCAAGATCGTCGTTACCAAGGACGACACGACGGTCGTGGAGGGGTCGGGGAACGCGGAGGAGATCAAGGGCCGCGTAAACCAGATCAAGGCCGAGATCGAGAAGACCGACTCCGACTACGATCGCGAGAAGCTGCAGGAGCGGCTGGCGAAGCTGGCCGGCGGCGTCGCGGTCATCAAGGTCGGCGCGGCGACAGAGGTCGAACTCAAGGAGAAGAAGCACCGCATCGAGGACGCCGTCTCGGCGACCAAGGCTGCGGTCGAGGAGGGCATCGTGCCCGGCGGCGGCGTGACCCTTCTCCAAGCTCAGAGGTCGCTCGACAAGCTCGACCTCGAGGGCGACGAGAAGACCGGCTCATTGATCGTCCGGCGGTCGCTCGAGGAGCCGCTCAAACAGATCGCCCACAACGCGGGCCTCGAGGGCGGCGTCATCGTGGACAAGGTCCGGCAGCTCGACCCGGGGTTCGGTCTCAACGCCGACACGGGCGAGTACGTGGACATGTTCAAGGCAGGGGTCATCGACCCGGCGAAGGTGACGCGCTCGGCGCTCCAGAACGCGGCATCGATCGCGGCGCTGTTCCTCACGACCGAGGCGGTTGTGGCGGAGAAGCCGGAGAAGACGCCTCCGCCGATGCCCGGCGGCGGCGGGATGGGACACGACGAGTTCTAACCGTCGATCAAGATCGGAGGGGCGGGCGACGAGCCCGCCCCTCGACCTTTGGCCCGGCGAGACCGGCGTCTGCAAAGATGCACGATCGGAGGAAACTCAGTCGCAGGGGAGGAACGGTGGAGTTCGTCGAGATGAAGCGGCGAGCCGTGGAGTTCGCCGCGCGTCTCGACGAGGTCAAGGCGGGGAAGAGTGAGGCTCCTTGGTGGGGCTGGTATCCGTACAAGATCCTGCCGGCATTCATCGACCAACTGGATTCCCTCCTCAACGGCGAGCACCGTCGGTTGTTCGACGATCCGGCAGGTCGTCGGATCGCCGACATCGGAGCCGCCGACGGCGACCTCGGTTTCTTCCTCGAGACGATCGGTTTCAACGTCGACCTGATCGACGGGGGCGACGAGTCCGTCCGGGAGCTTCGGCTCCTCCCGCCGCGCCTGTTGAAGAAGGCGCTCAACTCATCGGCTGATATCTACGGCGTCGATCTCGATCACGATTTCAAGCTGCCCGGCACGTACGATCTGGTGTTCTTCTTGGGCGTTCTCTATCACCTCCGTAATCCGATGCTCGCGCTCGAGGCGCTCTCGCGCTCAACCCGCTACTGCATCCTCAGCACGAAGGTCGCTCATCATGTGCCGACTCGAGGGCGCATGGGTCGAAAGAAGCTGGTCGATGTCTCGCAGCTTCCGGTCGCTTACCTTCTCGATGCATTCGAGGTGAACCCGGACGACGACACGAACTACTGGGTCTTCTCCGAAGCGTCCCTTCGTCGCGTGCTTTCTCGGAGCGGGTGGAAGGTTCTCGAGTACATGACGATGGGGAATCCCGACGCAGAACCGGCAAGCGCGAACGAGGCCCGCGCATGGTGCCTGCTCCAAAGCGAGGTTGCCCCGGCGGAGGGCCCCGAGGTTTAGGCTCGATCGCGGTGTGAGAAAGGTAACTGCCGTTCGTGGTATTTCGTCCTACCATTCGGTCGGTTCTCGACGCGAAAGGGGTGGGGAGGATGGCTGCGAAGAACCGCAAGCTCGATGTGCTCTCAGCGGTGCTCCTCTTCTCGGGATGCAACCGGAAGGAGCTCGCCCGCATCGCCTCGCTGGCGACCGAGGTCGACGTGCCGGCCGGCAAGGTCCTGGCTCGCGAGGGATCCGCAGGGCGAGAGTTCTACGTGATCCTCGACGGCAAGGCGTCGGTGTCGATCGGCGGGCGCGACGTTGCGACGCTCGGCCCCGGCGACTTCTTCGGCGAGATGGCGCTCCTCGATCAAGGCCCGCGGGTCGCGACGGTCACCGCCGATTCGTCGATGGAGGTGGCGGTCCTTGATCCACGCGAGTTCTCGACCCTGATCGAAGAGCACCCCGGCGTCGCGCGCAAGATCCTGAAGGGCCTGGCCCAGAGGCTGCGCGAATCGGAGCGCGCGCCGACCCACTAACAAGATCCGATCGAAACTCGAGGGGGCGCCGCGATCGCGCCCCCTCATTTCGTCTTTGGTCCGCGGATCATTGGATCGTTACCTTGCCGGACATGGCCACGCCGTGGACGTCGCACTGGAAGTAGTACGTGCCCGGACCCGGCGCGTCGAACCGGAAGGTCGCGTGCGCGACGCCGAGGATCAACTCCCCTCGGAAGAGGTTCGTCTTGAGTGAGGAGTCGGTGTAGAGCGAGAAGTTGTGCATGGTGCCCCGGTCTTCGTTGTCGAAGTCGATCACGACCGGCTTGTTCGCCACGAAGGTCAGCGCGCTCAGGTCGAACTTGGTGTTCTTGGCGACGAGCGCGACCGTCGTGCCCGAAGGTTGGGGCGAGGGAGAAGGTCCGCCCGGGGAAGGCGAGGATGGGGACGGGCCGGGCGCCGGGACACCCGGCACCGGGGCCGGGCCCTTCGCGCCGCCGGCGCGAACGATGCCGTTCATGAGTCCCGGGTGGACGTCGCACTGGAAGTAGTAGACGCCGGCGGGGATCGCATCGGCCTTCTCGAGCTTCGTCGCCGGGCCCGGGAACACCACGCCCTGGAACAGGGTCGTCCCGCCCGGCTTGCTCAGGATGTGGACGTCGTGCGGCGTGCCCCCATCCTTGTTGTCGAACTCGAGCCCGAAGACCCTACCCGCCGGGATGTCGAGCTCTTTCGTGTCGAACGAGTAGTGCGTCCCCTGGCTGGCCGTAGCGATCTTGACGTCGGCCTGGAGATGCGCCTCCACCGGGCGCACACCAAGGGCCGCGGCGGCAGCGACACCGCCCCCGATGAGCAGCAGGCTGAATCCGAGCAGCCCCGCGCGCTGAGCGCCTTTGAGGTTTCCGCCCTTGGCAAGTGCCCCTGCCGCGAACAGGATGCAGCCGGCCATCAGGACCCCCACGACCACCGAGCCGTCCTTCGGCACCGCGAGCAGGATCCGCGAGAAAGAAAACACGAGGGCGCCGATGAACACGAACGCTCCGAAGGGGATCAGCGCCGGGCTGAGGACGCGCTTGCGGAACTCGCCGTTCACGGTTTGATTCCCGCTCGATCGAGCTGTCGATCCACGTCGCGCCATTCGAGCACGTCTACGCCCTCCCGATGTTCCATCTCGTACCAGCGGAAGAACTGCACGGCGATGACCGTCCACAAGATCGCGGCGCCGACGATCTTCATGATCAGGCCGGCAACGAGCTGGTCGGTGTGCGCGCTGATCCCCCACAAGCGCGGGAAGGTCTCGTAGATGTGGTAGAGAGGCTTGCTACCGAAGGTCAAGAACGAGGCCGGGATCGTCGGGATCAGCGACTGCAGGAACAGGAACAGGATCCGTCCCGGGTACGTGAGCCGAGGCAGCTCGATGATGGGGGACAGCACCGGCGTCCACATCACCAAGGCCGAGAAAACCAGCAGCACGTGGAATCCAAAGTGGAGCACGTGGTGCTGCACCGCCTCCGTGACCATCAGCGGCCAATGCGTGAAAACCAGGACCCCATTGAAGATGATCAGCGCGACGAGCGGGCGCGTGAGCGCGCGGGCGATCGGAAGGATCGGGCGAACGATGGCGCGCCACAGCCACCCCGGCGTCCCGATCATCAACAGCGGGACCGCCACCAACGTCAGAAGCATGTGCTGGATCATGTGGAAGCTGTAGAGGTAGCGCTCCGCCAGGTCGTGGATCGGCCAGTCGGCGGCGACGAAGATCGTGAGGCAGCCCAGCACGAAGAAGGTCTTCTGGCGTCGCGTTGCGGCGAACTCGAAAGCCTCGACGTGGCGTGCGCCCAACGTGCGAAGCGCCCAGAAGTATGCGACGAGGAGGCCGGCGACGAGCAGCCACACGTCGAGGTGAGCGTGCCAGGCAGGGAACGTTGCGGGACGCATCGGCTACCTGAACAGTCCGAAGGTCGTCAGAACGATCCCGTAGACGATGATCGCGAGCACGACGCCCATCACCATGAATCGGCGGAAGATCCGCGCGTCGAACTTGAGGTGCATGAAGTAGGCGACGACGAGCGAGAACTTGATGATCATGAAGAACAACAGCAAGCCGATGAACAGTCCGTGCGGCATCTTGAGGTAGTAGAGCGAGATCTCGACCGCCGTCGCGATCCCGAGCCACGCTGCGACGGCGATGTAGACGCGAGGCCCGGGATGGGCGTGCTCCGAGGCCGCCAGTCCCTGGCCGGCCTGCGAGGTTCCGGTCGTCTCCACTCAGCGCCTCATTTCGTCGCCGGGACCAGGTACACGACGGTGAAGATGACGATCCACACGATGTCGACGAAGTGCCAGTAGAGCCCGACGTACTCGACGGTCGTCGAGCGCTCGGTCGGTAGCTGGCCGCGCAGAGACATCGTGGCGAGCGATAACAGCATGAGGATCCCGACGGTCACGTGGGCGCCGTGGAAGCTCGTCAGGATGAAGAACGCGCTCCCGGCGGGGCTCGACCGGACGGTGAACCCTTCCCGGACGAAGACGGTGAACTCGTACACCTGCCCCGAGACGAACGTCATCCCGAGCAGCGCCGTCGCCAGCAGCCAGACCCGCGTCCCGTGGTGGTCGCCGCGCTGGATCGCCGCGAGCGCCAAGACCATGGTGAGCGAGCTCATGAGCAGAACGAAGGAGCTCACCGAGGTGAACGGGATGTCGTACACCTCGTGGGGGAGCGGGGTGCCGGAGGCTCCGTGGTTCCGGTAGAGCAGATACGTCGAGATCAGCGCGCCGAACAGCAGGCACTCCGAGCCGAGGAACGCCCACATCGCGATCTTGGCGTTGTCGAGCCCGGTCGAGGTCTGGTGCGCGGGAGGGGCTCGGTGCTCGACGGTGGCCATCTCACTCCTCCGCCGCGGGCTCGAGCGCCCAGGCGTACAGGCCGCCGATCACGATGAGCCCGCCGATGATCGCGAGCCAATACTGTCGGAACGCGAGCCCCCACCCGACGAGCGGCATCCCGGTCGCCGCGACCAACGGCATGTACGACTGAGACGGCATGTGGATCCCATGTCCCTCGCCGTGAGCGGCGTACGTTCCGGTGACGTGCTCTCCGGCCGGCTCTTGCGCCCCGGAAGGCACCGGGACGATCCGGCCCTCCTTGTCCTCCACGTACTTTCGATGCCAGAACTCGTCGAGCGCGTGGACGACGGGGATCTCTTCGAAGTTGTACTCGGGCGGCGGCGACGTGGTGGTCCATTCGAGCGTCCGCGCGTCCCAGGGGTCGTTCCCTGCGATCCGGCCTTCCTTGCGGGTTTTCCTGACGTTGTAGAAGAACACGAGCAAGGACGCTGCGATCGTGAACGAGCCGATCGTCGACACCATGTTCCAGAAGTCGAAGCCGTAGCCCTTCGGGTATTGATAGGTCCTGCGCACCATCCCCTGGAGCCCGAGGATGTGGAACGGCGCGAACGTGAGGTTGAAGCCCACGATCATGAGCCAGAAGTGGAGCTTGCCGATCTTCTCGTTGAGCAGCTTCCCGGTGATCTTCGGCCACCAGTAATACAGGCCGGAGAACAGTCCGAATATCGCGCCTCCGAATAAGACGTAGTGGAAGTGGGCGACGACGTAGTACGTGTCGGTCTGCTGGTAGTCGTGCGGCACGATCGCATGCGTCACGCCCGAGAGTCCGCCGATGGTGAACATCGCGATCATGCCGAGCGAGAACAGCATCGGCGAGGCGAAGCGGATCGACCCGCCCCATAATGTGGCCATCCAGTTGAAGATCTTCACGCCGGTCGGCACGGCGATGAACATCGTCGATAAGGCGAACGCGGTGTTCGCGACCGGCCCGAGTCCGACGGCGAACATGTGGTGCGCCCACACGCCCCAGCCCATGAAGCCGATCGCAATCCCCGAGAAGACCACGACCGGATACCCGAAGAGCGGCTTGCGCGCGAAGACGGGGAGGACCTCCGAGACGATACCCATCGCCGGCAGGATCAGGACGTACACCTCGGGGTGGCCGAACAGCCAGAAGAGGTGCTGCCATAAAACCGGGTCGCTCGTGCCGTTCGCCGAGCTGAAGAAGTTCGTCCCGAGGGACCGGTCGAAGAACATCTGGAACAACGCGACGGTGAGGATCGGGAGCGCGAAGACGAGCAGGAACTGCACGACGAACGTCATCCAGACGAAGACCGGCATGCGCATCAGGCTCATGCCGGGCGCGCGCATGTTGATGATCGTGGTTAAGAAGTTAACCGCGGCGACCGTCGAGGAGATGCCGAGGATGATCAAGCCCAGCGAATAGAACGTCATCCCGTGGCCCGGCAGCCGGACGGACAGTGGCGCGTACCCGAACCACCCCCCGTCGGGCGCCTGGTTCATGAAGAAGCTCGAGTACAGGAAGATGCCGCCGAAGAGGAAGACCCAGTAGGAGAACGCGTTGAGACGCGGGAAGGCGACGTCACGGGCCCCGATCATGATCGGCATCATGTAATTGAAGAACGCCGCGCCAAGTGGCATCACGACGAGGAAAATCATCGTCAAGCCGTGCATCGTGAAGAGCTCGTTGTACTGATGCGCCGAAAGCACTTTCCCTTCGGGGCGGGCGAGTTGGATACGGATGAATAGTGCTTCGACGCCGCCGATCACGAAGAAGAGGATCGCGGTCGCGCCGTACAGGATCCCGATGCGCTTGTGGTCGACGGTCGTGAGCCAGCTCCAGACGCCCCTCTTGGACGTCGGCCGGCGGAACCAGCCGGCGGTCGCGACGCTCGCGGTGGTCATCGTGTCTCTCCCCTTGGGGTCACTTGAGGTTGATCAGGTAGGCGACGAGCGCGTCGATCTCGGCTTGGCTCAGATGGTAGTTCGGCATCATCGTTCCGCCCGGCTCTCCGATCGGGACCCCCGGTTTCACGCCCGGCGGATCGCGGAGCCAGGCGGCGATGTTTTCGGGCGTCATCTCGAACATCGACCCCGCGAAAGAGGTCCGGCTTCCGAAGTGTGTGAGGTCGGGTCCGATGAGGGCGCCCTGACTTCCGGGGACGCCGCCGATGTTGTGGCAAGCGAAACATGTCGCGGTGAGCCGGGCCATCGCGATCGGATCGGACGGCGCGGCGGCCGGCAATAGCTGGCCGGCGACCCATCGGTCGAAGTCTGAGGGAGCCTCAACGATCACACGCAGCCGCATGTTCGCGTGGGATAGGGCGCAGAACTCGGCGCATTGGCCTCGAAAGACTCCCGGAACGTCGGACCGCAACTTTAGATACGTGGTCCGGTTCGGGATCACGTCCTGCTTCCCGGACAGCTTCGGCACCCAGTAGCTGTGGATGACGTCGGCGGAGGTCATCGAGAGGTACACCCAGCGGCCAGTGGGGATCACGAGCTCGTTCGCGGTCTTGAGCGTCGTTCCCTGCGGCGTCTTGAAGTCGGTGTACTCGTACTGCCACCACCACTGGTGGCCGGTGAGCTTGACGTGGATGACGTTCGAGCCGACCGGCTTCGCGGCGACGTCGAAGATCGTTATCACGACCGGGATCGCGATCCCGGCCAGCAGCGCCGCCGGGAGGATCGTCCAGAGGATCTCGAGGCGCTTGTTGCCGTGGATCTGCTTCGGCGCATCGTTGTCGGAGCGGCGACGGAATCGCGCGCACAGATAGATGAGCCCGCCCTCGACCAGAACGAAGACGGCGACCGCGATCCAGAACACGGGCCTGAACAGGTTGTCTTCCTGCTTGGCCACTGGCCCCACGGGCTTCAGCGCGTCTTGCGGAGCATTCGTAGCGCACGCGGCCGCCGCGAAAGCGAGGGTGACGAGGCCGGACCACAGAACGGCGCGGCGTGACCGTCGCGCGTTAGATCCCCTCAAGCGTTTCCTCCCCGCGGTGTGTTGGCTGGAAGGGTGGTTTGGCACCGCCAATGATTACCACACGCCCTGCGCCGGGACCAACGAGCACGGGAGGCGCTCGTGCGCTTGTTCCCGCAGGTCAAGCCGGGTGCGGGCTCATGCTACGAGCCGGTCGACGGCCATGGCTCCGAACAGCAGCGCGAGGTAGATGATCGAGAAGCGGAACATGCCCATCGCGGCCCGCATCTCCCCAGATCGCAGAAGCTTGACTGCATGCCAGATGAAGAGCACGCCGAGCACGAACGCGGAACCCAGGTAGATCGCTCCCATCTTTCCGATCGGAGCGAAGGCCAGGGTCACGGCGAAGAGCAGCAGGGAGTACAAGAAGATCTGACGCAGCGTGGCGCGCTTGCCGGCAACGACCGGGAGCATCGGGACGCCAGCCTCGCGGTAGTCGCCCTCGAACTTGAGCGCGAGCGCCCAGAAGTGCGGCGGCGTCCAGATGAAGATGATCCCGAAGAGCATGAGCGCCGGAACCTCGACCCGGCCGGTGACGGCGGCCCAGCCGACCAGCACGGGCACCGCGCCGGCGGCCCCTCCGATCACGATGTTCTGCGGGGTCGACCGCTTGAGCCCGATGGTGTACACGAACACGTAGAAAAGGATGGCCGCGACCGCGAGCAGCGCGGCTAGGAGGTTCACGGCCCGGGCGAGGAACACGAAGGCGACGACACCCAAAGCGACTCCGAACTCGAGCGCCAGCCCGGGCTCGACCCGGTGTGCCGGGAGCGGCCGGCGCCGCGTGCGTGCCATCCGCTCATCGATGTCGCGGTCGTAGTAGCAGTTGATCGCGTTGGCGCTTCCCGCGGCAAGGGTCCCGCCCATCAGGGTCGCCAGGATGAGCCAGCCCGACGGCAAACCTCTAGCGGCGATCACCATCGCGGGCACGGTCGTGATCAGAAGCAGCACGATGATCCGCGGTTTCGTGAGCTGGAAGTAGACGGCGCTCCGCTCCCTCGCCCGGCGCCAGGAACGCTCGACCCGTTCGCCCGCCCGCCCGTGACGTTCGGGGAAACACTCGCCGGCGGGCCTTGACAGGTTGCGGCTCACGATCGCGAGGGTCGCCGATGCCCCCCACGTCAGCGCGCCGAGCGCCACGTGAGCGACGACTGCAGCCTCGGAAAGCCGGGACCACACGTTGGCTGCGCCGACCAGAACCTGAGCGGCGAAAAGCCCGCCGAGTACCGCAGAGACCGTGCGGATCGCGCGCTCGCGTGGCTCGCGTCGCTGGGCGCGCCACGCCAACGCCACGACGAACCCGCCGGCACCGAGGGCGAGGAGGCGGTGGAAGAAGTGGGCCGTCGCGTGCTGGCCGAGGTGAGGGATGAGGCGCCCGTTCATGAGGGGCCAGTCGGGGAACGCGAGCCCGGCGTTCTCGCCGCGGACGTACGCTCCGACGAGCAGCAGTATGAACGTAACGACGGCGCCCCAGGTCGCCAGCCGGGCGTATGAGCGGCTCACGACCGCGTCGGCGGCCCCCTTCTCCGCGCGCCGGATGCAGAACGTCGAGACGGTCTCGTAGAGCAAGGTAGCGAACAGAATCATCGCCACGGCGAGGTGCACAGTGACCGTCACCGGCCGGAGCTGCTCCCCGACGACCAGCGCCCCGAGGAGCGACTGCGCGATCACCAGCACCAGCGCCGCGACCGACGGCCAGAAGATGCGTGGCACGCTCCGGTACCGCCGCCACGCGGCAATGACCAGGACGCCGATCAGGACGACGACGACCGTCGCCAGGAAGCGATGCGAGTACTCGATCAGGGTGGTCAGGTTCTCGATCCGCGGAACGAGCCTGCCGTTGCAGTGAGGCCAGTCGTCGCCGCAGCCGAGACCGGACTTGGTGGCGCGGACCAGGCCGCCGACCGCGATGAGCGCGAACGTGGCCGACGCGGTGGCGACGGAGAGCTTCTGGAAGCGGTTCAATGGTCCCCTCGCGCAGCGGTTCCGGCGCGCGGGAATGATAACCGAGTAGGGCGGCGTCGGGCCTCCGGGCGCGGATACCATGCGGCGGTGAAACAGATGCCGGTCACGACGCGTAGGGGGGCCGGTTTGGATGGTCTCCGCGCGCGGGTCGATCGCGAGCTCGCCGGCTTCCTCGCCGAGCGCCGAGCGGTCCTCGCCGACGCCGATCCGGTCGCGGGCGGGCTCGCCGCCGAGTTAACGCGCGTCATCGACGCAGGCGGAAAGCGTCTCCGCCCGTTGTTCTGTTACTGGGGCTTCCGGGCCGGCGGGGCTTCGGACGGCGAGGAGATCGTCCGTGCAGCGGCGAGCCTCGAGCTGTTGCACACCTTCGCGATCATCCACGACGACGTGATGGACCGCTCGGCCCTACGGCGCGGACAGCAGGCGACGCACCTGGCCCTCGCACCGGAGGGCGATGCGCATGCCGGTATCTCTGCCGCGATCCTCGCCGGCGACCTCGCGCTCGTGCTCTCCGACGAGCTGTTCTGCCAGGCGGGGTTCCCGCCGGAACGGTTCCTCGCCGGGTTCCGGTGGTTCAACCGCATGCGAACAGAGGTCGTCGCCGGGCAGTACCTCGACCTGGCGGCGTCGCGTGGCGCCTCGCCGCCCGAGACCGCGGTGAGGCGCATCGCTCGCCTGAAGTCCGGCGGCTACACGGTGGAGAAACCGCTCCTGATCGGCGCGGCCCTCGCCGCCGCGTCGCCGGAGATCGAAACGCTGTTGTCGTCCTACGGCGGCGCGCTCGGCGAAGCGTTCCAGATACGCGACGACGTCCTCGGAGCATTCGGCGATCCGGCGACGACCGGAAAGGACGCCGACGGCGACCTGAAAGAAGGGAAGCGCACACTGCTCGTGTCGCGCACCCTTTCAGCTGCGCCATCGACCGATCGCGCCTTCATCGAGAGCCGGCTCGGCCGGCTCGATCTGAGCGCGGCGGACGCCGGACGCATCCGCGAGATCATCCGGTCGTGCGGGGCGCTCGATTCCGTGCGCGCCACGATCGCAGAGCTCCACGCTTCCTCGCTCACCGTCATCTCGAAAGCCGACCTTCCGGCGGGGGCCGTCGCGGCGTTGACCGAGCTCGCCGATCTCGCCGTGGTCCGGGAGTCGTAGGATGAGCGCGATGCTCGTCCCGTCCAAGCTCGAGCGGCTTCAAGGACTCCTGCGCGAGTTGCCGGCCGTCGTGGTCGCATACTCGGGCGGAGCCGACTCGGCGTTCCTCGCGGACGTCGCCCATGAGGTGCTCGGCGAGCACGCGCTGGCCGTCACCGCGATCTCCCCCTCGCTCGCGCCTGAGGAGCGCGACGCCGCAGCCCGGCTCGCACGCGAGCGCGGCTGGCACCATCGTGAGGTATTCACCCACGAGCTCGAGAGCGACGACTATGCGCGCAACGCCCCCGACCGCTGCTACCACTGCAAGACCGAGCTGTTCTCCACGCTCGCGACCCTGGTTGCCGGCCACGACGTCGCGGTGCTGGTAGGCACGAACCTCGACGACCGTTCCGACTTCCGGCCGGGGCAACGCGCGGCGACCGAGCGCGAAATACGGGCGCCTCTACTCGAGGCCGGGCTGACCAAGGACGAGATTCGAGCGCTCTCGCGCGAGCGAGGGCTGTCCACGTGGGACAAGCCGGCCTCTGCGTGCCTGGCGTCGCGGATCGCTTACGGGGTCGAGGTGACATCGGAGCGCTTGAACCGCGTGGCGCGAGCCGAATCCTTCCTGCGCTCGCTCGGGATCGGCGAGATTCGGGTGCGGGACCACGGCGAGCTCGCACGGATCGAAGTCGCCGCCGGCGATGTCGAGCGGCTCGCCTCGGATGACGTGCGAAGGCGGGTCTCTGCGTTCCTGCGCGAACTCGGGTTCAAGTACGTGACGCTAGACCTGGAGGGATTCAGGTCCGGGTCGATGAACGAAGTCCTGCTGTCGATCGGGCGACGGGAGGTTTGATGGGCAAGCAGCGGCTCCACCTGACGTTCCCAGAGAACCTCGTCCAAGAGCCGATCATCTACACGCTCGGCAAGCAGTTCGACATCGTTACCAACATCCGGCGCGCCAACGTCGAAGAGAAAGTCGGATGGGTGATCCTCGAAGTGGAGGGGACCGACGAGGCGCTCGCTCGAGGGATCTCCTACCTCGAGGAGCGAGGCGTTCAAGTCGACCGGATCAACGGCGACGTCGTCGAAGGCTGACCCTCCACGTAAACCGCGTCTCGCCCGTCCCATTCGCGGCCTCCGTCCCACAAGCATCGGTCCGAAACCGGCCTGCCTCCCTCAACCTCCTCATGGCGACCGCCGACAGTGAGGGGGAGTCCTTTTCGTGCCCAGAGCTCGGTCTCGGTGACGGCCGGCGCACGGCGCGCGAAAGGAAGGGGAATCAATATCTTGAGCGCCGGGTGATCCCCGGCGAAATGGAGCGTCACGTGGCCCGGGGTATCACCTGCTCATCATGCGAAGAGAAGCTCCTCTCCGGTCAAGCATTCTGCGCGAAGTGCGGTCATCCCACCCAGTGGGCAAGCCACGACGAACGCGTTCTCTGGGAACTCGGTCAATGGGAGACATCCCGAAAAACCGACGAGCGATCGACGGTACAAGGAAGGCGCGAGGCGACGTCGGCTAAGCGGTCGCAGGAGCTTGCGAAGGACGTTCGCACACGCGCTGTGACGGTCGAGGCCGATAGGCCGGCCGAGCCCGTTTCGTCTGCGGGCACGCGTCGATCTCTCGTCTTCCGGTTCCGGCGCGTCGCGCCGCCCGACGCCGTGCCGGCTCAGGCCGCTGCCAAGACTCCTCCCGCGCCGCGCGCCCAGGCTCCCGCGCCGCACGCCCAGGCTCCCGCGCCGCACGCCCAGGCTCCCGCGCCGCACGCCCAGGCTCCCGCGCCACACGCGCGGGGTCCCGCGGCGCCGCGAGTCCAAGCTCCGTCCGAACCGGCCGCTCCTCCGCGTCGAGCGGCCGGCCCGGCGCCGCAAAATCCCTCGGTCGCACAAAAACCCGAACCGATCTCCCGGCCGGCCACTCCTCCCCAGCGACCGCCGGCCACACCTCGTCCGGCCGCATCCCGTCCGGTCGCTCGCCCCGCCGCTTCGAGTCCTCCCGCGCCGCGGCCGGACAACAAATCAACCGTCCTCGACGCGAAACCCCAGGCGCTGAGGCGCGAACCGCCGACAGCGAGGTCTCCGCTCGCCGCTCCTCCGGACGGCACGACGCCTCCGCGAGCCGCAGCTTCGACCGCCGCGGCTGCTGCTCCCCAGGTTGCTGCGCGGGCTCCCGCGGAGCCGCAGCACGCTCGGCCGGAACCGGTGCAGGTTCAGGCGCCGGCACCTCCACGCATCGATCCGGACGCTCCGCTCGTCATCATCCGAAAGGCGGTCGCACACTCGGTTCCGGCAACGCAGGGCGGCAACGGGAACCTCGTCGCAGAGCCTCCGGCTCTCCAGGCGAAGACGAAACCGGCCCTGAAGCCGAAGCCCGCGCCGAAGGCGAAGCCCGCGCCGAAGGCAAAGCCCGCCCCGCCCCCCATCGCCGCACCGAAGAAGGCGGGCCGCAAGGAGGCGGAGAAACGGGAACGCAAGCACCGTCGCCACTCGCGTCGAATCAACAGGCGAGCCGCGTCTCTCGACCTGAAGAACGGCGAACGCGTCAGTCTCTCGATCGAGGGCTGGTCGCGGTTCCGACGCGCAACGCTCGTCGTGACGAACTTCCGCGTCGCGCTTATCACGCGGGTGCCTCCGCAGGTCCGCTGGATCCCGCTCGAAGAGGTTTCTTCGGTCACTCGACGCTGGCAAGGCGCCCACTCGATCGTCGTTGCCGCCCCGACCGAAGTCATAACGCTTCAGAAGGCGAAGCGTCAGGTGCTTGCGTCTTTCCAGGAACTGCTCGACTCCGAAGTGATGCAGGCGCGGCGCGGAGGCGGTCAACGACACAACGCCGACATCACTCAAGAGTGGTGTGATCGCGCGACGCTCGTGTGGGACTCCCGGTTCCAGAGGTTCCGTCTTTGGATCCGCCGGCATCCGGTCGTGACGGTCGTGGGGATCACGCTCCTTGCGAGTGGGGCGTTCTACCTCTCGTCCGTGCTTACGTCGGCCTTCAGTCCCGTTCGATAGCGCGGGGTTGACGGCCGGACCCTCTCCGGCGAACCTTGCGAGCGCTATGCCGAGGATCGCGATCGTCGGGTCGTTCTCAACCGGCAAGACCACGCTCGCCGAAGCGGTGGCCGGGCCTCTCGACCTTCCCTTGCTCCCGGAAGCAGCGCGGGAAGTCGCTGCGCTCGGCTTCAAACTCGACAAAGACGCAACTCCCGAGGTCGAGACGCTGATCTTCCTGAAGCACTTCTACAACGAGATGATCCATCCCGACTTCGTTGCCGACCGCTCGCTCGTCGACGTCATGGCGTACGCGGGGTGGGTCCTCGATCATCAGGAGCGGCGCAAGGAGACGGCGCTCTTCGACGAGTGCCGCAAGCTCGCCGAGTATGGGCTCCGGAGTCAATACACGCACGTCTTCTATCTGCCCATCGAGTTCCCGATCGTCCTCGACGATCTGCGCCCGAACGATCCCGAGTTCCAACGCGACATCGACCGGCGGATCGTTGAGCTCCTCCAGACGAACGACGTCGCCTACGAAACGCTCACCGGCGATATCCCGACACGGATCAAGGCGCTCAGGGAGCAGATCGCCGGGTAGGCGGTTATCCCTCGGGCGCCACGAGCGCCTTCGAGATCAAGGGCAGCGAGCGGTTGTAGCGATACGGGATGTGCATGTGCCCTGCGTCGAACTCCTCGTGCACGACGTCGAGCCCGTGTTCCCGCATGCGCGCAGCCATGATCCTCGTTCCGACGTCGAGGAACCACTCGTCCCTGGTGCCGCAGTCCAGGAAGATCAGGTTCTGAGTCTCGAGTGCCTGGAGGCGCTCGGGGATCATCCGCACCGGATCGTGCGCCAGCCAGCGGGCCCACACCTCCTCGACGACCGCCCCGGAAGCCAGGTCGAACGGCAGATCGAAGCCCGTCTCCGATCCCGTGCTGGGCGAGTAGCACGACGCCATCGCGAGCTCGTTCAAGAGCGCCATGTAGTCCGTCGACCGGTCGGTGATGGTCATGTAGGTGTCTAAGAATCGCTTTGGTGTCGTGTTCTTGTGCGAGAGATACCGGAGGGCGCGCGGGAACTCGGGCAGATAGCTGTACTCGAACGCCGAGTCGCCGGAATGACACGCGAAGGCACTGAAAACTTCGGGGAAGTCGACCGCCATCCGGAACGAGCCGTAGCCGCCGGAGGACTTGCCGAACACGCCGCGGGCTTCGCGCCTTGGGATGGTCCGGAACTCGCGGTCGACCCACTCGATCACCTCGATCGCCGTGTAGCGGCCGTAGGGCCCGGTCGCCGAGGAGTCGATGTACTGGCTACCGCCGTACCTGGTGGAACAGTCCGGCATGACGACGATCGCCTCGTTCATCTCGCCGGAGTCGAGGAGCGTGTCGATCCGTTCCGGCAGGGTGGGCTCGAACCAATCTTCGTTGAGCAGCATCCTCCCGGTGCCGCTGAAGCCCACGATCGCGAGGATCATCGGATAGCGCCGGCCCGGCGCTTCATCGTAGGAGGGCGGAAGGTACACGGGGGTGACCCGGTCGACCGGGTCGCCGAGCGGGTTTCCGGAGAGCAGCTTGCTTTCGAGCACTGGTCGAACCACGCGTCCGCGCTTCATCGGCCGGGAGCCTACCAGCGCCCCTATACTCGGCGGCCGTGACGCCCCCCGCCGATGTCGAACAGATCGCGGCCTGGATCCGCGACGCGAAGCGCGTCGTCGTACTGACCGGCGCCGGGATCTCGACCGAGTCCGGGATCCCGGACTTCCGTGGCCCTCAGGGCGTGTGGACCAAGAACCCCGAAGCCGAAAAGATGGCGACACTGCAGAACTACATGGCCGAGCGCGACATCCGCGTTCGGGCTTGGAAGACGCGGGCCGATCACCACGCCTGGAAGGCCGAGCCGAACGCCGGGCACGTCGCGCTCGCGGAGCTCGAACAGAAAGGCAAGCTGCACACGCTCGTGACGCAGAACGTCGACGGGCTTCATCAGATGGCGGGATCGTCACCCGATCGCGTCATCGAGATCCACGGCACGATGCGCGAGGTCATGTGCATGTCCTGCCGCGAACGAGCGCCGATGGAGCGGGCGCTCGCGCGCGTCCGGGCAGGGGAGGAGGATCCTCCGTGCCGCACCTGCGGGGGCATCCTCAAGTCGGCCACGATTTCGTTCGGGCAGCAGCTCGTCCAAGAGGATCTGCAAAGGGCCTATCTCGCGTCGGAAGGCTGCGATTTGTTCCTCGCCGTCGGTACGTCGCTGGTCGTCTACCCGGTCGCCGACCTGCCGCGAGTGGCCTTAGAGGCTGCAGCGCGACTGGTGATCGTCAACGCCGAGGAGACGCCCTACGATCGCGCCGCAGCGGCCGTCGTCCGCGACCGGATCGGCGAGGTACTCCCCAGGGTCGTCGGGCTCGTTTGAGCAATCCTCTTCGATCAGATGGCCTGCCAGTTGCGAGTCGTCGCCTGAATGCCGCGTTAGGTTCACCTGATGTCTGCCGTTCGCATTCGTCACATAGATCTCGGCGTTTCCGTCTCGTGTGCTCCAGAAGGCGATCGACTTCCCATCCAGTGACCAAGCAGGTTCGGAGTCTGTCGCGGGATCGTTCGTCAAACGCTTGACCGCCGATCCGTCTGCGTTCATCACGTAGATGTCCAGGCCGCCCCCTCTGTCGCTTTCGAAAGCGATCTGTCTTCCGTCGGGGGACCACGCGGGAGCATTATCGAAGGGCTGCGTTGTTGGTGAGGTCGAGGAATTGCCGCCGTCCCGCATGGACCTGATTCGCTTGAGTCGAGCCGTTCAAGCGCTCTGACGGCGATTCAGGTAGTCGCGGACGACGAACTCGCCGAGCTCGTCGCCGTGGACCGCGAAGACCCGGCCCTCGACGACGCGAGCGAGCCGATCGATGAAGCGGAAGAGCGCGGGTGAGTCTTCGAGCATGAAGATGTTCATCGTCACGCCCGCCTTCTGAAGGCGCATCGCTTCTTTGTATGTCCGCTCGAGCGTCTCGCGCACCGGCGGGTACGAGAAGTAGAAGGGTTCGGGTCCGCCGGGCCACAGGTGTGCCGTCGGCTCGCCGTCGGTCACGAGCAACACTTGCTTCGTCGCCACCGGGTGTTTGGCGAGCAGGCGCCCGGCAAGATTGAACGCGTGCTCCATGTTCGTGCCGTACTCGTGTTCCCATCCGACCTCGGCGAGCTCCTCGGGCTTCATGACCCGCGCCATCGCGCTGAACCCGATGATGTACAGCTGGTCTTCCGGATACTTCGATGCGATCAGCGAATGAAGCGCGAGTGCCATCCTCTTGGCCGGTTCCCAGTTGCCGCGCATCGGCATCGAAAAGCTCATGTCGAGTAGCAGCGCGGTCGCTGCGGTCGTTCGGTTCTCGGCTTCGACGGCTTCGAAGTCGTCTGGATGCAGCTTCACCCGGCCTTTCGTAGGACCCTGCCGTAGCACGGCGTTGTGCACGGTTCGCTGCACGTCGATCGCGTACGGATCGCCGAACCGCCACGGTCGCGTTGCGCCGGTCGGCTCGCCTAGGCCGCCGGCGTCGCGCGCGTCGTGCGTGCCCGGGCGGTCGACCGCCAATCGGTCGAACACGCGCGCGAGCGCCCGCTCGCCGAGCTTGCGCACGCCTCGCGGGGTTAGTTTCAAGTGCCCGCCTTGCCGGGCGAGGAAGCCGGATTGCTCCAGCAGCTTCTCTATCTCGCGCAGCCGTCTCAAGTCGCGGACCGCGTCGTCGCCGAGCGTGCGGCGAAGCTTCTCGACGTCGACATCCTCGAGCGGTGGACCGCTGCGGTCCGACTTCAAGGCGCGCTCGAGCTCTTCGTAGTCGGCGAGCCGCTCGATCGCGTCGAGGCTCTCGCGGAGCCCGAGAGGCTCCATGCCCTCCATGTCGACCGGCGAATCCCAATCCATGTCCCCGAACAGGTCGCGTAGGGAGTCGGCGAGCCGGTCGACCTCGAAGCGGAGGTCGAGATCGTCGAGCACCGATTCCGCGAGCGACATCAGCTCGGCGCGCTGCTCCGCCGACAACGACGCCAGCAGCCGGCTCATCGCCGCCATCCGTTTCGCCAGCGCTTCCATCAGCTCGTCGAGGTTGCGCGGGTTCTCGGGGAAGAAGTCGCCGTAGCGGCGCATGAACTCGTCGAATTCGTCCTGCGAAGGACCGGTCCCGTTCCTACGCGCTTCCAGCATCCGGTTCAGGTCGCCGAGCATGTCCTTCATCCGCTGCATCTGCTCGGGACTCATGTTCTGCATCGCCGAGGTCATCTGCCGGAACGCCGAGCCGAGCACTTCTTGCCGCAGGCGCTCGAGCAACTCGTTGAACTTCTTGCGCGCATCGGGGGAAGCGAAGTCGTAGTTCTTCAGGCCGTTGATCTGGCTGGCGGGATCGGCGGGAAGATCATCGAGGTACCCCTCGCGCATCCGCGCCTCGGGATCGTCCGTACGCTCGGCCAGCGCAGCGCGCTCGAGCGAGAGGATCTCCTCCATCTGCTGGCGGACCTCCTCGAGCATCCCACCGAGCTGTCCACGCTCGCGTTCGCGCCTGCCAGCGCGACGGAGCCGCTCGAGCAAGTTGTTGATCCCTCCGAAGCGGCCACGCATGCCGCGTCGCATGAGCTGGCGGATCGCCTGCTGTGGATCGAGGCCCTGGAGGATGTCTTCCGACAGCTCGTCTATCAGCGACTCGACGGTCAAGTCGTGGCCGATCGGCTCCTGGGTGCCGTCCCAACGCGCGTACCGGTATCGCGGCATGCACCCATCGCCCCTCAGTCCGCCGTGTAGCGCGCGCCGTGCGGCGTATCGTGCTTGTTGAGCCGCCGGGACAGGTGCAGGCCTTCGAGAGAGAACTCTAGAGCCGAAGCCGCGTGCGCAGGAGACTCGTCTTCGACGCCAAGCCGCTTCATGAGCTGGGCCAAACCCTTCATCCCACCGACTTGCTTCAGCAGGTCTTGCGCCGGAGTGAGATCGCCGCTGAGGACCTCGAGTCCCTCCTCGTCGAACCGCTTCAACAGAGCGGCGAAGTCGAACCCACCGAGCCGGCGGCGGAACACCTCGAGCGTCGCTTGGTGAAGCATTCGGTCCATGATCTCGGGCTCGCGGCCCTCCTCGAACGTTTCGAACTCGACGCGACCCATCGAAGACTGAAGCACGGCCGGAAGATCGGCGACGCGCGGCACCGCTTCAGGCTCGCCGGTGCGGACCGCGCGGCGCATCGCCGACGCCGCGATCACTTCCAGGTTGCCGATCGAGAACCGCACCGAGACGCCCGATCGCTGGTTCACGTGTGGGGAACGGCGAACCTGTCGAGTGAACTCCGCCAGGACCTCGGTGAGGAACACCGGCACGCGAACCGGGACCGCGGCGGAGGACGGCTTCGCCTCCTGCTCCATGATCTCGATCTCGTCCTCGATGTGTTCGGGATAATGCGTGCGAACCTCGCTGCCGAACCGGTCTTTCAGGGGCGTGATGATGCGTCCGCGGTTGGTGTAGTCCTCGGGGTTGGCGCTCGCTACGAGCATCAGATCGATCGGGAGTCGGATCTTGTAGCCACGGATCTGCACGTCCCGCTCTTCCAGGATGTTGAGGAGCGCGACCTGGATCCGCGAAGGCAGGTCGGGGAGCTCGTTGATAGAAAAGATGCCGCGGTGGGTTCGGGGGACGAGCCCGAAATGGATCGTCAGCTCGTCGCCCAAGTACCGTCCTTCGGCGACGCGGATCGGATCGACGTCGCCGATGAGGTCGGCGACCGACGCGTCGGGCGTCGCAAGTTTCTCGGCGTAGCGGCGGTCCCGGCCGATCCACTCAACCGGCGTCGCGTCGCCCTTCTCGGCGATGAGCTCGCGGCACCGCGCGCAGATCGGTGCGAACGGCGAGTCGTTGATCTCGCAGCCGGCGATGATCGGCAGCTCGGGATCGAGCAGCCCGACGAGCGAGCGGATCATCCTCGTCTTCGCCTGACCGCGTTCGCCCAGGATGATCACATCGTGCGAGGCGAGGATCGCTCGCTCGAGGCCGGGGAGCACCGTGTCGTCGTAGCCGACGATGCCGTCGAAAATTGGTTCGTCCGAGCGGAGGCGTGAGATCAGGTTCTCGCGCAGCTCTTCCTTGACGCTGCGCTCGTTCCAGCCGGAGGCGCGAAGCTCTCCGAGCGTGGATGCAGCGGCGGACATCACGCGTATGCTACCTGACCCCGCGAAAGGCCGAACGGCTCGGCTTGGGCTCGTTACGGCAGGAACGGTCTGGGGTTCGTGTGCTCGCCGTTGATGCGGACTTCGAAGTGGAGGTGAGGCCCGGTCGCGTGACCAGTCTCGCCGCACGCGGAGATCCGCTGGCCGCGCGCCACGCTCTGATTGTCGCTCACGTAAAGCTGGGAGTTATGGGCATACAGCGTCGAGACGCCGTTACCGTGGTCGATGATGACCATGTTTCCGTAGCCGCCGCCCCACTCCGCGGCGATGACTTTCCCTGCTTTCGCGGCGACGATCGTGGTGCCCGTGCTGCAGCCGATGTCGATCCCGGTGTGGAACCCGCCCCATCGAGGGCCGTAGGGCGACGTGATCGGTCCGTGCACCGGCCAGATGAACCCTCGGTGACTGACCCTGCCGTTGCCGTAGGACTGGCGAGAGCGGATCAGCTCGAGGATGCGGGCTTGGTCCTGCTCGAGGGCACGGACCTCCGACTGGAACTGGGAGATTTTGTCGGACAGCGCCGCTTCGGCCGTCTGTTTCGTCTGCAAAATCTCAGCGAGAACGGACGCTCGCTCGGCGATTTGCAGGCGCACGTTCGCGGCGGAGCCTTGCTGTATTGCCATCGCCGCGCGGGCCTTGCGGGTTTGGTCGGTGATGCGAGCAAGGTCGTCCATGACGACCTTGTCGAACCGCAGCGCGTAATCGAGGCTCGCAGTCCGGTTGATGAACTCGTCCATCGAGTCGGAGGCGAGGAGCGCTTCCGCCCCCAGGCTCGGCCCCATGATGTACATCGAGCGCGCGCGCTGCCCGACGACGGCGGAACGCTGGTGTCTCAGGGCGTCGAGCCGGGCGAGCATCCGCTCCTCGGCGCCGATCACCGCCGAGATGCGGTCGAGGTTGGTCTCCGCAGCCGCTAGAGCTGAGCGGCTGTCGTTCAGCTGGCCACCGAGGTCACCGATAACGCCGAGCAGCTCCGTGTCGGTTTGTCGCGTTGCGGCCAAGCGGGCACGCGCGTCGGCGAGCCTTTGGCGGGTAACGCTGAGCTGACTTTCGGCGGATGCGCCTGGGACTACGAGAGTGAAAGACGAGAGGAGGAGGAGCAGAACGACGAGCCCGCGCGGCCGTGCCCCACTCGTCATCGACCAGCTCCCTCCCAAAGGCCCGGTGCTTCCGGATCGAGGCCGACCACCTCGAAACCCGCCGGGGGCCCGACCCGGGCCCGCGGTACGTCTATCAAACGAGCCTCTCAGAGGCAAAGACGCCTCGACGTGAGCGCTCCTGACCTGCAAGAATGCGTCGTCATGGCCATCGGGTCTCTCGCGGGAAGTGGGGGCGAACCCGACGCGGCCGAGTCCGTCGCTCGGATCGTCGGCGCGCTTGCGTACGCGCTTCTGCGCGTGTTCGGGCTTTCGGCGGCGGCTGCGGGAACCGCGCCCACGCTTGCGTTGAGGGAGCGCCAGGCCGCGTTCGCCGTCGAGGAATTTGGACGGTACGGCGTGCTCCGCCGGCGCCTCGGCGCGCTGACCGACGACCCCGAGGAAGCGATGGCCCAGTTCCGCGGACCGCTCGATTCGTTCTTCGACGCCGCGCCCGCGGGCGAGTGGCTCGACGCGCAAGTCTTCCAGTACATCGGAGACGCTATCTCGACCGATTTCGCCGATCTGATCGCGCCGCATCTCGACGAGAAGACCGCAGCCGCGGTCCGAGAAGGTCTTTCGGGCCGGGCTGCGCACGACGCGTTCGCACTCGAGCAGATCCTCGGCCAGCTCGCCGCCGACCCAGATGCGGAAACGCGCGTGGCGGCCGTCACCGGTGCGATCGTCGGCAACGCGCTCGGCGGATTGCGGGACTCGATCCTCACCTCAGACGCGCTGGCGGTCGTCCTCGGCGGGCAGGAGAGCGTGAAGGAGGTCGTCCTCGAGCTCCTCGGCCGGCACCGCGAGCGCCTCGAACGACTCGGCCTCGACCGGGTCGACTGACGCCGGCGGCGGGTCCTGGCCCCGCCGCCGCGAAGACGCTCCTGTCAGTCGGCCGGGTTCGCCGGTCGCGTCCGCCATCCAAGAGACGATCCCGGTAAAAGGTCCTCCGGGCGGACTTCAGACGGCACATCGAACCGAAGCGCCGGTCGCATCGAACGCTAACGGGGACGAATGAAAGTAAGCGACCTGCAGGATCGCAGGGACCGGGACCTGCTCGAGAGGGTCTCGGCCGGCGATCATGCCGCGTTCTCGGAGGTCTATCGACGCTACTCGGCCGCCGCCTTCGGGCTGGCGTCGCGGATCATCGGAGAGCAGGCGATGGCGGAAGAAGTGTTGCAAGAAGTGTTCCTCTCGGTTTGGCGCAGGGCGGGCGCGTTCGACCCGGCGCGCGGCAGTGTTCGGTCGTGGCTGTTCGCGCAGATCCACCATCGCTCCGTCGACGTCGTTCGCCGGGAAGAAGCGCTGCGACGCCGCTCGCAAGCCGCCGAGATCGACGGCGCTGAGAGAGGTGTCGACGACGTGGTCGAAGAAGGTTGGTTGAGGGCCCGGCGAGAGCAGGTCAGACGCGCGCTCGGGCTGCTGCCGCCGGAGCAGCGTGAGGTGATCGAGCTCGCGTACTACCGCGGCCTCACCCAGACGCAGGTCGCTTCCGAGACCGGCGTGCCGCTCGGAACGGTGAAGTCGAGAACGCTCTCCGCGATGCGGCGCCTGCGGGATGCGCTTGCCGCCGCGGTGATGGAGGACGGATGGAACACGAGCGGCTAGAGGAAGCCGTCGCGGCATTCGCGCTGGGCGCGGTCGACGAGGCTACGCGCACCGAGACCGAGCGCGCCGTGCTCGAGCACCTCGCCGGTTGCCCGTCGTGCCGGGATCTCTTCCACGACCTCCGCGAGGTTGGTGCCGATCTCGCGCTCGCCCCGAGCCCGCGGAAGGTTCCTCAACCGGTGGAGGAGCGGATCCTCGAAGCGATCCGCGAGCATCGTCCGCGCGTCGAGCGAGCACCGGTCGCCCCCCGCTCTCGGCTCGGACGCCTCGCCGCGATCGCCGCCGCCGCCGCGATCGTCGCGCTCTTCGCATGGAACATCCAGCTCACCTCGCGCGTGAGCGACGAGCACGCGCGGTCAGAGCAAGTGGCGCGCGCCCTGAGCTTGATGGGCGCGCCCGACACGCACGGCGCCACCTTGACCGGAGGTCGAGGAACGCTCGTGTTCGTCTATCGCCCCGGGGAGGCGATCCTCGTCGGTCACGACGTCGCCTTGCCCCCATCCGGCTATCTACTGCAACTGTGGCTCATGCGCGCCGGCGTTCCGACGGACGCCGGGGTGTTCCGTCCGATCGACGGGCTCGTCTTCGTTCCTGTGCGCGTCGACCTGAGCGGCTTCGATCGCGTCGCGGTGACCGTTGAGAAAGCGCCGGGC
>Ga0070708_100000747_pt1 | contig 24614 bp, 24 predicted proteins | sample KBSK5503metaG_FD_65469 | JGI IMG/M metagenome (GOLD analysis project Ga0070708, IMG submission 65469) | Corn, switchgrass and miscanthus rhizosphere microbial communities from Kellogg Biological Station, Michigan, USA - KBS K5-50-3 metaG | ecosystem: Host-associated > Plants > Roots >... | reverse complement strand
CCGATCGCCCGGCTGCCCGAGTTCATCCGCCTGCACGAGACGGTCGCCGGCCTCGTGGCACCGTCGAAGGTTGTCGCGATCGCGCTGAACACCTCGCTCTACGCGGACGAGGACCAGGCTCGAAGCGTCATCGAGGCGACCCGCGCGGAAACGGGCCTGCCGGCCGACGACCCGGTCCGCTTCGGCGCGACCGCGTTGTGGCACGCGATCCACGACGCGGTCGAGGCACTGCCGGAGACGCCGGCGGTGGCGGCAACGGCCCCGGGGTGAGCCTCTCGGTTCGGCACGAGGTCCTCCGCCTTGCCCTTCGCGACCTGTTCCTGATTGCCCGATCCGAGCCCGACGCCGGCCGGTTCATCACGACCGTGATCGTCGAATTGCATGACAACCAGTTCCCGGAGGCCGTCGGCATCGGCGAGGGCTACCCCGACCTCTACTACGGCGACACGCCGCAGACCATGGAGGCGGCCTTCCCGCGCCTCCTCGAGGCGGTCGGTGACGGGGCGCCGGGGGCCGAGGGCCTCGACGCGGCAAGCCGCCGGATCGAGGGGGCGATGGCGGCGAACGGCGCCGCGAAGTGCGCCGTCGACATCGCCTTGCACGATTTGGTGGGGAAGATCACCGGCCGACCGGTCTACGACCTGCTCGGTCTCTCGGCGGCCATCCCGCCGACCGACTTCACCCTGGGCCTCGACACCCCGGCCGTCGTCGCCGAGCGCGCGCAGCGGGCGGGCGCATTTCCGGCGCTCAAGATCAAGGTCGGCGGCCCCGCGGACCTCGAGACCCTCCGGGCCGTCCGGGCCGTTTATGCCGGGACGCTCCGGGTCGACGCCAACACCGGCTGGACTCCCGAGGTCGCACGAGACCTGCTGGCGCCCATGGCCGAGCTCGGTGTCGAGCTCATCGAGCAGCCATTCCCGGCGGACCGGCTCGACTGGCTCGCGGACCTCCAGGCCAGGTCGTCGCTCCCGATCGTGGCCGACGAATCCTGCGTCACGATCGACGATCTGGATCGCCTCGTCGGGGTCGTCGCCGGCGTGAACGTGAAGCTCGCGAAGTGCGGCGGCGTCGGGGCGGCGGCACGGATGCTGAGTCGTGCACGTGAGCTCGGATTCCGAACGTTCCTCGGGTGCATGGAGGAGACGAGCGTCGGGATCGCCGCCTCCGCGGCCGTCGCCTCGCTGGCGGAGTGGCTCGACCTCGACGGCAACCTGCTCCTCGCCGCCGACCCGTTCGCGGGCCTCGAGCTTGACGCGGACCATCGTTGGCAGCTGACCGATCGGCCGGGGCTCGGGCTCCAGCGGCGGGTTGCCTGACCCGAGAATCCGCCGGGACCGACGCTGTGGATAAGTTGGTGGACGAAAAGGTGGAGAAGACCCCTTCTGCCAAAAGGGCCCCGGACGTACCATGACCGCTACGGCCCAGACCCCTCCGGGAGGGTCACAAGGCCACCACAGACGTCCAGCTGAGCCCGCGGCCAGTCCCGCCGCGTGGCGAGGTCGGCTCCGCCGTGCCTGCGCTGATGATGGAGGAAGGATTGATGGTCGCGCGCCCCGCGCCACCGCGCGCCACGTCGGCGGAGGCTGCCGAGTTCGTCCGGTTCTGCTACGCCCGGCGACGTGTCGGCTGGCCGGAGCTGTATGACGAGATGTGCGCCGTGGCCGGGCGGGGCCTGTTCCGGGGCTGGGGACCCGATGAGCTCGCCGAGCATGGCATCGGATTCGGCCTCTTCGAGATGCCGCTTCTCGCGGCGTTCGTGAGCGAGATCGTGGCCCAGGATCGGGCGCGGGCGCGGGAAGCCGCCGCGACGTCGGCGGCGGTCGTCAGCGCGGCCTAGGCCCGGATCTGCCGGCGGGCCATCTCGCCCTCGATCTGGCGCTCCGCCTCGACGTACTGGTCGATCCGGTCCCGCAGCTCGTTCGCCTCGGGGGCGTAGAGATGGACCTGCTGCTGGAGGATGTAGCTGAGGCGGCGGCTCGTCATCCGGACATGGTCGAGGTTCTTCATCAGCACGAGCGGATCCATCGCCGCGAGGTCGGACGGGTGGTACATCTGCTTCACGGCCAGCATCGTAGCAAGGTCGGACGATGCCTCGGCGGCGCCGATCGCCGTCTCGCTCACAGCCCCCGGAGGCGCGGCGGCCAGGTCCAGTCCACCGGGAGCGAGGCCGCCGCGAGGGCCCGGCGGCGGCCGGTTTCCGTGGCCCCGAGCACCAGGATCCGGTCCGTCTGGGTTGCCCGGCCGGCCTCTCCGCCCCAGAGCTTCGTCATCTTTCGATGGGCATGGATGTCATCGACGGCGACCCCCGCCAAGCGATAGCCCTCGGGCTCGGCCGCCGACTCCCAGACCCGCTCAGCGAGGCCGATGCCGCCGGTCAGCGCGTGACCTCGATCGGTCGCCACGTCGCCGATGACCAGGACCACGATCCCGTCGTCGGTGAGCGCCGGCCGCAGGCCATGGAGGACCTCGCGCAGGAAGGCGAGATAAGGCGCCCGATGGTGGGCATCGTCGAGGGCGGCGTCGATCGCCGCAGAGTCGAAGCCGAGGAACCAGGTCCGAAGCCAGTTGTAGTAGCCGTACTTGACGACTCGCAGGTACGGCGGCGACGTCACGACGAGGCGGGCCCGATCCGGGAGCCCGCGGGCTCGCAGCGCGCGTCGGGCCCGGGCCCCGGCGTCGCGGGCATCGCCGAGCAACGCGGTCCCGCCGCCATCCGGAAGCGAGCTCCGGTAGAGCCGAGTGAGCTTGGCGTCCAGACGGTCGAAGACGTCCCGCTCCTCCGACCGGAACCCGGTTCGAGCCGCGAAGTCGCGGACGTAGCGGGGCGCCATGCTGAAGGTGTTCGGCATGAGCTGCGACAGATACGACGGGCTCTTGCCGTGGAGGATCCCGGTCATCGCCGCCGCCAGGAACCGATCGACCCGATCGTCGAGCGACAGGGCGGAGCGGACGAAGAGCACCTGGGCGAACGTGAGCGGATGGAACGCGACGGCGACCTCCGCCGGGACCGGCTCCGGACCGCCCGCTGCGGGATCGGCCTGGATCGCGGTCGCCAGCTGCTCCCAGCGGGGGCGGTCCGCGGCCCACGCGAGACGAAGCGAGGTCAGTCGCGTGCGGGCTTCTGCGGGTGTGGCCGGCTCGAGCTTCGCCGCGGTCAGGAGATGGGCGAATGGGTTGAGGTCGTTGCCGATTCCGATCCGGCCCTCGGCGGCCGCCTGCAGGGGAGCCGTGCCTCGGCCGGAGAACGGATCGAGGACCACGTCGCCGGGCCGGCTGTAGCGGGCGATGAACGCATGGGCGAGCGCCGCCGGAAAGCTCGCCAGATACGAGCACATCGGGTGGAACGAGTGGCCCCACAGGCGCTGCTGGTTCTTCCAGTCCGGCTCGATCGCGATGCGCGGGAGCTCGGTCGGGAGGCCGAGGGAAAGCTGCCCGAATCGAGGGCTGTCCGGGTCGGCCTCACGCCGTTCTGAAGAAGAGAGCGACATGCGGCGAGCGGGCTCCTCGGCGCGATCGGCCCAAAAGGGGCCGAGGGCCGCGGAGCATAGCACGCCAATTCAGTGGCCCGACCGCACGTAGCGAACGTATTCCGTCTCGATCTCGGCCGCGACTGCCGCGTCGATTTGGGGGTCGCCGGGCTTCCGGACCGCCTCCACGATCCACAGGCTGGGCCAGCCCTCGACGTGGTCCCAGCCCGGGTGCTTCTCGAGGTCGCGGAGCTCCGGCCGGTCGCTCGCGCCGTAGTCGTGGAACGTCAGATCGTCGAAACCGGCGCCAAGAAGCAATCGTTCGAGCATCGGCTTCGAGTAGAGGAACTCGTGGCCCCAGCCGTGGAATGCCCGGTTCGTCATGTAGGTCTCCATGACCACCGTCTCGGGTGCACGATCCTGGGAGGGATGGAAGTGCGTCACCCAGACGTGCTCGAGCCCGGGCGTCGAGAGGCGGAGCACGCCGCCGGGTCGGAGCGCCCGGGCGGCCTCGTTCGCGAACTGGAGGGCGCCCTCGAGCGGGAGATGCTCGATGAAGTGCTCGCCGTAGACGGCGTCGAGGTCGGTCCACGGCCAGGCCCGAGTGGCGTCGACGACCTGGTCGACACCGGGGAACTCCCGGATGTCCACGTTCCACCAGTCCGGCGGCTGGTTCGTCGGGCCGCAGCCGACGTGAACCCGTCGGATCCCGTCCGCCTCATTCGGCCCGTGGCGGCTCGGGTCACGGGCGACGGCCACTGGGGTCGAGACGGCTGGCGGTCGCTCGACCAGGCGCCGCAAGCCGAGGCGAATACGCGGCGGAAGCAGGCGGCGAACGACGGCGCGCACGGTGACCATGGCGTGCGCCACGGTACAGGGTCCGGGGGTCTCAGCTGAGGCTCCTGCGGATGGCGATTGCTAGCGCTTGGTCGATCCGAGGTGAGCCTGAAACAGGCACGACGGGCCGAGCATCCGGTTAGGAACGACTCCTAGTGACCAGTTGCCGCGCGCGTACCTGGTGCGGCTCTCGTAGGCTGAGCCGATGAACCGGCGCATCACGATCGCCGCCACGAATAGCCTCGGAAGGCGGATCCGCCACCGAGGGCTCGACGAGGCCGATCGCGCCCTGCTTGAACTAGTTCTGGCGGACTCCTTCGACGCTCTCACCGAGGTCAGCGACGTAATCCGGCGTGAATTGCCAGACGTCACCTTTACACCCAGGCTCAAGACCGTCGGCACACTCGTTGACAAGTTGATGCGTGAGGAGGGTATGGCGCTCTCGCGGATGAGGGACATTGCAGGCGTCCGTGTCGTCGATGAGATGAACCGGCTCGAGCAAGACGTTCTCGTCGGTCGACTTGTCGAGGCTTTGGGGATCGAACGCCCGCGGGTCGATCGTCGGCGGGACCCTCGCTATGGATACCGCGCAGTCCACGTGGAGGCAGCGGTCGACGGCTGCTTCGTCGAGATCCAGGTCCGGACTCGTCTTCAGGACCTGTGGGCCCAGATCGTCGAACGGCTCGCTGATAATTGGGGGCGGCAAATTCGCTACGGTGGTTCCCCACCGGACGCCGAGCGGGAGATCGCCCCCGACCTCACGCGTGCTGACGTTTGGACGATTGTGCAGGATCTATCGACGGCGATAGACACCGTGGAGTCGTCAGAGGCTGAGGTCGTGGCAAAGGGAGAGGAGGAGGAAGCGATCCTCGTCGCAGCGACCAATCGTCGCGAGCTTGCCGAAACCCTCCGGCGGCTGGAACGCGTTGCTCCGCGCCTATAGTTGGAACGAGATGAACTATTACGTGTTGATTTACGATCAAGGCGCCGGACGCGTGCTGGATGTTGAGAGCTACGGACCGGAGGGTGCGTTGGCAGCATTGGCACGTCGATTCGAGTTGGATCGCGAGTATGCAGGCAGGCCTTCGGTCGAAGTTGTCTTGCTCTCCGCCGAGTCAGAGGGAGCGCTTCACCAGACCCACGCCCGTTATTTCAAGTCCGTCGACGAACTCGCTCAGCCTGGATGATTCCCGCACCGAGCCTCTCGAATTCGAGCCCGTAGTGGCCGATCGCGAGACGACGCGGAGCCATCTGCTCCTTGCAATGGGCGATATCGAAGGCCTTGCCACACGCTTGACGGTGACGGGGCCGATGGCTTCCGGCCTGGCGAACGCACGAATGATGCTAGACCGGCGAGCGTTCCTCGCCACCGAACTGGACTGGGGAGACCGACGGGCGGCGCTCGCGATTGAGCACGAATCCGACGTCCTAACCGCGTATCGGCTCCTCGTGGCCAAGGCCCTCGTGCTCTCCGAACGGAGCCTCGCGACGTACCCAACGGATGACCCTGAGGCGGCGGGCGAAGCCGGCGAGGCGCTTGGCGAAATTGTTTCGCTGCGGCCGGAGGTCGAGCGCCTCTCGGACTAGTAAGACGGGCGGGAGGGGCCTGGGATTGCTGGCCGTCAATCAGACTCGCCCTGCTCATACTGAACGCGTTGCACGTCCCCGTAGCTCAGTGGACAGAGCGGCTGCCTTCTAAGCAGCGGGTCGCAGGTTCAAATCCTGCCGGGGACGCCAGACCTAGACCGCCTCGATCCAGCCCTCGCGGACGGCGCGGGTCGCGAGCTCCGTCCGGCTGGCGACGTGGACACGTTCGTAGATCCGGGTCAGGTGGCTTTCGACCGTCTTGGCGCTGATCCCGAGGCGAGCCCCGATCTCGTCGTTCGAGCGGCCCTCCACGATGAGGGTCACGACCTCGATCTCCCGGAGGCTGAGGCGGCGATGATCGGTCGCGGTGGGGAGGACTGAGTAGGCGACCCCGCCCGCCGCGACCTGGCGGATCGCGTTGACGAGATTGCCGAACGGGTCCGTCTTGAGGACATACCCGGACGCGCCCAGCCGGAGCGCAGCGTCGACGTATTGCGGGTAGTCGAAGGCCGAGAGGATGACGACGGCAGGCCCACCGGCCTCCTTGACCTCGCGGACGAAGGCGAAGCCGTTCTGCTCGCCGAGCCGGATGTCGACGACGAGGACGTCCGGATGCTGGGCCAGCAGGCCGGTGGCGGCCTCCAGGGTTCCGGCGACGCCGACGATCTCGATGTCGGCCTCGCGCTCGAGCAGCGCGGCCGTTCCGTCTCGAACCACAGCGTGGTCGTCGACGACCGCGACACGGATCGGTCGCGCCGGAATCGGCGCCTCGGCGGTCACCCGACTGCCCAATCGAGGCCGATGACCGTGCCGCCGTCGGCCGGGCGCCGGAAATCGATCCTCGCCCCGATCTGCTCGGCTCGCTGGCGCATGTTCAGCAGGCCGTAGTGGCCCGAACGGCCGGCCGCGGCCGCGGCGTCGGCGGACAAGCCTCCGCCGTGATCGGTGATCGACAGCGACGCCCGCGTCGCGGCCGCGTCGTATCGGACCGTGATCGGCGGCGCGCCATGGGTGACCGCGTTCGCCAGGGCCTCCTGGGCCACCCGGAACACCGCGAGCTCGACGTCCGCCGGCGGTCGGGCCGCGTCCACCCGCTCGAGCATGACCTCGCGCCCGGACGTCTCGCCGACACGGGCCACGAGCCACTCCAGCGCCGGGCCGGCGCCGAGCTCGTCGAGGATCGGCAGTCGAAGGTCGCCGCAGACCTCCCGGAGGCGGTCGGCGATCGAGCGGGCCAGCGCGGCGGCGTCCGCGTCACCGACCTCGTCGAGCCGGCGGACGAGGACCGTCATCTCCTGCAGGGCGTCGTCGTGCAGGTCGGCCGCCAGCCGGGCGCGCTCGATCTCGGTCGCGGCAACCACCGTGTCGCGCTGGATCCGGAGGGTGTCGACGCGGGAGTTGCTCTGGAGCACGACGACGACCACGAGCAACCACAGCAGCGGCACGCTGACACCGAGCCCGAGGGCGACGTAGCCCATCGACACGATCGTGGGGGTCAGCGCGGCGAGCACGAGCGGGACGCGATCGTCCGACTGTCGGCGCGCCATGCCGGCGCGGTTGGCGAACGCATGTGGCGTCGTGTACAGCAACACGGCCAGCGGAACGAGCGTGATCGATCCCGCGAGCACGATGACGATCGCGGAGACGAGATCGGCCGACGGTATCTCCCAGCGTGCGAGCCCGTAGATCGCGACGACGATCACCACGTGGGCGACGGTCGCCATGCTCGCGAGCGCCGCCGCGATCAATTGCCATGCCGGTCGGGTGATCGCGGCGATGAACCCGTCCGCGAAGACGAGACGGGCAGCCATCGGCAGCGCGAACGCCGCGATGAGGAGGGGAGCGTTGGCCGGCGCCCAGGTGGGGACGAGGATCAGCGGCGTGGCCGAGGCCACGGCGAGCGAGATCGCCAGCGGTCGCAGCCCATCGCCGGCCAGCCCTCGGCCGACCCACAGTCCGATCCCGACCAGGAGGGCGACACCCACGAGGAGCGCGAATCCGATCGGCGGGATCGGCAGGTCGGGCAGATCGAGGGTCTTGGTCGCCCCGTTCGGGTCGAGGATTCCGATCTCGGAGAAGTCCCCATGCAGCGAACGCTCACGTACGTCTGGTGTCATGTCCTTGACGAGGAAGCCGTCGACCTCGGTGACGACCGTTCCCGACTGGATCGTCCCGGTCAGGCCCGCCCCAGGGTCGACCTTGTCCACGACGAGCGTCGGTCCATCGAACCGGAGGAGGACGCCGGTGAACGGCGGTTGCTGGGTCAGCCAGGAGTAGATGCCGAGGACGAGACAGATCCCGGCGATCGTGATGGCGGCGCCGTTCCGGATTCGTTCTCGCATCGCTCGGTCACGGTAGCAGCGCGATTGCGCCACCCGAATCGGGGATTCCCCTTGCCCTGAGCCGGGGGAGTCACGCCTGTCGCACCGCGACGGCCGTCCATAGCCTCGGGGTCAGGGCCGACCAACCAATCAGGTCGCTCCCGATGACTTCCCCGGGAGGAACCTCGATGAAGCGCGCAGCACTCCTGATCAGCGCGGTCGCCATGCTCAGCCTCGGGCTCGCGGCCCCCGTGCTGGCGGCGACGCCCAGCAATGACGCCTATGCCGACCGGCAGGCGATCACCTCGATCCCGTTCGCGGACTCAGTCGATACCACGGCGGCAACGACAGACGTTCCCGACGCCGAGGCAATCGCCGCCTGTGCGCCGGTCCCGACCGACGCGAGCGTCTGGTACGAGTACACGCCCGCGAGCGACGGCGCAGTCGTGATCGACGCGTCGGGCTCTGACTACGCCGCCGGCATCGTGGTGGTGAGCGGGTCCCCGGGCACCTTCGTGCTCGAGAACTGCGGCACGACGGTGATCCTCTCGGTCACCGCCGGCGTGAGCTACGAAGTGATGGTCTTCGACTACGACGGCGTCGGCAACGGCGGCGCGCTCGAGCTCACGATGAACGATCTTCCGCCACCGCCGGTCGTCTCGCTGACCGTGGACCCGAGCGGCAGCTTCAACGCCAAGACCGGCGCCGCGACGATCCGCGGAACGGTCACCTGCTCGGGCGGCAATGAGTTCGGCAAGAACAACATCTATGTCCAGGTCACCCAGGTCGTCGGCCGGCTGAAGATCATCGCCGACGGCGGCACCGACTTCATCTGCGACGGAACGACCCGGGCCTGGTCATTTGGTCTGTTCAGCAACAGCGGCAAGTTCGCCGGCGGCAAGGCGTCCGTCTCCGCCTACGCCAACGCCTGCGGTGACTTCGACTGCGGCTTCGCCGAGGTCGAGAGGACCGTGACGCTCAAGAAGTAGCGCCCCCCGAGCGCGACCCGAGGGCCGTTCCCACCAGGGACGGCCCTCGCCCTCTCCCACCAGCCACTTGAAGGTCGAAGGCGCATGGAGGCCAATCCCGTGACACTGAAGATCCAGCGAGGCGTGGTCGTCGGCGCGGTGATTGCTCTCGTTGGCCCGGTCTTGGACATGGTCCTGGGGCTGCTCATCCAGTTCGGGGTCATCTCGTCTGAGCTGGTCCGTCCCTTTGTCGACATCCTGACCTTCCTCGCGCTCCTGGAAGTCGTGCTCGGACCCGCCGGCATCCTCATCGCCGGCCGATCGGCTGGCATCCGTGGTGCAGGCCCGTGGCTGGCGCTCATCATCGTCACGGTGCCCGTCCTCGCAATCGCCTGGTTCATCGCCCTGGTCACCCTCGGCGGCGCCACGGGGAACCCGTTCTGACCATGGACGCCACCCCGAACCGCGAGCTCCCGAACGACACCTGCGAATCCAAGCGGATCGCCTCGATCTACGAGACCCATGCCGCCGAGCTACGACGCTTTGCCACCGTCCGAGTGCGCGATGCGGTCGCCGCCGAGGACGTCGTCCAGGAAGCTTTTCTCCGACTGGCGATCGAGGCGCGCGAGGGCCGGTTTCCGCGACAGCCGCGAGCCTGGCTCTACCGGGTCGTGCTGAACCTCATCGTCTCGGCGGCGCGCCGAGCAAAGACGTCGGGGGCGGTGCCGATGCCCGAGTCGTACGAGCTCCCGGACTTCGTCACGCCGGAGAGCCACGTCCTCGCCCGGGAACGTGCGGTCGCCCTGAGCGTCGCGATGGAGGCCGCCGGGCCACGGGCTCGGACCGGCATCGCGATGGCAGCGCAGGGGTACTCCGGGCGGGAGATCGCCGGCCACCTCGGCCGGAGCGAAGTCGCCGCACGAGCCCTGATGTGTCGCGCCCGAACCGGCATCCGGCGAGCACTGATCCTGGCCGAGGCGATCTGACCCATCACTCGGCAGCCACTGATTTGTCACGTCGGTGTACCCGGCCGCCAGTGGCAGCAGTGGGGCGTTTGTACCGCGTCATCGGGCCTGCTCTGGGGCGGCGCCGGCTGACGGGGGAACCGGCCTCCTGACGAAGCCCAAGTCCTTGGGAGGCACTCGTGATCGGTCGCCGGTTGCTCGTTCTCGGCGCGGTGGCGTCGCTCGCTCTCATCGTCGTGGTGCCGCGGCTCGCGGCTGCCGATCAGCTGATCGCTCCGACGACGGTTGGCCAGACCGTCAGCGTGACCTGGCAGGGAACCGTCCTACCCGGCGCGAACCCGACCAGCGACTGCAGCGGCACCGCTATCAGCACGGACGCTCACGACCTGGACATCGTCGTTCCCAGCGGGACGTACTCGAGCGTGTCGATCGTCGCGACCGCCACGATCACGTTCACCGGCCAGGCCGACATGATCGTCTCGGTGGTCTTCCCCGACGGTCGGTCGATTTCGGCCGACACCGGTTCGTTTGGCGCCGGCGAGACGGCGACGTTCGGCAATCCACCGGCGGGCCACTACCGGGTCATCGCCTGCCCGTTCGTGGCCGCGGCGCCGCAGGCCTACACCGGCACCCTGACCCTGACTGCCAACACGCCCTCAGCGGTCATCGCGACCTGCTCGACGCCGGGCAAGCCACTGACCTTCACGACCCCGACGTATGTCGACACGACCCGCGCCGGCGGCGAACCGAGCATCGTCGCCCACCCCGACGGCACGTTGCTCTACGCGGCTCATGCGGGTACGACCCACTTCTATTCCCTCGAGGCCGACGACCCGACGACCGCGGCGTTCTTCGACGAATACCGCGGCCAGGTTCACGCCTGGTACAGCAGCGACCACGGCGTCACCTGGAACTTCGTCAACCGCACCCTGCCGCCGGACAACGCCCCGGGGACCGGCTTCTCCGATCCGGATTTCGCCATCGACGCGGCCGGCAACGTCTACCTCTCGGAGATCAACCTCGCCAACGTCGCCGTGTCGAAGTCGACGACCTCCGGCAAGAGCTACACGCTCCAGAACTTCTTCGCCGAGGACATCACGGACCGGCAGTGGTCGGCGGCCGGTCCCGTCAACGTCCTCTTCATCGACGGCAACCCGGACGAAGGCGGCACTGTTCCGACGGATCCCGTCGGGCACGGCGACCACACGATCTACCGGAGCCTGGATGGCGGCAAGACGTTCTCGGCCGGCATGGACGACGGCGGTGGCCTCGGCGACATCATCTTCGACCAGGGCGCGAAGACGCTCTACGAAGCCCACTACAGCGGTGGGAGCCTCCAGCTGGCGGCCTTCCGCAACGCGCTCGACCCGATCTCGACGGTCGCCCTGACGCCCGAGATGAACACCGTCGCGGGCGGGGTCAGCATGCTCTCGCACTGGCCGGCGATCGACGTCGATGCGAAGGGCAACGTCTACATCGTCTGGGATGAGAGTGGCAACGGCAGCCGGGCGGCCGGCATCTGGTACTCGTACTCGACGACCGCCGGACGGACATGGGCCACGCCGACCCGCGTCGACCCAGATGACCGAACCGATATCTGGCCATGGATCGCCGTCGGCGATCCGGGAAAGGTCGCGATCGCCTGGATGGGCAATGACCATCCGCTGCCGAACAACGATGCCGAAGCGGCGACGGACAGCGATCCGTGGAACGTCTATGTGGCCCAGACCCAGAACGGCCTCGGCTGCCTCAACTCGACGTCCCCGGGATTCCGAACGACCAGGGCAACGCCCGACTCGTTCCACCTCGGCACGATCTGCATGGGCGGGACGACCTGCCAGGCGACATTGACCGATCGCCGCCTGGGCGACTACTTCACGATCGACATCGACACCACCGGTGCCCTCGTCGCCGCGTACTCCGACACGCGGCAGGGAGGAGCGGTCTCGCTCCCGGCGTTCTTCCGGCAGATCGGCGGATCGAGCTTCAACAAGGGCGCACCGATCGGCAAGACGCACTAGCTCGTCGGCCCATCACCTGTTCGTCCATCGAGGAGGGTCTCCGATCATGTTCGTCCGTCGCCCGGCTAGGCCGTCAGTCGGCCTGCCGCTGTCCGTATCCATCGCGCTCATGGCCTGGCTCGTAAGTGCCTCGATCGCCGGCGGCGCAACCCCGACCGGAGCGACCGTTGGCCCGGCCAGCGGCTCGCAGACCGCGTGGGACTTCGCGCCGGTTGGCCCCGGGGTCTCGTCGGGCGGAACCGTTGAATTCGCGTGCGCTCCCGTCTACTGCGACCCATTCGCACTGGACGTCCAGCTGCCGTCCGCGGACCAGACGTTCTATGTCGACCACGTGGCGACGCTGACGATCACCTACACGTGGAACAGCACGGTCGCCAACGACATGGACGTGTTCGCTTTCGCGCCGGATGGCACCGAGAGCGGCCCCGGCTCGCCCGACGACGCGAGCACCGGCGACGGGATCGAGGTCCTGACGATGTCAAACCCCGCGTCCGGCATCTGGACCATCGAATCCCACGTCGGCGTCACCCCGGTGGCGACGCCCGCGCACGCCGTCGCCACGCTGACCTACCGCCAGCAGACGCCGCCGCCACCGCCCGTGTACGGCGGCAATGCCCCCCATTTCATCGACGCGTCGCCGCCGCTCGGCTACCAGAGCGTGGACGTCCTGGAGCGCCAGAACGCGGCCGAACCGTCGCTGGGCATCGACACGAGCACCGGCGCGGTCATGTACATGGCGGGGGCCCAGGTCTCCCGGGTGACCTTCGGCGGCTCGCCGCCCGTTGCCACCTGGACGGACGTCACGCCGATCCAGCAGAGCCTTGCCAACGAGGACGCGATCGTCTTCACGGATCCGGTCACCCACCGGACCTTCATCACGGGCTTGCTTGTCGCCGGCTCGAACGCCGACTTCAGCAACGATGACGGCACGACCTGGACGCCGATGACGTTCCCGGTGCCGCACAGCCCTGACCACGAGTCCGTCGGTGGTGGTGCCTATGCGGCGCCGGCGCCGCCGCTCGCCGGCTCGGCTGGCTACCCGAACGCCGTCTACTACTGCTCCCAGAACATCCTCCAGGCGGCCGGCGCCTTCTGCGGCCGGAGCGATACCGGAGGCCTGACGTTCAACCCGAGCACGCTCGTCTTCGGGGCGACCAGCCCGTGCGGCGCCATCCACGGCCACATCAAGGTCGCCCCGGACGGCACCGTCTACATCCCCCAGCTGAACTGCAAGCGGGCCGACGGGCTCGCCGGCCAGGGCATGGCGATCAGCCGTGACAACGGCCAGACGTGGACGTATTCGACCATTCCGGACAGCACGGCCAAACCCGCGAACGCCGGATCCGACCCGTCGATCGGCATCGGCGCGCAGGGGAGTGTCTACCTCGGCTACGAGGCCGGCGACGGCCACCCCCGGATTGCCGTGAGCCATGACCACGGGGCGACATGGTCGGCCTCGGCAGACGTGGGCCTCCCGTACGGGATCCAGAACACGAAGTTCTCCGAGGTCGTCGCCGGCGACGACGGCCGGGCCGCCTTCGCCTTCCTCGGGACCTCGAGCGCCGGCAATGACCAGTCGGCCGCCTTCCCCGGGGTCTGGTACCTGTACGTCGCCTACACCTTCGACGGCGGCCAGCACTGGCTGACCGTCAACGCCACGCCGAACGATCCGGTACAGCGGGGCTGCATCTGGAACGGTGGCGGCTCGAGCGCCTGCCGCAACCTCCTCGACTTCAACGACATCGGCGTCGATTCCCGGGGCCGGGTGCTCGTCGCCTACGCTGACGGCTGCAAGAACATCGACTTCAGCTACTCGACGCTCGCAGGCGAGGCCGAAGGCGTCGTCCATGGCCCGTCGAACTGCGACACCGACCCGAACGCGTATGCGGACACGGACAAGGTCAGCTTCGACGCTCTCGCTCGCCAGTCCTGCGGCCTGGGCCTGTTCGCGGCCTTCGATCCCGGGATCTCGGACGTGTGCCCGCCGCCGGCGATCGTACGGGTCACGCCGTTCCCGGGTGCGACGGCCGTCCCAACGAGCGTTCGACCGAGCGCCACGTTCGACGAGATCGTCTCGTCGGTGACCCTGACGCTGACCGACTCCCTCGGCCGGCCCGTCAAGGGCACGGTCAGCTGCAACGCGCCGTGCACGACGGTGACCTTCGTGCCGACAGCCCGGCTCAAGGCGAATCTCACGTACACGGCCCGGGTGTCGGGCTCGAATGTCGCTGGGACCGGGTTGTATACGTGGCAATTCACCACGAGCCGGTGACGCTCAGCCGAACTCGGTCGCCCGGGCGGGGATCAGCCGGGAGGCAAAGGTCGCCGCCACGACGCAGGCGACGACCCCGAGGACGACGGCCGCGTCGATTGACGTCGACGCGAGTGCGCCCGCGAGGGCCGATCCGATCGGGTACCCGGCGAAGTTGAACGACATCGAAACGGCGAAGGCGCGGCCGAGCCAGGCCGGGTCCGTGCGGCGCTGGCGCACGGTGAACATCGCGACGTCGAGCGGGCCGTTGAGCAGGCCGAACAGGGCCATGCAGATGACGACCGGCACGATTCCGGGGAGCAGGAGCAACGCCGTGGTTGGCGCGAACGCGAGCATCGGCCACGCGATCAGGCCGCGCTCCCGACCGCGCGTGTCCATCCGGCCGGAGATGAGCCCGGCGATGAGCCCGAACACGCCCTGGACCGCGAAGACCCCGCCGACCGCGACCTCGCTCAGCCCGAGCCGGGTCAGGACGATCAGCGGAACGACGATCGTCATCATCCCGCCGGCGAGATTGAGCGTCGTGATCGAGAACCCGAGACCGCGGAGGGTCTGGTTCGACCACGTGTACCGCAGGCCCTCCCAGGCGTCGCGGAGGATATGGCCGCTCGATTGGACGTCCGTCTCCGGATCCGGGACCGGCCACAGGATGACCGCGGCGATCCCGAACACGAGGCCGACGAGCACGAGCGCGATCGGGCCGCCGAGGAGCGCGACCGCGGTGGCCGCGATCGGCGGGCCGAAGATCGTTGCGACAACGTAGCCGTTCGAATCGATCGCGTTCAGCCGCTCCCACAGGTGGCGCGGCGCCATGAGCGGGAACAGCGATCGCAACCCGGTCGCGCTCAGCGGTCCGGTGAGCGAGGACAGCGCCGCGATGAGGATCAGGAGCCATGGCGGCAGGAGGTCGATGAACGCGAGGACGCCGATGGCGCCGTACGAGACCATCGCGATCAGGAAGTCGAGCACGATGAACCGGGTTCGACCGTGCCGGTCGAGCAGCGCGCCGGCGATCGGGCTCACGACGATGCCCGGCGCGATCCCGGCGAACGTGACGAGACCGGCGAGCGCCGGCGATTGGTACTGGTTCAGCGTGAACAGGACCAGCGCGATCCCGACCATCGACTGGGCGATCCGCGAGACCTGCATCCCGAACAGGGCGCGGCCGAGGGACGGCACCCCAAGCAGGGCGCGGTAGGACGCGACGGCGGCTTGCTCTTCCACGGTCCCGCCATTGTGTCGGAGGACCTCGGGGTACAGTAGCCGCCATGCGCGGCCCCCTCGCCAGCCGGTTCGGCGCCCTGGTTACCGTTGCGGTCGCCCTCGTCCTCTCGCACAGCCTCGTCTTCCTGGTGCGCTATGGCTCGGCGTACGGCGAGGCCCTCGCCCATGCCGGCCACGACGGCACGTGGACCGCGTCGGTCGTCGGAGCGCTGGTGCTCGGTGGCGGCCTGCTGGTTGCGGCTCTCGCCAGGCTCCGGTGGCTGGCGATCAAGGCCGGCTCGCCCGGTCAAGCGGCGGGACGGCGATCTCGTGAACGCACCGGCTGCGAGCCTGCGGTCGTGCTGTTCGTCCGAGCGTGGGCCCTCGACGCCTGCCGGATCGGGGCCGTCACGACGGTCCTCCTCACGGTCCAGGAGAACGTCGAGCGCGGCCGGGTCGGCCTGTCGACGCCTGGTGCCTCGCTCCTCGTCTCGCCCGAGTACCCGTGGGCCCTCGCGATCGTCGCGGCCGTCAGCGCCGCGGTCGCGCTGGTCGTGGCCCTCTTCCGCTGGCGGCACGACGTGCTCGTTGCGCGGATCCGATCCCTCCGGCCCGTCCCTCGCCCGGCGGCGCTGCCACGCCTGATCGGCCGCGTCCAGCGGCGGCCGCTGTCGCTGCTCGGCGGCCGCAGCGGACTCCGGGCGCCGCCGATCCTCGCCGCGAGCTAGCACCTGCCGGCTGCCGCCGTTCCGCGGCGTCGCCGGCGCCGTCGGGTCCAGCCCGGCTTCGCCTGCCCACCAGCTCCGGAGGATCAGCATGCATTCGCTGCGCGCCCGTGTTCTGCTTGCCGCCGTGGCGGCCTTCGCCCTCGTCCCGGTCGTCGCTGCCGGCGCTCTCGCCCACGTCATCGAGCACGCCGGGCCGTACACGATCGCCTTCGGCTGGCTACACGAGCCGACCTACGTCGGGGAGCAGAACGCCGTCCAGATCATCGTCACCGATTCCGCCGGCAAGGCCGTGACCGACATCGGGCCCGACGACCTCAAGGTCGTGGTCGCCACCGGCAGCCAGCAGAGCGGCCAGCTGTCGCTCGCCTCGGGGTTCGATGAGGACACCGGACTCGGGACGCCGGGCGATTACGAAGCGCCCTTGCTGCCGACCGCCGTCGGCGACTACACCTTTCACCTGACCGGCACGATCCATGGAACGAAGGTCGACGTTACCGAGACGTCCTCGGAGCAGACGTTCGAGAGCGTCAAGGGCACGTCGGACATCCAGTTCCCCGTCCAGCTGCCGACGATGGACGCCGTCGCGACCCGGCTCGATCGGATCGATGCTCGAATCGCCACGATCGGGACCTCCTCGGCGCCGACGCAGGCGGCCGTGGACGCCGCGCAGGCGAGCGCGACCGACGCTCGTCAGGCGGCCGATCGCGCGCTGCTCCTCGGAGGCGGGCTCGGTCTGGTGGGGATCATCGTGGGAGCACTCGGGCTGACGTGGGCGTACCGGACGGGCCGCAAGAGCCACGCTGCCGGAGCCTGATTACGTGATCCGGCTCGGCCGCTACCTGGCGATCCTCGCGCTCGTCATCGGGGGAGCCTTCATGCTCCCCCAGGGCGCGGCTGGGCACGCGCTGCTGCAGTCCTCCGTGCCGGCTCGGGGTTCGACCGTCGGTACGGCCCCGAGCACGATCGAGCTGGTCTTCGGCGAGAAGGCGGATCCCCGCTTGTCGAGCGTGAAGGTCCTAGACGCCTCGGGTGTCGATCACGCCAGCGGGGGTCCCTCGCCCGCGGCGGCCAACCCACTGGAGCTCGATGTCGCGGTTGGACCGCTCGCCGACGGCGTCTACACCGTCGCCTGGCGGACGGTTTCCTCGGTCGACGGGCATGCCGCGGCGGGCTCGTTCGCGTTCGGTGTCGGGGTTACAGTCACGACGACCCCGGGATCGGAGACGACGGCCGGCACCAGCTCGAGCGCATCGCTCCCGGCGGACGCGATGCGCTGGCTCCTCTATCTCGGGCTCGTGAGCCTCCTGGGTGCGACGTTCCTGGGCCTCGCGATCGATCCGGCACCCCGCCGATCCGTCATCCGGATGGCCGGACTCGGCTGGTTGGTCGCGTCGGCCGGGACGCTCGGCGTGATCGGGTTCCAGTGGGGCGACGCCGGTGGCGATCTATCGGCCGTCCTCGGGTCATCCATCGGGACGTCGGCCATCGAGCGCCTCGCATTCGTCGTCATCGGCGGAGTCGCAGTCGGCCTGCTGCTGCTCCCGCGTCGACAGGCCGGCCGTCGCATCTTCGGCCTGGCCGCGGCTGCAGCGGCCGGGGCGATGCTCGTCGACGTCCTCAACGGCCATGGCGCCGCCGGCGAGCTGCCCGTGCTCAAGGTCGCGGTCCAGTGGCTGCACGTCGTCGCGACCGGCTTCTGGATCGGCGGCCTGGCGGCGCTCCTCCTCGATCTCCGCGGCCAGCCCGGCGAAGACAAGCTCCGCGCGGCGCGTCAGTACTCGACGTGGGCCGGGATCGCCCTGGCCGCGGTGGTCGTGACCGGCACGACGCTGGCGATCCTCGAGATCGGCTCCATCGATGCCCTCGTGGGCACCGATTACGGGCGGGTCGTCCTCCTGAAGAGCGGGCTGCTCGGTGGCCTCGCGATCCTCGGCGCGTCGAATCGCTACCTGAACATCCCGACCCTCGTCGCACGCCTCTGGCGCTTCCGGCGGTTCGCGTTCGCGGAGGTCGCCATCGGCGCGGGGATCCTGGCGCTGTCCGGGCTGCTCGTGAACCTCGCGCCGCCGGTGTCGTCGAGCACGACGGCGAAGGCCCCGCAGGCGGCGCCGCCGATCATCGCCAGCGGACACGATTTCGGGACGAGCGTGAAGGTCCGCCTCGTCATCTCGCCGGGCGCCGCGGGCTTCAACCGGTTCGATGCGGCCGTCACGGACTTCGACACGGGCGCCCCGGCCCCGGCGACGGCCGTCAGCCTTCGCTTCTCGATCACCTCCCGGACCGGCGTCGGGGGCTCGAACCTGGCGCTCCAACCGGGCGCGCCGGGCGCGTTCACGGCATCCAGCGGCAACCTGTCGCTCGACGGCATCTGGAAGGTGACCGCGACGGTCACGAGCCCTGCAGGCGCCGTCGAGGTCCCGCTCGTCGTCTCGACGACCGTCCCACCTCAGCCCATCGACGTCAACGCGACACCCGGCGTCCCGACGATCTACACGATCCACCTCGCCGACGGCCGCTCGCTCCAGATCTACCTGGACCCGGAGGTGGCTGGGGCCGGCGAGCTTCACGCGACGTTCTTCGACGCGGCCGGTACTGAGCTGCCCGTTCCCACGGCCGCGATGGCGATCGCGGGGTCGGATGGCGCCGGCACGCTGCTCCAGCCGCGGCAGCTCGAACCGGGCCACTTCGTCGCGGAGGTTACTGTGACCGCAGGCCCCCTCGCCGTCGACGTGGTCGGCTCCGACCCCGCCGCCGGCCTCATCCACGTCCATGCCACCATCGAGGTTCAACCGTGAAGCGATCCATCACGATCACCGCCGCGCGCCGGGCCCCGGCGATCCTGCTCGCATTCGTGATCGCCGGATGTGCCTCGTCGGCCGGCTCGACGCCGACCGTCCTGCCGATCGCGAGCGGGGCCCGGCCCTCGTCGCCGGCCGTCGTCGTGGTGGTCAAGCCGGCCAGCGGCAGCACGATCACCGGCGACTCGGTCCACGTCGTGCTCACGCTCACGGGCGCCACGATCGTTTCGACGACGAGCACCGACATCCGGCCGGACCAGGGCCACGTCCATCTCTACGTCGACAACGTCCTCGTATCGATGAACTACGGCCTCGAGCAGGACATCCCGGTCCATCCGGGGACGTACGTCCTGAAGGCGGAGTTCGTCGCCGCGGACCACGCCCCGTTCAATCCGCGGGTCGTGTCGCCAGAGGTCTTCTTCACTGTCAAGTAGCGCCGTGGCGGCCTCCGGGCGTCGATCCGCGCTCGTCGCCCTGGTGCTCGGCGGGGGACTGGCCCTCGCCGCCCAGCTCGCCGCGCCGGTCGCCGTGCCGCTCTACGACGGCGTCGTCGTCCAGGAGCCGTACCGGTTCCTGAGCCCCGTGAACGGGCAGGCGGGCTCGCCGACGGCATACAGCGCCGAGAAGGGCTTCCAGGGCGGGTCCAGCCCGGCGTTCGTCGCGGCGACGACGGAGAACCCACCCCAGGCCCAGCTCATCGCGCTCGATGCGGCGTTCGTGGTGCCCGCCGGCGCGACGACGATGAAGATCTCGATCGAAGCGGTCGCGCCGGCCTCGGCGCCGACAAGCGGCAACATCGTCGGCAATGTCTACCGCTTCAGGGTGACCGACGGCGCGGGCGCCACCCTCGCGGCCGCCTCGGACGCCCGCGAGACGCTCACGCTCCGCGCCCCACCTGGCGTCACCGAGGCGACGATCGCCCGGCTCACGAGCGCCGGCTGGGAGCTGCTGCCGACGGAGCACGGTGGCGCCGCCGCCCTCTTTGCCACGAACCCGACCGGCCTCGGTGACTTTGCCCTGATCGTCGGCGGCGCGGGCTCGGGTGGTGTGCCGACGATCGCCCTCGTCCTCGGCGGGGCGGCGATCGCCATCGTGGCGATCACGGTCGTGTGGTTCCGGCGGGGGGCCTACCGCGCCCGGGCCGAGGCGGCGGCCACTCGGGCACGGATTCCCTCGACACGCAAAGGCCCGCGCCAGCGGTCAGGCTCGAAACGCCGCCGACCGTGATCATGTATCGAGTGCTTGAACGTGACAGGAGCTGAGATGCGACGGACCACTCCGAGCCGCGAGACCCCGCGAAGCGGCCCCAGGATCATCGGGATCGCGATCATGGCGGCCGCGTTCCTGCTCGCCGGGTGCGGCCTTGCCGGCGCGTCTCCGGCCGCCCATCCGGCGGGCGCTCCGGCTGCCAACGCGGCGCCGATCCGCATCGGCGCCGTCTTCCCGATCTCGGGCAACGCCGCCGGCCTCGCGGGCCCGGAGCTCGCGGGGGTCCGGATCGCCGTGGATCTCGTGAACGCCGACGGCGGTGTCGGCGGTCACCAGATCGCGCTCGAGGTCCGGGATCTCGAATCCCGCGCCGACGCGGATGCCGTGATGACCGATCTGAAGCGCTCCGGGATCGAGCTCGTGATCGGGGCCTACTCGTCCGATCTCTCGATCGCGGCGAGCGCGGCCGCGGATCGCGCCGGCCTCCTGTATTGGGAGGCCGGGGCCGTCGCGGATCGACTGACCGGTCGTGGCCTGCCGATGGTCTTCCGGGTCGGGGCGAGCGGGACGAACCTCGGCAGCAACTCGGCCGCCTTCGCGGCCACCGAGCTCGCGAGCCGGCTCGGGAAAGCGACGAGCCAGCTCCGCGTCGCGCTCGTCGTCGCCGACGACGACTACGCCCGCTCGGTCGCGGATGCCGCGGCGATCACGGCGGCCCAGGCCGGTATGCCGATCGTCGCGCGCGCGACCTACAACCTGAACCAGCCCAATTGGCCCGCCGTGATGGCCCAGCTGAAGGCCGCCCGGCCGGACACGATCATCCTGGCCTCGCATATTCCCGACGGCATCGCCTTCCGACAGGCGATGCTCGCTGCGGATCTCAAGGTCGGTGCGCTCATCGGGTCGACGATGGCCGAGTGCGATCCGGACTTCGCCGGCGACCTCGGCGCTGACGCGGTCGGGATCTTCGCCTCCGATCGGCCGACGGCCGGCTTCCGGCCGGAAGCGCTCGACCCGACGGCCCGGATTGCCTACGACCGGTTCGCGGCGGCGTGGGTCGTGGCGGCGCACTCGGCCGGCAGCCCGTCCCCATCCGCGGCGGAGTACTCGATCCAGGGGCCGACGATGTCGGCCTCCGCCGAGACCGACGAGGAGGCCCTCGCCGGCTTCTCGGCCGGCTGGGCGCTCTTCCACGACGTGCTGCGGAAGGCCTTCGGGGGCACGTCGAACGCCGTCACGCCCAGCGCGGTCACGGTCGCCGAAGCCGCTCGCGCCGTCGACCTCCCGATGGGCTCGCTCCCGAACGGCGCCGGCCTCCGGTTCTCGAACGGGGCCGCGACGCTCGGTCAGAACGAGCTCGCGGCGGCGGTGATCTGGCAGTGGCAGGCCGTCCAGCGCTACGCCTTCGTGTGGCCGAGCTCGTACGCGACCGGGGAGATCGCCTTCGTGCCCCTGCCGCGATGACGGCCGTCTCGATCCCGGCCGCGAGCCGGGCCGGCCTGCGCCCGGTCGCCCTGGCGATCGGGCTGGTCCTCGTCGTCGGTCTCCGATGGGCTGCGACCGTCGGCGCGTTCTCGGACGCCCTGACGATCGGCCTGGCGTTCGGCCTCGCCCTCCTCGGGCTTGCCGTCGCTTTCGGCCAGCCGATCGTCCGGCCGCGCGCTTCGTCGATCCCGATCGGCCTCGGCGGCGGCGCCGTCCTCGTCGCGCTCGCGGTGGTGGCCCACCTCGGGCAGCTCGGGCCGTCGCTGGCACCGGCCGCGGCATTCCTGCCGTGGGCCGGGATCACCGTCCTCGTTGCGACGTCGGAGGAGCTCGTGCTTCGAGGCGTGCTCTTCCAGGCGCTCGATCGCCGTCTCGGCGTTGCCGCCGCGGTGCTCGCCACGAGCGTGCTCTTCGCCCTGATCCATGTTCCGCTCTACGGCTGGCACGTCGTGCCGCTCGACCTGGCGGTCGGCATCTGGCTCGGTGGCCTGCGCCTCCTGAGCGGTGGTGTCGCCGCGCCGTCGATCGCACATGCGCTCGCCGATCTGGCCACGTGGTGGCTCTGATGGGGCCGCGGACCGCGACCCGAGCCCGCGGCGCAATCGCGGACCGCCGCATCGCGCTCGTGACCCTCGCGGCCGGGCTGGTCGGGATCGTGGCGGTCCAGCTGCTCGGACCGCTTCCGACGCCACCGCTGTACGACGGGGTGGTCCCAGTCGAGGCCTACCTCTGGCTCAACCCGCCCCCGGGCGAGCACGCTGGCGCCCAGGGCAAGACGGTGACGCTGCCTGTCCAGGGCGGCAGCAGCCCGCTGATCGCCGTTGCCACGCCCGAGCTGACCCCACAGGCCCAGATCTTCGCCCAACCGGGCGCGATGATCCTCGCGCCCGGGACCAAATCGCTGACCGTCACGATCACTCCCGTTCCGCCGGATGCGCAACCAACCGTCGGCCATCTCGCCGGCAACGTGTACCGGATCACGATCGTCGACCAGTCCGGCGCGCCGGTGAGCGCCCTGGCCTCGGCCGAGGTGAGCGTCTCGCTCCGTGATCCCAACCTGACGGCCTCCGAGGCGACCATGAACCGGCTGTCGAACGGCGCGTGGGCGCCGTTGAAGACCGACGCGTCCGGGCTCGGGGCGATCTTCAACGCCGTCGTCACCGACTTCGGCGACTTCGTCTTGATCGAGCCGGGTGAGTCGCCGACGCCCGCCGGCTCTCCCGGGGCCTCGCCGGGTGCGACGGAATCGGCCGGGCCCACGGTGTCGACCGGCCCCATCCCGAGCGCGGCGCCCGTCGCGCCGGAGCCCGGCATCCCGACGGTGACCATCGCGGCCGCGATCGCTACGGCGCTCGTGCTCGTGGCCCTGCTCGCGCTGGCCCTGTGGCCGCGCCGCCGCAAGCGCCAGACCTGGGGTGATCGGCCGAGATCCGGTTCGCGGCGACGTCGCCGGTAGTCCCATTCGCGCCGCCGACGAGTGGTGATCTGCCGGGCCGCACCGGCCCGCGCCGCACCATGCCACGGCAGACCGCCCCACGCCCGACGGTACCCCCCGCGGACTGACCGAAGTACGGCTTGGCGCGGGCCCTCCCGAACCCTACGTTTCGGGGGTCCACGGGCCGATACCGCACTCATCCTCATTCATCCAAGCCCCCGGCCCGATCGCATGCACCCGAAAGGCGACCAGACGAATGGCCTCGATGGCTGTCAACGAGCTGGGCAAGATGCTGACCGCGTCGGAAGTGGCGGAGATGCTCCATCTCCACGTCAACACCGTGAAGCGGCTCGGTGATCGCGGCGAGCTCAAGTACTACAAGGTCTGCAAGCGCGGCGACCGGCGCTTCCTGCTCGACGACGTCCGGCAGTTCCTCGACAACAACGACAGGAACCGCTGACCGATCGCGCGGCCGGCATCACCGCCGGCGCTGATCTCCGCGAACGCTGATCCGTAGAATGGCCCGGGCGGTGGCCTGGCCACGCCCGCTCACGCCGGCGCTCGCCGGCCGCTGAAGGGCCGCCCGTGATCGACCTCAGACCGACCGAAGAGAACCGGCTCGTCCAGCGCACCGTCCGCGATTTCGTCGAGGACGCGATCCTGCCCTACATTCGGGAATGGGACGAGAAGGGCGAGGTCCATCGCGAGATCTTCGAGCGAATGGCCGAGCTCGGCCTCCTCGGAGCTCCGATCCACCAGCAGTGGGGCGGGTCCGGGATGGACTACGTCTCCTTCGGGATGATCTGCGAGGAGCTCGAGCGCGCCGACACCGCCTTCAGGGTCGTCCAGAGCGTCCACGTCGGCCTGAACTCGCTGACGCTCATGCAGTGGGCGACCGAGCAGCAGAAGCAGCGCTGGCTCGTGCCCCAGGCCAAGGGCCAGAAGCTGGCGACGTTCGGCCTCACTGAACCGGGCGTCGGCACCGACGCCGGCAACCTCACCTCGACCGCGAAGCGAGACGGCGACTCGTACGTCCTCAACGGCGAGAAGGTCTGGATCAGCATCGCCGACCTCGCCGATCACTTCCTTGTCTTCGCGTCGGTGGACCGGTCGAAGGGCCACCGCGGCGTGACGGCGTTCCTCCTCGAGCGCGGCATGCCTGGCCTGACGACCGGGACCCTCCACGGCAAGCTCGGCATCCGGGCCGGCAATACCGGCACGATCTCGATGGACAACCTCCGCGTCCCGATCGAGCACCGGATCGGCGAGGAAGGGGAGGGCTTCCTGATCGCGATGAGCGCGATCGACCAGGGCCGCT
>Ga0070708_100000746_pt1 | contig 24644 bp, 21 predicted proteins | sample KBSK5503metaG_FD_65469 | JGI IMG/M metagenome (GOLD analysis project Ga0070708, IMG submission 65469) | Corn, switchgrass and miscanthus rhizosphere microbial communities from Kellogg Biological Station, Michigan, USA - KBS K5-50-3 metaG | ecosystem: Host-associated > Plants > Roots >... | reverse complement strand
CTTTCGTGTGGAAAGACGATTCCACCAACGTGCTCATAGGGATCACCCTATGGGACACGAAGGCGGACTACGATGCAGCGCGCCCCGATATGGACAAGGCCCTTGAGGGCGCAGACTTCAAGACCGTAGATTCCTCAATGGAGATTTATCGCGGGTCCCCCGTACTCTGGACTGCATAGGACACTAGGGCCGAACCCGCAACGCCTGCACGAGGTCTCTCTATCGGACAATTTTCGCTCGTGGAGTCTCCGAACAACTTCATGACCCGTGTGCTTCGCATGTGGACCACAGGTGAGGATGGAGGTGGTCCAGGGTGATTCAACGCTTCGACGCTTAGCACTTTATCCACCGCACTTTGTCGGTCGCGCCGGAGTGGCGGAGTAGTCCTTGGATACAGAAGGTTTTGCGTACCAGTACGCATCCAGTTCGCAGTCGCCCTCAATCATGGGGTGTCATTACGTGTCGTTTTGTATTCAGGATGGGTCGTTCGAGTTCACCGATACAGAACCCGGCTTAGGTCCGATCTCGGCCCACCTTCTGTATCCCTAAAACCGCAAGTTGCGAGCCGCAGATTGCGGTCTCTGCTTCACGTCTGGTAATGGCTCGAAGCTGTGGACTCGATACAGCGTCGCCACGTCAACAGTAAGTAGCGGCCAACATTCTGTGCGCCTGTGCGCGGTCGTGCCTGAACGACGCAGGGGCCAGGACCGTGAGATCGTCATGAGCAATGGGGCACCGGTCCCGCCGCTTCGGTGAGGCAGACTTACAGGATCACCCCCAGGTGGACAGGAGGCTCGCGTACCTACGTGCCGGGCACCGGTGGCTCTACACGCCCTGGAGTCCTGGTCCGGCTTGAGTGAGGCAGAACGTCTAGTTCCGGAAGGCCTGAGGAGTCTGTCCCCGACAGCCCAAGGAGGTGGCTCCATGGTTGCTTCTGAGACACTTCAACCGCGCTTGACACCACCGTTGTCCAAATGTCAGTCTTGTCTATAGACATACATGGACAGCCCTCAGATCGCGAATCGGGTTCCTGAGGGTTTGCTCGCATCGAGTGAGCGCCGGCCCACATGGAAACGGGTCGAAGCGGCTGAGCTGTTCAAGCGGTTCTTTTTCCTGGAAGAGTCCCTAACTCGACTCTGCGCGGCCTGGATTCCCGCAGCTGCGCGAATTGGTTCCAAGGCTGCCTTGGCGCGCATGTGCTGGGAGTCGGCGCTAACAGCAGACGCACTCCGCACACGCGTTTTCGAGTTGAAATATCCCAGCCGGTTGATGCAGGTTGGCGCGGACAAGCCGCTCGTCGACATATTCAATGTGGCGCTGCACGCGCCGAGTGCACAAGCACTCTTCGTGGCGCTTAGAACCTACATCATCCCAAGCCTCGCAGAAGCCTATGAGGGCTACCTCTCGGTGTCGGACGAACTGGTCGACGGCCCCGGTCGGCGGTTCATTGCCCAAGCAGTACGAGACAAGCGGCAGCATGTCGAGGCCTTGGCGGCCATCACTACCGACGAGCCAGCTCCATCCAGCGCTCAAGGGAACACAGATGCCGTGTGGACAGCCCAAATCCGTGACCTCTTGGCCTCGCTGGGAGGGGTCTCACTGGGGTCGATCCCAAAGCACATGACAATTCCGGACATCTTGCCCTCGGGTAAACCGTACGTTCTTGCCCAGGAGCCGGCACGTGATAACCGCTACTTCGTGTGCGACTTCTACTGGCCTGACATCATCGATCCGAACTACGCCTATGGCGAAGGGCTCGCGCTGCAGCTGCGGAGTGCTGTAAGCCACATTAATGAGGTGTGGGCCGTCGAAACTGCTGCCGCGATCCTCGTCGGCCTGGCTGATGAGTTGGGTTGGGAATTCGTTCACGATGCCGCGCGTTGGCTCTACGACGAGGCGCGGCACATGGGTATGGGCAAATACCGTCTCGACGCCTGGGGACTCCCCAGCTCAGAGATCCCTCTCGGTCGATACATCTACCAGGCGTGCAGGGATCAAGACCCCATCTATCGACTCGGGATGCTCGGCTACTTCGAGACCAAGAACATTGGCAAGAAGCAGCAGCGCGCTCGGGAATTCCAGCGGATGGGCGACAAGACCAGCCAGATGCACATGGATTTCGACTGGGCGGACGAAACACTCCACGCCGAATATGGACGTCGCTGGCTAACAGCCCTGCTCGAGCGCCGGGGCCAGCCCAAGTCCGACTGGTCGCAGGTCCTCGAGACATGTGAGCGGCTCGTACAGAATCGCATCGCCGAAGCTACTCGCGAACAATCACGCGAGATCCACGAGGTCGCCCAGCACCTTCTAGCCCGCGCGACCCAACTGGCGCCATCACCACCGTAAGTCGCCCACTTTGATGCCGGCGATCGAATGTACGGGCTTGCTGCTCGAGAATCTGGGTCAAGAACCTCAACTGGCCCCGATCCGCGTCGAGGAGCCTGGACCTGGCGAGGTCCGCGTCAGGTTGATCGCCGCGGGGATCTGTCACACCGATGCGGCTGCTACGCGCGACGCCAAGGTCACACCGGTGGTTCTAGGTCATGAGGGTGCGGGCGTCATTGAGATGCTTGGCCGAGGTACGCATGCCCCTCCGGTTGGTACGCCTGTTGTCCTGAGCTGGAAGACTCCCTGCGGCGAGTGCAGAGGCTGCCGAGCTGGACGCAGTTGGCTTTGCACCAGCGTATTGGCGACGGCTGAGCCCCGAGTGTTCTGGCAAGACAAGCCCGCGGCGGTGATGCTCAATACGGGCTGCCTGGCCGAGTACTGTGTGGTGCCTGCCGCGTCGGTGATCGAGGTAGGGTCAGGCATCGACTGGCCGCACCGCGCAATTCTCGGTTGCGCAGTCGCCACCGGATTGGGCGCGGCGCTCTTCACGGCACCTGTACGCCCCGGCGAATATGTCGGAGTGTGGGGAGCGGGAGGCGTCGGCTTGAACGTGGTTGCCGGCTGCCAACTCGCGCTCGCGGCAGTCATTGTCGCCGTCGATCCCGATCCGAGTAGACGGCGTCTTGCGACCGTGAGGGGCGCCACTCACGTCGCCGCTCCGGACGACGCGGCTCGCGTCGTAGCTGACGCGACGCAGGGTCAGGGCCTTGACCATGCCTTCGAGGTGACCGGGCTGGAATCTGTCGCAGCCAATTGCCTCAACAACCTGTCCGTGGGTGGCCAGCTTGTCCTGGTCGGAGCCCCAAGCCGGACCGCGGACCTGACATTTCGTCCCCGAATATTGCTGAGCAATCAGCAGCGCATCACTGGCTGTATTTACGGCTCTATTCGACCCCACATTCACCTGCCGCAGTTTGCTGAGTGGTATCGGCAAGGTGTTCTGCCGCTGGATGATCTGGTCACAAAACCGATCTCACTCGAGGAGGCCGTCGCGGCCATCGGAAGCCCGGTATCGTCACCGATCCGGCAAGTAGTGCGGTTCGATTGAGATCCCCGGTTAGGCTGGAGAATCTTCACCCCGACGAAATCACCGACGCGCTGCACAGGTGCGCCTCTCTGGTAATTCCTGTCGGGACGATCGAGTGGCATAGCCACCACCTGCCACTCGGGCTCGATGGAATTAAGGCTGCTGCGATCGCGGAGCGAGTCGCCAGCCAGGCTGGGTCGGTGCTAGCACCTGTGACTTACTGGGCAGCGGGGGGTGTTTCGTTTCCATTCACGCTTCGCCTCGATCAAGAACTCTGCACCAGACTCTATCAGCAGGTCTTGGAACAGTTCGCCGCGATGGGCTTCCGATCGATTCTGCTGGTCAATGGGCACTTCGGCCTCGCCAACAGCCTTGCCCTCCGGTACGCCGCTATCTCATGTATGCGGAAGGCGCTGGCAACCGTTCTGGTTGCCGCCGACTATGAGGTCCTCGTTGACCTTGGCGATCGCGGCGACCACGCTGGGATGTGGGAGACCGCATTACTCCGCGCGGTTCAACCCGAACTGGTGCGCTCAGAGCTGTTGCGAGCGAGCGTTGAACTGCCGGGCGTCATTGGGACTGATCCACGCAGCGGTGCAACGGTCACTTTGGGGAGACATGGGCTTCGAGCAGCGGCGACTCGACTCGCGACCTCAATCAAGCGCAGCCTTCACGAATCCAGGTCCCGACGACTGGGCTATCTGGAGGCCCTGGTTTCCGGAACCGAAGCGCTCGAGGGCATTGCCGCACTGCGCGCCTCAGCCGGTGTGGCTGCGGCACCTCCGGTCGTGACCCCGACCTGGGTGCGACACCTTCGGGCGTTCCATGGCGGGCGTTATGCCGAGGCACGACGGTTGGCTCTGAAAAAGTCAACCGATCCCTGGAGTTGAGAAGCCGCTCCGGGTCAAGTTGACAAGGACCTGAACGTCTGTATATGTTACTGGACAATTATGACGCTGGACCTCACACGGGTTGGCCCCGTCCCTCTACACGAACAGATCGCCGACCACATCCGGCAGCGGATCACTTCCGGAGGCTGGCCAGCCCACTACAAAGTCGCTGCCGAGCCGCTGGTCGCCGTTGAATTCGAGGTCAGCCGTGGAACGATTCGGAGGGCGCTGAAGACCCTCATCGACGAGGGTCTGCTGATCCAGGTCCAGGGCAAAGGAACCTTCGTCGCCGCATCAACGACCATCGAGCAGCCCATTGCTCAGGATCTGCTGTCGCTCTCTGAAGGCTTGAAGAGTCAGGGCCTGAACTTCGACACGCGGGTCATTGACCACCGGTTTGAAATCCCGGAGCCGCGGATCGCGGCCCTACTCGAGGTCCCGAAACGAGCGCGTGTTTTCAAACTGCTGCGGCGGAGGTCGGTTGGTGGCGTATGGGTTGCCCTGCTTGCCAACTACATTCGCGCCGACCTTTGCCCGGATCTGGACAGCCACGACTTCGAATCCCGGACTCTCTTCGGGGTTCTTGAGGAGGAGTACCAGTTGCGGATCGGGTGGGCACGACGAACCTTCGAAGCTCAAGCGGCGACTGGTGATGCCGCAGGCTGGCTCGAGGTCGAGAACGGAAGCCCGATCCTTTATCTGGAACAGGTCTCGTATCTGGCGGATGACAGCCCTGTCGAGTATTCGGACGTCTGGATCCGAGGTGACCGACTTCGCCTCTCCTCGATCCTGAAAAGGCCGGCAATTGTGCAGTCGCCCGCAACGGACGAGCGATAGCCAAATGCCTGCGATCGCCGTCGTCGGCAGTTACGGCGTGGGCATGACGATGAGGGTGCCCCGCATGCCCGAACCGGGAGAGACTCTGCTGGCCACGAACCTTGATATCGGTCCCGGCGGCAAGGGATCTAACCAGGCGATCGGAGCGAGTCGGCTCGGCGCGTCTGTTGAGCTTCTCACCGCAGTTGGGCCTGACGAGTTCGGCATCGCGGCGCGCAAGCTGTGGACTGCAGAAGGAGTTGGCTGCGCCCAGGTGGTGGTCGGAACTAGGCCGACCATGATCGGATTCATCCTGGTAGAGCCGAACGGCGAGAATCGGATAACCGTCGCCACGGGAGCACTCGACGAACTGAGTCGCGAGCACGTCGAGGCGTTCGCTGCCGAGATCGAGCGGGCCGACCTCTGTCTCGTCGGGCTCGAGATTCCATTGGACACCGCGGTTTCTGCTCTGCGACTCGCACGCGAGCGCGGCACGCCGTCGCTGCTTAACCCAGCTCCCGCGCAACGGCTCCCCGAGGATGCGTGGCCGCTGATCAATTACCTCACGCCCAACCGAATCGAGGCGTCGGCGCTCGTCGGCGAATCCGCCGCCCGGGAACCCGAACGAATATTGCAGAGCCTTCGAACTCGATTCGATGGCACCGTTGTGATGACGCTCGGTGCGACGGGTGCGCTCGTGTCCGAGCCAGGAAAGCCGACTGTTGCGCTGCCGGCGTTGCATCTCGACGAGGTGGTGGATTCTACTGGCGCGGGTGACGCTTTCAATGCTGCCTTTGCTGTAGGCATTGCGAGCGGCGCCACCGCGACCGAGGCAGCCCGTTTCGGTTGCGCCGCTGGGGCATACGCGTGTGGTCGACTCGGCGTCATCCCATCCCTTCCGGGATCAGATTTCGCACGAGAGCTCCAAATTGGCCAGGGCAGCTCCGTGCCATGAGGAGCTTGGCTCGGAACCCTGACGACTTAGCGCAGTTTTTGCGATCAAGCGCAACGCGACTTCCGAGATGGGGGGAGGTGGTCGGTACTTGAAGTTTGCTGGTTTTTCCGGCCGGGTGTCGTTGTTAGACGGTAGTTAGGAGGTGGGCTATACACAAATGAAATATTTGAATGGCGCCTACAATCGGCGCCAGTTCCTGGCTGGGAGCCTGACTGCCGCGGGCGGGCTTGCTCTGGCCGCGTGTGGCTTTGGGTCATCCAACAACCAGACCAGCGGCGGCAACGGCAAGACCACAGTCAGTTTCCTGCCGGTTTTCTGGCTCCCCAACGAGATCGCCGAGGCCAAGGCGATGATCCGCGACTTCAACAAACAGAATTCTCAGATCCAGGTCGAATACATCCAATCCAGCTGGGACTACATGGACAGCCAGATGACTGTTCAGTTGACGAGCGGCGACGTTCCGGACGTCTTCCAGTACTACGACGCGGGTCTCGTGGCATGGGGCCAGCAAGGTCTGCTTGCCGATGTCAAGAAGCTCCTCCCGAGCAGCGTCCTCAGTCAGATCAACCCGGGGACCCTTTCTTCGCTTACTTCACCGAAAGGCGAGGTCTTTGGTCTGACCTTTGAAACCGAGACTCCGCTGATCTACTACAACACTCAAATGTTCCAGGACGCCGGAATTCAGCCGGCCACACTCGACAAGCCCTGGACCTGGGACCAGCTCCGAGACGCGGCGAAGCGGCTTACGAACCCGGCGAAAAAGGTCTTCGGGGTCACAACTGACTGGACCAGCCTCGGCCTCCAGTTCAAAGCCGGTCTCGGCTGGGAAGCGGGCGCTACACCGATTCATCGCTCGGGAAACAATTTCTCGGTTGACGTCAGTGACACTGGTGACAAGCAGTCCGTTCTGTACCAGGCGTCGCTGTTTCAGGACGGCAGCGCTGACATCAACTCGCTGGGTGGGGATCCGTACGCGGCGTTCTTGTCAGGGCACTCGGCGATGTTCATCAAGGGATGCTGGGCACGCACGTATCTGCCGACGATCAAGGTCCAGAACGCTCCCATCCAGTGGTCCTCGATGCCATTTGTGACCGGAACTACCGCGAATCTCGGTTCAGGCGCCGCTCAGACGCTGAACATACCGGCTGCGGCCAAGAACAAGGAGGCGGCCGCCGAGTTTCTAGCCTGGTGGGGTAAGCCGGAGCAGATGGCTCGCATCAACAAAGCCGCGGGCCAAGTCCCGCCCAGCGCGCAGGCGGTCGACATTCTCAAGTCATCTGTCGGCACCGCCCCGGACTGGACCACAGCACTGACGCAAGCGTCACTGCTCAAGGGACAGCCTTACTGCCCGGGCTGGGTTCAGATGTGCGCCACGAACTACGACCCGGCGATGTACGACGTCTTCAGGGGCAAGCTCTCGTATGACGGGTTCGTGGGCAAGGTCAATGACCAGGGGACCAAGACCGTGCAAACTGCCGCCGGCAACGCCTAGCAATCAATCGGTCGTGACAGCGCTGAGGACCCGCTTGCGACTCAGCGCTGTCGGCATGCTGCTGCCCGCGCTGGTCGTCGTTGTCGGACTGGGCCTGTACCCGATCGGGCAAAGCATCTATTTGGGGCTCACGAATTACCGGGTGGGGGGAAGTTTCGGTCTCGCCCCCATCCGGTTCGTGGGCTTACTCAACTTTCAGCGACTGCTTGAAGACGAGCAGTTCAGGGCTGGGTTGCTCCTGATCGTCGGAGTTGCCTTTGTTGTGGTTTTCGTCACTTACTTCCTCGCTTATCTTCTGGCCGCACTTTTGAACCAGAGATTCCCACTCCGACGCGTGGTCAGGACTATCGTCTTGCTGCCGATCGCCATGCCTCCGCTAATCGCGGGCGAGGTATGGCGGTATCTCTACGACCCAAATGTCGGGGTGGTGAACCAACTTCTCATCGACCTGCATCTCGAAACGACAGCGCGATACTTGCCGTTGGATCCAACCGCCGGGGTTTTCTGGATAGCAGTCGTGGGAATCTGGCTTGCCTTGCCGTTTGCGACCTTGCTGTTGCTGGCGGCGATCCAGGGCGTCAACCCGGACTTGCTCGAAGCTGCGGCTATCGACGGGGCGGGACCGATTCGCAGGTTCATCCACGTGACCTTTCCCGCTACGCGGAACGTGCTCGCGGCCATCCTTCCCCTGTCATTCGCGGGACAGATTCTCGCCTTTGACGTCTACTTCGCACTGAGCGGCTCCGGAGCAACCGGACGCGCAGGCTTCCTGATGCCCACCATGTACGCATTTTTCCAACTGACCAGCGGCTTGCTGGGGCGGGCTGCGGCAGTTGGAGACGTTCTGCTTGTGGTCGCCCTACTCGCCTTTGTGATTTCCAGGGCGATCAGTACCAAGGATGCGGTCTGAGTGTTCGCGAATCGAACGTCTGGCCTGACGCTGCCAGGAAAGCTGGTTACTGCGGCTAGAGGAGGCATCGATTCCGCACGTGTGGTATGGCAGCTCGTAACGATCGTAGGCATCGTTTTCTTTGTCGGGTTTGCCTTGTTTCCTCTCGCCTTCATGGTCTCCGGATCCTTTAAGAGTCTGGGCGAGATCTACTCCGGCGCTGCGACCATAATTCCGAGTTCCGCGACGCTCGACAACTACCGGTTCGTGCTGCTCGGTAACGATCTGGTTCAGGCCAACTATCCGGTGAACGTTGCCAATAGCGTTGTAGTTGCGGCGATGACGATCACGATCACTATGTTGGTTTCGCTCCCCGCCAGCTTGATCGTCGCCCGGCAGAGATTCTGGCTAACAACGTTCACGGCTGGCTGGTCCCGGATCGCCCAGGTGGTAGGCGGCATCGTTGTGATCATCCCTTTGTATCTCGTACTGCGACAGCTGCACCTGACCAACAATCTCCTGGGCGTATCTCTGGCCCAATCGATTCCAGGCACGGCCTTCAGCGTCTGGGTACTCACCAGCTTTGTGAAACAGATCCCTCACGAGCTCGATGAGGCGGCCAGTATCGACGGCGCCAACACATGGCAGATCCTCTGGCACATCATCCTGCCCCTTGCCAGAACAGGTATCGCAAGCGTCGTCCTTATCGTCTTTCTAATCTCCTGGAACGACTTCTTGAATCCAGTGATTCTGGTTCGGGATCCAAAGCTGTACACCGCGATGGTCGCGGTCTTTTCCTACATGGGACAAGAAGGCCAGAACGACTGGGGCAAAGTTCTCTGCGTGAGCTGCCTGAACTCTTTGGTGCCGCTCCTAGTCATCATCCTTGCCGAGCGTTACATCGTGCGTGGCTTGATGGCAGCTGCTTTCAAGGGCTAGTCCGAAATCGGACCCCACGATCTGATCAAGATTCAGGGTGGAACCCCTCTGCTGAGGGTGTCGCACAGCCGACTCAAGCCTGGTCGGTGCCCCGGCTACGATCATGGCCCTCGCCAGGTCGACATAGCGACTTTTGCCCTCGATCGTTTTCCGGTCACCAACGGTCAGTTCGCCACGTTTATGGCCGCCACGCACTACAGACCTGAGGACTCGCACAACTTCCTGCGCCACTGGGAGAACGGAAGTCCACCCGCGGGCAAGGTCTCCCATCCGGTTGTATGGGTCAGCCCCCGCGATGCGGAGGCGTACCTCCAGTGGGCCGGCCTCCGACTACCGACTGACCACGAATGGCAATGGGCGGCGCTGGGCGACACAGGTGACCGATGGCCATGGGGCCCGAACTTTCTGGCAGGACGCTGCAACCAGGGTGGCGCCGGTACGACCCCAGTGGACGCTTTCCCGCAAGGTGCGGCAACGTCCGGCTGCATCGACCTGGTCGGCAACACCTGGGAATGGACCGGCCCGGAGTTCGAGGATGGTTGGCACCGGTGGCGATTGATCAGAGGGGGCAGCTACTTCAGGGCTGCCGGGAGCAAGTGGTATGTAGACGGTGGATATCAACCCGCCAATGTGCACCAGCGGTTTCTCGTGCAGGGCGAGGGGCTCAACCGGTGCGCGACGATCGGTTTCCGCGCCGCAGGGGACATCGTCACGTGAGCCGCTCGCTCACCGCCGGCGACGTGACGGTTACCGTGGCGAGCGACATCGGTCAGCCGGCTCGTATGTCGCTGGCCACCAGCTCGGACTCCTTCTGGGAGCTGGCCAACGGCCCGCTGTTCGAGGTCAGGATCTCGGGTCGCCGCATGGCACCCGAGAACATCGTCACCACCTCGATCTCAAGTCTCGACGGCGTTCTGATCGGGACTTACGGCATCGGCAACGAGCTCGAGCTGCGACTTGCCTGCAGGTCGGAGCCGTCCGGCGCACTGGGCATCGAGATGCAGGTTCGCCTTAGTTCGGACGCGCAGCCAACAGACATTGTGTTGACACTGCCGCTCCTGATGGAGTCCTCGGCGAAACTGGCCATGGCTCCACAAACGCCTGCTGGTAGGCCGGTGGTCCGATCCACAACTTTTCCTATGCCGGAAGCAATCACCGGACGCCGCGGCTGGCTAGCCATCCTGTGCGCTTATCCATCGATCAACCCGGATTCAAGCAACGAAGAGCCGACGACCTGGCATCCCGTGCCAGCCAGATTCTCAGTTCGAGCCAGATCTGACTGGGTTGACGTCTGCCGACTCGTCCTGGTTGCTTGCCAGCCCAGCTGGCTGGCGGTATTCCTGGCGATGAGAGTCGAGCTTCGGTCACGACTCGACCTGTCGCAATATGACCGCTCCGACCTTAAGTGGTGCAGCGACCAATGGGTTCAGCACCTCGCCTTTGTGTATGGCAGTGAGGTCTTCGATCACTCTCGCCAGGTCATGGATCCGACCCGCCTCTTGGAAGGCAGTCGCCGCTTCGGCGCCTATGACGCGACCCTGATCTGGTCAGGTTATCCGCGACTCGGCATTGACGAGCGCAGCCAGTGGGACCTATACGACGATCTGCCTGGAGGAAGGAGCGGTTTGCGGTCGCTCGCCGAGTTCCTTCGCCAGCAAAACACGCGCGTATTTTTCCCTTTTCTGCCGTGGGAAGGACTGCCCGGCTTTGGCTGTAGAGAGACAATCGGTCCCGTTGCACAGTTGGCCCGACTCGTCGCGGACGTGCGACCAGATGGAATATTCCTCGACACCGTAGGCGGCATTCTTCCGGAGTACCGCGAGGCCATCGACGATGTTTGCGCCGGTGTTGTCTTTTGTTCCGAGGAAGATCCGGCGCCACCTGAGATAGAGCTGGTGACAACATCATGGGACCAGGCCAGGCACGACCACCGGTGCGAGGTGGACCTGCTCCGCTTCCTGGTGCCCGAGCATAGTCGATTTGTGACGAGCAGGTATTCAACCGGCGCGCACCGTGAGAATGTGATTGACCGAGCGCTCTTCAACGGCAACGGCCTCGTTGTGTGGCAGGACATCTTTGGCGAAATGCTTCCCTATAGCGATCACGAGGCAACGCGGGTTGCAGAAGTAGCGGCAACTCTAAGATCACATGCCGACACATTTCGCGGGGCGGACGCTTTGCCGCTGGTCCCGACCGCGCAGGAAGGCCTCTTCGCGAATGCCTTCATCGGCTCGGCGGGAGCCGCATTGATAACCGTTTGCAACGTGAATGATTCCCCGGTGCGGGGCGATCTTGTCGCCTGGACGCCCGACGACCGGTTGATATGGCGGCGGGTCAATTCCGTCGACACGAAACCATCAGTTTTTCCACGTGGCGAGTTAGGGCCAGATGAGGTCGCGGTATTTGTGGGGTCGCAGAAATGAGCGTCGCAGATCGCTATTCCAGGTCGCGGTCGCAATTCGAGCGGGCTCGTCGGACGCTGGCCGGCGGCGTGGCGACAGCATTTCGCGCGGCGCAACGGCCGGTACCGGTCTGTTTCGACCACGCGTCTGGCTCCCGTGTGTTCGATGTGGATGGCCACGACTACATCGACTACGCGCTTGGATTCGGACCTCTGTTGCTGGGGCATCAGCCACAGGCGGTTCTCTATGCGGCGGAGGCACAACTCCATCGAGGACTTGGCTACGGCGCCTGTCACGAACTCGAAGCCGAGCTTGCGGAAGCCGTCTGCCGGATCGTGCCCAGCGCCGAGATGTGCGTGTTCAGCAATACGGGAAGCGAAGCGGTACAGGTCGCACTGCGCATAGCCCGAGCGGTCACGGATCGACAGCGAGTCGTCAAGTTTCGTGGCCACTACCACGGCTGGTCGGATGGCATCCACATAGGGGTGCCCGGCCACCTCAATGACCTCGGAACTGACGGTCAAGATCGCGACGCTGCTCGATCCGTCATTCTCTGTGATTGGAACGATATTGCCGCCCTGCGGGCAGTGCTGGACGACAGCGTGGCGGCAATCATCATGGAGCCGATTGCCGTCAACGCCGGCTGCATCTTGCCTACCCCCGGGTACCTCGAAGCGGTTCGTGATCTCGCCAGCCGGAATGGATCGCTCCTGATCTTTGACGAGGTCATAACCGGGTTCCGTGTGGCCCTCGGGGGCGCTCAGGCCTTCCTGGGTGTGCTGCCAGACCTCACGGTGCTAGGCAAGGCACTCGGCGGCGGCTTCCCGATCTCAGCCGTGTGCGGCCGTCAATCCCACTTCGAGGTCGTTGAATCGCGGCAAGTCGCCCACGTCGGCACGTTCAATGCCAACCCAGTCTGCGCGGCTGCTGCTCTGGCCGCGGTTACCACACTCGAACGTGATGCCGATCAGATCTATCCACGCCTAAGCCAACTGATCGAGGACCTTGCCCAGGTGTTCATCGAGGAGGCCGGCCGCGAGGGATTGCCGCTTACGGTCAACCGCGTCACCGGCGCTGCACATGCTTTTGTCAGCGCGCAGCCTGTCGAGACGGTCGTTCAGGCTGAACGCAGCGACGCCGAGGCCTACGGGCAGCTCGCCGCAGCGCTCCTGGATGACGGCGTGCACGTGATCCCTCGCGGCCTCCTCTATGTCTCGACCGTCCATTCTGCAGGGGATATCCGCCAGACACGGCTCGCCATCCGTCGTGCGGCAGCGCGCGTGATGCATGCGCGCGCGCACTCAACCAGTGGCAGGGAAGGCAGAGCTTGAGGCTGGCGATCGACATCGGGGGCACATTCACAGACCTGGTGGTCGATGACGGCGACCAGGACTTCCGACTCTACAAGACACCCACTGTCCCGGACGATCCCGCGACGAGCGTCATTGCCGCGATCGAGATCGCCGCTCGAGACCGCGGATCCGCAATCGCTGAATTTCTGAGCGCTGCCGACCTGCTGATCCACGCGACGACCCGCGGCCTGAATGCGATCCTCACCGGCACCGCGGCACGCACGGGACTGGTCACTACGCGAGGCCACCCGGACATCCTTGTCTTTCGAGAGGGCGGGCGCCAGCAACCATTCAACAATTCGCGACCGTATCCACCTCCCTACGTGCCGCGACGCCTTACCTATGAGGTGACCGAGCGCGTCGCGGCAGACGGCAGAGTTCTAGTGGACTTCGATGAGGCCAATGCGGTGAAGGTGATCGAGCAAATGCGCGCTGAAGCGATAGAGGCGGTCGCCGTGTGCTTCATCTGGTCGATAGTCAACCCAACGCATGAGCAAAGGTTCGGTCACCTTCTGGACAAGCACCTGCCGGACGTGCCGTACACGCTCTCCCACGAACTGAATCCATGCATCCGTGAGTACCGACGTGCGTCGTCAGCCTGTATCGATGCGTCGCTCAAGCCCGTGATCACCCAGTACGTGCGGGACGTGGGCTCGCGGCTTCGCGAGGCCGGATTCCTCGGTCGCCTGCTGATGGTCACGTCTGGCGGAGGTCTAATGGAGTTTCACCAGATCGCCGATACCCCCATCCACTCTCTTGGTTCGGGTCCTGCGATGGCGCCAGTTGCGGCCCGGCACTACGCCAAAGCCGAAACGACGCTAAACGACCTCATCGTGGCCGACGCCGGAGGCACAAGCTACGACGTCAGCCTGGTGCGCCGCGGACGAATTCCCACCACCCGCGAAACCTGGTTAGGTCACGAATTTGACGGTCACATCACGGGCTTTCCCTCGATCGATGTCAAAAGCATCGGTGCAGGCGGGGGAAGCATCGCCTGGGTCGATGAGGGCAAGTTGCTCCATGTCGGCCCTCAGAGCGCAGGGGCACACCCCGGACCGGCCTGCTACGGCCAGGGCTCGATGCTCCCCACCCTCACCGATGCCTGCTTGGTTCTCGGCTTTATCGATCCTCGGAATTTTCTAGGAGGCCGGCTTGGGCTCGATACAGGTGCCGCGTCGGCGGCAATCGCACGCGAAATTACAGTTCGACTTGGCCTTGGTGTGGAGGAAAGTGCCGCCGCGATCCTGGACGTCGTGACTGAGCGGATGGCTCAGGCGGTTGAAGAGGTCAGCACCCGACAGGGCATCGCACCGGCGAGCGCGGTCCTGGTCGCCGGAGGCGGCGCTGCCGGCTTCAATTGCGTCGCGATTGCACGTCGCGTTGGTGCAGCGTTGGTGGTAGTCCCCGAGATTGCAGCCGGGATGAGTGCCGCCGGTGCTCTGCTCTCAGACCTGATGACGGAATTCCGCGAGACCTTTCCTGTGTCGACAACTAGGTTCGACGTGGCGGGGGTGAATGACGTTTTGAGTCGCCTGCAGTCTAGGAGCGAGGAGTTCCTGAGGGGAGCGGCCAGCGGCTCTGCAGCTACGTCAGTCGAGTTCTTCGTCGAGGCGAGGTATCCAGACCAGGTGTGGGAGATCGAGATGCCTCTGACGCGAACTCGGTTCGCTACGGATAGCGACATCCATGCGTTGCGGAACGACTTTCACCGACTTCACCGCGAGTTCTTCGCAGTCTCTGACGAGGACTCCGAAGTGGAGGTCATAGGCTTTGGCGCCCGTGCGCGAGGGCACCTTACTACGACTCAAGGAAATAACGGCACTTCGGCAACCGGGGGGAGCCAGCTCCGATCGCCGGTGCCAAGGCGAGCGTACTTCGGTCGCGACTGGATAGATTGCCCTGTCTACGAGCTGAGCTCGCTCCAGCTGGATGCGCGTATCAATGGCCCAGCCATCGTCGAGTCGCCCTCGACGACAATAGTTCTGCCCGAAGGTTCGCAAATGTTCCGCGGTGGCTCCGGCTCGCTGTTGATCAATCCTCTCCCGGATGCCGTCACCGGATGATCCCAAGCGCTCACGATGCCTGACAGCCAACTCGACCCAGTTATGTTGGCCGTTATCAGCAGCCGCTTCGAAACGGTCGTGCGGAGCATGAGAAACACCCTGACCCGAACGAGCCGCTCCGGTGTCATCAACATCGCTCGGGACTTCTCTTGCTGCATCGTCAGCCGGAACGATGAGCTGCTGCATTGGGCTGAGAGCATTCCCATCCAAGTCTTGAGCGGACCGGACCTGATGGCCCGGTCGATGAAGGAATTGCACCCAGAGTTTTCCAGGGGCGACGCCTTTCTTCACAACTCCCCCTACCACGGCGCCACCCATGCCGCGGATCACTCAATCCTGGTTCCCGTTTTTGACGACAGGGGTACGCATCAGTTCACCGTGGTTGCTCGTGCCCATCAGGCCGACTGCGGCAACGCCTCTCCAACTGCATACGCGGCGACGGCGAAGGACGTCTACGAAGAAGGCGCGTTGATATTTCCCTGTGTTGTCGCACAACGTGGATACGTCCACAACGAAGATCTAATTCGAACATGCCGCGTTCGCATCCGGGTACCCGATCAGTGGTGGGGCGACTACCTGGCTCTTCTAGGTGCTGCACGTATTGGCGAGAGGCGTCTCCTCGAGCTGGGAGAAGAGCTCGGCTGGGATACGCTGCAGGCGTTTAGCGGGGCTTGGCTCGACTACAGCGAAACGTTGATGAGAGCGCGCATCGGCCGCTTGGCTGGAGGCCGGATCACGATCAATGCGAAGCACGATCCGGTGCCGGGCTTGCCTGACGGCATACCAATCAAGGTCGCTCTCGACGTCAATGCGAGTCAAGAGATGATCGATGTTGATCTTCGCGACAACCTTGACTGTCAACCATGCGGGTTGAACCTGAGTGAATCCACGTCACGGGCAGCTGTCCTCGTAGGCATCTTCAACAGCATTGACCACGGCGTGCCGGCGAACGGGGGCAGCGCCAGACGGGTGTCGATTCGGCTGCGTGAGAACTGCGTCGTTGGCATCCCGCGTCCTCCGACCAGCTGTTCAGTCGCCACCACAAACGTATTCGATCGCCTCGCCAATGCCGTCCAACGTGGAGTCGCCGAGCTCGCAGAAGGCCAGGGGATGGCCGAAGTAGGTCTGAGCTTGCCTGCTTCGGTGTCGGTCATATCGGGCAAGGATCCGCGAAGGGATGACGCGCCCTTCATTAATCAACTGATTCTGGCGTGGACGGGTGGCCCGGGCGGGCCGGTCGAGGATGGCTGGCTGACCATGGGCGGACCTGGCGATGGAGGTGCGTTGTTACGCGACAGCGTTGAGATTGACGAGCTCAAGCATCCGATCGTGGTCTGGGAGCAGAGGCTCCTCTTGGACACCGAGGGTGCTGGAAGGCGGCGCGGCGCACCGTCCGCGTACTGCGAATTTGGGCCCCTGGGGTGCCAGGTGCAGGCGCTCTACCTTAGCGACGGCACCGTGAATCCGCCCTTGGGGGTGCGGGGGGGACATGCGGGAGGACACGCCGGTCAGTTCTTGCGTTCGGCCAACGGTGAGCTGATCGCCCAAGACCTGTGCGGACATGTCCTCGTGCACGCCGATGAGCGCCTGGTCTCGATCTCAACCGGCGGAGGTGGTTACGGCCCTCCGGATGAACGGGAGCCTGACCGAGTTGCGCAGGATGTGCGAGAGCGATTGATCTCTCCAGCCCGTGCTCGCGAGGTCTACCGGGTCGAGGTCGACGACCGAGGAATCATTGACGTGATGGCGACCGGAGATCTGCGTGGCGAGGCTCTTGCCCAACAAAAAGCCAAGGAGTCACGACGACGAGTGGTCTGAGAATTGCCAGCGTCGAGGTCACAAACCTCTATTTCCGTTACCCAGAGGGTCAGTTGCACTGGTGCGCGGAGGGCTTGATGGACTCGCGGTTGACATCGCTGGTCTTTGTCACGCTCGAGTCCGGCCTGAGTGGTGTGGGAGCTGCTTACAGTCACCCGGGGATCGTCAGGACGATCGTGGAGGAGCACCTCGCGCCATTTCTGATCGGTGAAGATCCGACCCATACCGAAGAGCTGTGGCACGAGATGTATCTCCTTACGCAGTGGTATGGGCGAAAAGGGGCAGCGATCTCCGCAATCGGGGCGGTTGACACCGCCTTGTGGGACCTGCGAGGCAAGCTCGAAGGCGTGCCCGTTTATCAACTTCTTGGTGCCAGCACTGCCGACGTCGAGGCGTATGCGAGCGGACTACTGTGGCAGGACGATCTCGCATTACTGGCGGAAGAGGCGCGTCGCCACGTCAGTAACGGATTCAAGCTGATAAAAATGCGATTGGGCCGCTCGCGGGCGTATGACCGAGATGCAGTCATGGCCGTTTCCGACGCGATCGATGGCCAGGCGCGCCTGGCGGTCGATGGTACGCATCAATACTCATTGGCTGACGCGGCTGACCTGAGCCAGCTGCTTGCTGAACGAGATGTAGCCTGGTTCGAGGAACCTTTTCCCCCTTCAGAAATCGATCTCTACACGCAACTTCGCCCGCTTGCGAGTATTCCTGTAAGCGCGGGTGAGAACGAATTCGGCGTGGAGGGCTTCCGCGAGCTCTTTCGCGCGCGAGCGGTCGATATAGCACAGCCCGATGCTTCGAGGTCAGGCGGCATTACAGAGTGCATGAGGATCGGCCGGCTGGCCCAGGAGTACCAAGTAAGAGTCGTCACTCACACGTGGAGCGATGCAGTCGCCGTCACCGCAAATGCGCATGTGGTCGCCGCCCTTGAGAACGGAGACGCTGTTGAAGTCGACCAGACGGGCTGCCCTTTCATGGAACAACTGCTAATTGAGCCTCTTGCTTTACGCTCAGGTCGACTTCACTTGACCGATCGACCAGGTCTGGGCATCGAGGTGGACCCCGCTGCGCTCGAAAGGTGGACGCTTGCACGGGACAAGTCGATCCCCTCAGGCAACTATGCGGATCTGGTGTTTGGGGGCCGATCTTTTTCGCAAGCAACGACGTCGCACGGCTCAGGGTCTTCTCAAGCCCATACAACGTTCGAATGAAGGCAGCGATGAGCGACACCCGCTGGCGTTCTCGGATTGCTCCCGCGAGCTGCGACACGCTGGTCACGATCGAACAGCTCGCCGAAAGACGGCGAGTCATCTTCGCCAAGAACAGCGATCGGTCCGGATTAGAGTGCCAGCCGCTCTTCTACTCTCCGCGCCTGACCCATGGCGCGGGCGCAGAGCTGAACTGCCAATACCTGCGGATTCCTCAGGCGAGAGAGACGCTTGGAATACTCGGCAGTCGGCCCTGGTGGTTGTGGGGATTTGAGCATGGTGTCAACGAGGCCGGCGTCGCAATCGGCAACGAGGCGCTTTTCACGAGGGAGGAGATACCGCCGGTTGGATTGTTGGGAATGGATCTGGTTCGCCTTGGGTTGGAGAGAGGTCATTCTGCCAGCGAGGCCGTGACGGTCATCACGACCTTGCTCGAGCAGCACGGTCAAGGCGGACCAGCGGTGCGCGCCGGAGGTAGCTATCACAACAGCTTCTTAATCGCCGATCCGACCGAGGCGTGGATTCTCGAGACTTCAGGACGGCATTGGGTCGGTCGCCGCGTGCGATCGCGAGCCGCAATTTCCAACCTGGCCACGATCGAAGACGACTGGGAAATCGCTTCTAATGGCATCGATGCCTACGCCCGATCTAGAGGCTGGTGGAAGACTACTAATTCGACAAGGCTCAACTTCCGCGCGGCATTCGAGGATCCGTCGATGAGATACATCGGCGAGGATCGCTATCGCGCCAGTTGCGCCTTCCTTGCGGGACCTGATGCCCTAGACATCAAGGACATGTTCAGACATCTCAGACACCATCAACCCGATGTGGGTGCCGAGCCGCCCGCGCCGAACCGGCCGCGATCCATCTGCTGCCACCCGGACCAGTATCCCGACTCAACATGCGCGAGCATGGTGGTCGAACTCAACGATGTGGTTAGGCACGGAGTGGCTTGGTGCTCCATGGCGACGCCATGTTCAGGCGTTTTCATCCCGGTCCCCATCGGAGCGCCGATCCCCGAGCCACTATTGAACGGGACAGGCGAATCCGCTCCTTGGTCGGTCTGGTGGTCGATGCGGCACCTACAGGAGTTGGTCGACACCGACCGGGAGAAACTCAATCCAGTGGTTCGGGAAACTTGGCGAGCCTGGGAGGAGGACCTCCTGCGCGAGGTTGACCAGAATCCCTTGCAGGTTGGCGCCCAAGTGTGGTCCCGCGTGGCGAAGCTCCAGGACACCGCCATGACTCTGACTGATCGCGTGTCCGCGTGGACACGAGGCCAGGGTGCCTCAGTGCCTAACTGACGCAAAGGCGCGTCACTGCGCGATACGAGGCGCCACCGCCAGCTGCTGCGAGCATTGCATGTAGTAGTTCATGCCGTAAAACCGGAAAAGCGCTTCAAATCTGGACGAAGCGGCTAGCCGCGTCAGAGCTTTCGAACTGAAACCGATCGTTTCAGCCATTTCTGGACGAGAGCTCTCAGAGTTCGGGACCGTGAAGCTAGGTGCAATCCCCGCCCGTGGATACAGAAGGTTTTGCGTACCAGTACGCATCCAGTACGCAGCCTCACTCAATCAGAAGGTGTCGTAGGGTGTCGTCTCGTATTCAAAGTGGGTGGGGCGAACTCACCGATACAGAACCCGGCTTACGCGCCGTTCTCGGCCCACCACCCCGTCCCGAATAAGAAATTCGAGTTCGTCGAGCCTCTCGGAGGAGTGTAAGTCGCGGGTACCAGTACCCGTTTAGTACCCACACAGTTGTTCGGCCAAGTTCGAAACAGGCGGGCGCGATCGACTCCACGAACTTGGGCGGACAGAATGTAAAAGAGACCGTCTGCGCAATCTTCTGTGGCCCTGCCCGCGACGCCCATACAGGAATCCATTAATCTCGCAGGCATTGGGCGTCGGGCTCTCGACGGGGCTGGCGGACAGAATGTCGAGCCCAACCTTCTGTAGCCCCAAAGGCCGATCTCAGCCGCGGGTCTCAGCCGCGGGGACGTCCAGCTAGGGTCTGACGTTCTGTGTTTTATTGCGGCTGCTGCGACTTGTTGTTCGCCTAGGCTGAATGAGCGCCGCCAAGGCTGCCCGGGGGCTTTGGGCATGATTCCCGTGCCATTCGGGGCGGTGCCCTCATGACAGCGGGCAACTGGCGCGACCATCCTCCATTCAACGTCCGCTTGGACGAGACATGGAGGAAGGCAAATGAGATATCAACGTCCGACTGCACTCACGACCGCCACCGTCATCTGTGTCTTCAACAGCCTGGGCAACCTGGCCATCCTTCCCGCATCGATCCCCCGTCTACTTATCTACGCCAGCGGCGTGGCAGCTCTGGCTGGCCTGGTCGGAGCGTTCGGGCTCTGGCGTTTGAAGCGATGGGGTGCTCTGCTCAGCGCAGCGGTCCTGGTTCTGACCACACTGCTAGCTGCACCCGGCATCGCGTTTGCGCCGATCCTCGCTCTTCGGCTCGTAGCGGTCGTGACCGTGCTCCTCGACGTTGCCGGGTTGGTGTTGATAGTCAACTCGGCGTCGCGGCGAGCCTACGCTCCTGGTCCGCCGGCTGCGCCCGCCACGGAGTCGGCGGTCCGGACGAGATGAGTGCAACCTCCGTCGTCGACGCAGCGAGTATTCAACCAGCGGGTGCAACGCGCGTACGAGTGAGGGATGGGCGCTCCACGCGCCGTTGGGTCACCGCCGCCTGCATGATCATCGCCCCCGGCGCGGTGGCAGTTGTGCGTGCTGTGATTCCTTACGGCGGCACTCCATCTGAAACTCTGGCGGGATACCTCACGCCCGCGTATGTCTATCCGATCCTCGCGATTGCTGAGGTGGCAGCTGTATTCACGATGGTCTTCGCGATGCTCGGCCTGGGGCGGCTGATCCAGGCGCGGACGCCGCTCCTGGCGCTGATCGGAACGCCGGTGGCCGCCTTAGGCTGGAGCATGATCGCCATTCTCGGGACGATGGACAGCGTTTATTACGAGCTAGCGAAGGCAAGCCATGGCGGTGCCATCGGGCCATCCTTGTTCGTCCAATTCCAGGCCAATTCAGAGATAGGGATGTTCGTGGGCCTTTTTATCCTGGGTCACTTGGTCGGCACCCTGCTACTTGGCATCGGACTGCTTGTGTCGCGCCGTATACCGATTTGGGCTGCGATAGCCGTGGTCGCCGGCGACGTGCTGCATCCGTTCGCCTTTCTCGTACTCGGAAGCCACGCGCTCGATGCCCTCGCGTACCTGATCATGGGAGCCGGCATGGCCATGGCGGCCCGGGCGGTGCTCGCCACGCCGAACGACGAGTGGGACCTGGCCCCCAGGCCCGCGGTATGAACCTGAATGGAGGGAGTTCCCGGTCCTGGCGGGAGCTCCACCTCTGGTCGCCGGGAACCTAAACCGCCAGTATTCGCTCACATGAACAACCGGAGCACGCGAAGGTCGATCGCGACCTGGGTGGCAGCTGCGCTGGCGGGACTGGCCATCTGCCTCGCGATCGCCATTCTGGTGCTGGTCGCCCTCATCCCGCCATTCGCGCGCCATCCTTACTGGCCTTTCAACGTAGGGGTCGCGGTTGGCTTCTCGCTGGCCGGCTTTGCCATCGTCAGGCGCCAGCCCTCCAACCTGATCGCATGGGCCTTCCTGGCTGGGGCCATCGGCAACGGCCTGGCCGGGTTCGGCGCGGGCTACGCCGCTTACGACCTCCTTCTGGGCCAGAGTTCTCTGCCGGGCGCGGACCTGCTGGCCGGGTTCGTTTTCTGGGCCTGGCTTCCCACCCCCGCCTCGATCGCCTTTACGCTCGCCCTTTTTCCTGACGGCCGGCCATTGACGCCACGCTGGAGGCCAGTGCTTTACGTTCTCGGCGCCGGCTTTGTGCTCTGGGCACTGGGCGCCGCAACTTCGCCCTTTGCGGTTCAGAATGCGCCGCAGTGGGCCCAGGGTCTGCGCAACCCACTGGCCCTGCCCTTCGCACCGGTGCTTATCCAGGTCGGCAACGTCATCGCGTTGGCCGGCGCAGCGACGGCGGCGGTCTCGATGCTGTTGCGGTTCAGGCGCTCGCGTGGGGAGGAGCGCCAGCAACTCAAGTGGCTGGCCCTCGCTGTGGTTCCGCTCCTGGCGACTTTTGTGAGCTTTGGGAACGTCTGGGTTTCGGCGATTGCGGTTGCGATCTTCGTCGTGCCGATCGCGCTGGCGATCTTGAAATACCGCTTATACGACCTGGATCTCGTCATCAACCGGGCGTTGGTGTACGCCGCCTTGAGCGCTGTGGTCGTGGTTGTGTACGTGGCAGTGGCCGACGCTGCTGGGCTCCTCGCCTCCGGCCAGCGGCCGAATCTCGTCTCGGTCATAGCAACGGTGGCGGCTGTCCTGCTTGTGCTGCCTCTGAGGCAGCGGACGCAGCGGCTCGTCGATCGACTGGTCTACGGCCAGCGGCGCGAGCCCCTCAGCGTCGTATCTGCGCTTGCGCGCCGCCTCGAGGCGGCCGGGAGGCCGGATGAGCTGCTCCACGGCGTTGTCGTTGAGCTGGCGGATGCGCTCAGGCTGGGCGGCCTCGAAGTTCGGTTGGCCGACGGACAGGTCGTATCCAGCGAGGGGCTGACTGGCGCTGGCGCGGTGCGAACCGCGCTCATCTACCAAGGACTCACGATCGGCGAGCTGGCGGCGACTGCGCGTCGTGGAGAGAACCTCTCGCCGCGCGACATGCGGTTCCTTCAAGACTTGGCACCGCAGGTTGCAGTCGCGCTCCACTCGCTCCAGCTGACTTTCGACTTGCAGAGATCACGAGAGCGACTCGTGCTCGTGCAGGAGGAGGAGCGGCGCCGCATCCGCAGGGACCTGCATGACGGCCTGGGGCCAACGCTGACGGCGGTGGCATTTCAGGCCGACGCGGCTCGCAATATCCTCGGCCGAGACCCCGCCGCAGCCGCCAAGCTCCTCAAAGAGCTGCGCGCCGAAGTCAGCTCGGCGATCTCGGAGATCCGCCGGCTCGTCTATGGGCTGCGCCCGCCGGCGCTGGACGAGGTCGGCCTCGTGGAGGCACTTCGCCAGCACGCTGGACGCTTCGCCCAGGCGTGGCAGGATGGCAGCCTCGCGGTCGAGATAGATGCACCCGCCGAGGTCAATGACCTGCCGGCCGCGGTCGAGGTTGCGGCTTACCGCATCGCCGCCGAGGCGATCAATAACTCGGTGCGCCACGCCCATGCTTCGCACTGCCGCGTCCGGCTCAGCGCCGGCGAATCTCTAGAGGTTGATGTGGTTGACGACGGGGCGGGCTGGCCCGCCGGCGCGCGGGCCGGAGTGGGCCTGGCCTCCATGCGCGAGCGAGCCGAAGAACTGGGCGGCACTTTGACCCTCACCACCGTCAGCGGAGGTGGCAGCAGGGTTTTTGCGTTGATCCCGCTGAGGGCCAGGGATCGATGATTCGCGTCGCGATCGCTGACGACCATCCAACGGTGCGCAGCGGGCTCAAGGCGCTGCTCGCCTCAGTCGAGGGCATCGAGGTGGTGGGGGACAGCGCTGACGGAGAGGCGGCCGTCGAACTGGCGCTCCGAGAGCGGCCGCAAGTTGTCGTGATGGACATCCGGATGCCGGGACGGGATGGGATCGAAGCAACCCGCCGCCTGGCCGCAGCGGCGCCCGAGGTGGCCGTGTTGATCTTGACCATGCTTGACGACGACGAGTCGGTCTTCGCGGCCATGCGCGCAGGAGCTCGCGGCTACGTTCTTAAGGGCGCGGAGCAGGAGGAGATCGTCGGCGCCATCCACGCGGTCAGCCGGGGCGAGGCGATATTTGGTCCAGGGGTCGCTCAGCGAGTGCTCCAGCTGTTCGGCAAGGAAAAGCCGGCTGAGCCCTTTCCCAATCTCACGACAAGAGAGCGAGAGATCCTCGATCTAATGGCCGGCGGGGCCAGCAACGGAGAGATCGCTCGCAAGCTCTTCATCAGTCCCAAGACAGTGAGCAACAACGTCTCCTACATCCTTGGCAAGCTGCAGGTGGCAGACCGCTCAAAAGCAATCGTGCGGGCGCGCCGGTCAGGACTTGGACGGGACGGCACGGATGCCGGGTGACATCGCGGCAACGGACCGTCCCGACGGGAAATAGCAGTGGCGGACTATAAGTTTTGGGTACCAGTACCCATTTAGTACCCAACCGGATCGTGTCGCAGCGTGTCGTTGGATGTCGGCCAGTATTCGAAGGGGTGGGTCTGAATTGGCGAAAAAAGAACCCGGCTTACAGTCCGCCCTCGGCCCACTACAGACTGGTTTCGAATTCAAAAGAGGCCCCCGGCCAGCAGACCGAGGGCTCTCCAGTACGCAGGAACCACGTAGGTCGACCGATATTTCAGCGGCCCAATTCGGAGATTGACGCCGTCCCAATTCGCGGTTAGGTTCAAGAACGTCGAG
>Ga0070708_100000745_pt1 | contig 24667 bp, 22 predicted proteins | sample KBSK5503metaG_FD_65469 | JGI IMG/M metagenome (GOLD analysis project Ga0070708, IMG submission 65469) | Corn, switchgrass and miscanthus rhizosphere microbial communities from Kellogg Biological Station, Michigan, USA - KBS K5-50-3 metaG | ecosystem: Host-associated > Plants > Roots >... | reverse complement strand
GTGCAGTTCCAGGCGGGTCCATTCCAGGAAGGGTTCGCCGTCCGCGATGCCTCGGGCAGGGTCCGGGCGTACCTGAACGTCTGCCCGCACCGGGCGCAGCCCGTGGACGTGGGCGACGGGCGGCTCTGGCTCCCGACCGGCGAGATCGAGTGCCAGGCCCACGGCGCCCGATTCGATCCGTCCACCGGAGCATGCTTGGGAGGACCTTGCGCGGGGCGGCCGCTGACGCCGCTCCCGATCGAAGAGCGCGAAGGCGCGATCTGGCTACTTGAGCCGCTTCAGGACGGCTGAGGTGAACATCCGCGTGGTCCCCGAGCCGCCGAGGTCCGGGGTCAACGCCTCCTTGGAGGCGATGGCCTCGCGGATGGCGGTATCCAGGCGCTCGGCGGCGGTGCGCTCTCCGATGTGCTCGAGCAGCATCACGCCCGCGAGCATCACCGCGGTGGGATTCGAGATGCCCTTGCCGGCGATGTCCGGGGCCGTCCCGTGCACCGCCTCGAAGATGGCGGCCTGCTTGCCGATGTTGGCCCCCGCCGTCAGGCCCAGGCCGCCGATCAGCCCGCTGGTGAGGTCGCTGAGGATGTCGCCGAAGAGGTTGGTGGTGACGAGGACGTCGAACTGGTTGGGGTTCTTCACCAGCTGCATGGCGCAGTTGTCGACGATCATCTCCTTGAAGTCGACGTCCGGGTGCTTGGCGGCGATCTTGCGGCCCGTCTCCAGGAACAGGCCGCTGGTGCACTTGAGGATGTTCGCCTTGTGCACCAGCGTCAGCCGGCGGCGCTTGTTCTGCTTCACGTAGGCGAAGGCGTACTCGATGATGCGCTCGCTGCCCTTGCGGGTGATGATGGAGATGCTCTCCGCGGCGCTGCGCTCCTCGTCGACGAAGTGCTCCACTCCCGAGTACATCCCCTGGGTGTTCTCGCGGATGACCACCAGGTCGACGCCGGTGTAGCGCGTCTCCACTCCGGCGAAGCTGCGCGCCGGGCGCACGTTGGCGTAGAGATCGAATTCCTTCCGCAGCGCCACGTTCACGCTGCGGTAGCCCTCGCCGATGGGCGTGGCGAGCGGTCCCTTCAGCGCCAGCTTGTTGCGGCGGATCGATTCCAGCGTCTCGGCCGGAATCGGCGTGCCGTGCGTGGGGACCGCGCTCGATCCCGCCGCGGCCCGCTCCCACTGCAGCTTCGCCCCTGCCGCCTCGATGACCTCCACCGCGGCGTTGACCACTTCGGGCCCGATGCCGTCGCCGGGGATCAGCGTGACTGGAATCGACATGGGCCGCGACTTCTACCATGTCGGCCCTCAAGTCAATCTCACGAAGCGCGCCACAGCGCGACGGCGAGGAGGATCATCTCCAGCACGAGCAGGCCCAAGCTGATCCCGTGCAGCATGCCGAATCGCCCCGAGCCGACCTCGCCCGCGGCGCGCATGCCGTGGATGGCAGGCGTCACCAGCATCGCGGAGGCGACCGCGCACAGGCCCGCTAGCATGGGGGCGATGGCCTCGCGCCGGCGGCCCAGCGCCAGCGCGCAGATCACCGCCACGGCCGTTCCGACGATGGTGGCCGCATCGAGCCGCGCGAGCATCTTGCCGACCAGATCCGCCGCGAGCTGCCGGCGGGGATGGTCGCGCGGGAGCGCCGACACGTCGGAGGGAAAGACGATCTGGGCGGCGACCGCCGCGAAGAAGAGCTGCGCGCCGAGGAGCCCGCCGCAGCAGAGCCGATAGAGAAACCGCGTCATCCCCGCGTTTTGCGCTACGTTATCGCTCCAATGCAAGGCGACATGGACATCGTCGATCCGCTGATCGACGACTACCTGACCCGCCTCGCGGGGTCACCGGACCCCGTCGAGGCGGAAATGCGGCGCTACGCGGACGAGCGCGACGGCTATCCCATCGTCGGTCAGACGGTCGGAACCCTGCTGGCACAGCTCGCCACGGTGGTGAAGGCGCGCCGGGTCTTCGAAGTGGGCAGCGGGTTCGGCTATTCGGCCTTCTGGTTCGCCCGGGCGCTCGACCCGGGCGGCGCCGTCACCTTGACCGACTTCGACCGGGAGAACCTGGACCGGGCGCGCGCCTGGCTGGAGAAGGCGGGCCTGCTCGAGCGCTGCCGCTTCGAGCCGCCGGGAGACGGTCTCGACGCCCTGGCGCGAGCCGAAGCGGGCCTCGACGTGGTCTTCCTCGACGGCGAGAAGGCCGAGTACCCGAAGGCGCTCACCACCGCGCTGCCCAAGCTGCGGCCGGGCGGGCTGGTGCTCGCGAACAGCGTTCTCTGGGGCGGAGCGGTGGCCCGCGGCGAAAGCGATGCGGCCACGGCCGGGCTGCGGGAGTACACTCGCCTGATCTTCGGGAGCGAAGGATTGGTCTCGACCATCGTCCCCATCCGGGACGGGCTGGCCATCACGTTGAAGAGGTAGCGGTGAGCGTCACGGCCGCGCAGGTGAAAGCGCGCGCAGCCCAGCTGGGGTTCGACCTCTGCGGCATCGCGCGGGCGCATCCGCTCCCGCCCGGACCGCTGGATCGCTGGCTCTCGCGGGGATGGGACGCGGGAATGGCCTACGTCCGGCGCCGCCGCGAGGAGCGGCTGGACCCTGCCCTGCTGGTTCCCGGGGCCCGCAGCGTGATCGTGGTGGCCGCCTCCTATGCACCCGCGGCCGACGATCCCCGGCCCGCGCCGGGAGAGCTGACCATCGCCCGATACGCCCGCGGCCGCGATTATCACAACGTGCTGATCAAACCCGTCCGCAAGCTCGCCAACTGGCTGCGCGAGGGCGGCGCGGCGGTCTACGCCGAGGTGGACGCCGGCGCGGTGATGGAGAAGGCGTGGGCGCAGGAAGCGGGCATCGGTTGGATCGGAAAGAACGGGTGCCTGATCCACGAGCGGCTGGGGTCGTGGCTGCTCCTGGGAGCGCTGATCACCGACGTCCCGCTGGAAGCGGATGCCCCGCATCCCGACCGCTGCGGCGATTGCACGCTGTGCATCCCGGCATGTCCGACGGATGCGATCCGCGAGCCGCGCTATGTCGATTCCACGCGCTGCATCGCCTACCACACCATCGAGCACCGGGAGCGGATTCCCGAGGAGATCGCCCGGCGCGCGGGAGGGCGGCTCTTCGGCTGCGACGCCTGCCAGGACGTCTGCCCGTGGAACCGCCGCGCTCCGCCCGCGAGGCTGGTGCAGCTTCGCGCCCGCACGCCATCGCTCGGCGTTCATGAGGTGCTCTCGCTGACGCGCGACGAAGCGCGGCGCCGATTCGAAGGGACGCCGCTCCTGCGCGCCGGACGGGACGGTCTGGTGCGCACCGCGCTCGCGGTCGCGGACGTCGCGCGGTCCGAGGCGGAGAGGCTTGCGGACGACGCGGCTTCCGGTGTGCGCGCGCAAGCGCGGCAGCGACTCAGCGCGATGGAAACGTGAGCACGGCGCCGTTGACGGCGCCCGATTCCGGCGAGAGCAGGTAGAGGATCCCTTCGGCGACGTCCTCCAGCGGCACCTGGCCAGGGAGGTCTCCGTTGGCGGGCGTCTTCATCGTCCCTGGCGCGACGCAATTGGCGCGAACGCCGCCGCCCTCCTCGGCGATGGCCTTGGTGAGCGCGACGACGCCGGCCTTCGCGGCGGCGTACGCGGCCGATCCTCCGATGCCGGTGAGCGTCACGGCGTTGAAAGCCGAGACGTTCACGATGCGGCCATCCCCGCGCATCCGCCGCAGCGCCGCCCGGCAGCAGAGGAAGGCGGAACGAAGGTTGACGTCGATCATCCGCTCGAACACCTCGACCGGCGCCTGCGCCACGGTGCCGGGAGACCAGCCTCCGGCGAGCTGGACCGATCCCCAGATCGCGCCGTTGCGCTGGAGCGCGCGGTCGTATGCGGCCTCGACCTGCGCCTCCTGGGAGAGGTCCGCCTCTTTGCGGGCGAGGGGAATGACGACGGCGCCGGCGCGCTGGAGGCGCTCCACCAGCACCCGGCCCAGGTTTCCGGACGCGCCCGTCACCACCACGCACCGTCTCTGCATTGACATGGCGGCGCAATCTACGCAGAACGGTCCCACCAATGCACGTCCGCGCCCGCCCGCCCGCCGTCGCGCTCTACGGCGCGCTGCTGACGCACACGCTGATCTCCGCGGCGAACTACCTGTTCGCGAAGCGGGCGCTGATGGAGATCCCCGCGCTCCCGCTGGGGACGCTCCGGTTTGCCGGGGCGTCCCTGCTCATGCTCGCGCTGCTGCGGCGGGTGCGGCCAAAGGGCCAGCGCATGCCGCCCCGGGAGTGGCGGGGAAAGCTGCTCCTCCTCGCGTTGCTCGGCGTGCCGGTGAACCAGGGACTCTTCCTCTCCGGGCTGCAACTTTCCACCGCCGCCCACGCCGCGCTGCTCTACACCCTGACGCCGCTGTTCGTGCTCCTGCTCGCGCAGGCGCTCATCGGCGAATTCCCGGGGTGGCGCACGGGGGTGGGGACCGCCCTCGCGCTCGGCGGAACCCTGTTCGTCCTGGTCCAACACGGGCTCGAGCTGTCGGGCGGGCCGCTCATCGGCGATCTCCTGCTGCTGGTCGCGGTCATCGCCTGGGCGGCTTACACCGCGGAAGGACGCGAGGTGGTGCGAAGGCTCGGGGCGTTTCCGACCATCGCCTGGACCTTCATCGCTGGCACGGTGATGTACCTGCCGCTCGGGCTGGGAACGCTGCTGGTTCCCGCCAACCGGGCGCGGATCGCGCATGCCTCGGCGTTGGCCTGGTGGGGCGTGGCCTACTTGATCGTGATGACGAGCGTGGTCTCGTACCTGATCTGGTCGTGGGCGCTCACCCATCTGGCCGCCGCGCGAGTCGCCGTCTTCAACAACCTCCAGCCGCTGGCGACCGCGCTGATGGCGCAGGCCTTCCTCGGCGAGCGAATCACCGTGGAGTTCTTCACCGCCGCGGCCGTGGTGATCGCCGGCGTGTTCCTCGCCCAATGGCGAGCCCCGGACGCGGCGGAGGAAGCGCTGCTGGAGTCGCCGGCCAAGACCTAGATGCGGCGCTCCAGGGCCGCGATGTAGAACCCGTCGGTGCCGTGGCGGTGCGGCAGGAGCTGGATCTCGGCGCCCGCCCCCAACCCGACGGACTCGGGCAATGCCTGCGCAGGCTTGAGCTCCAGGTGGGACGCGAGGAACGCGGCGCGCACGTCCTCGTTCTCGGCGCGGTTGATCGAGCAGGTCGCGTAGACCAGCCGCCCCCCCGGCTTCACCAGGCGCGCGTACCGCTCCAGGATCTCCTTCTGACGGGGTGGAAACGAGTCGACTTCGGCGGCGTCCAGCCGCCAGCGCGCGTCGGGATTGCGCCGCAGCGCGCCCAGCCCGGAGCAGGGAGCGTCGACCAGCACGACGTCGGCCTGCTCGCGCAGGTCGGCGATGCGCGCCTCGCCCGACTCCGGAACCGCCCGCGCTTCCCAGTTGTGCACCCCGGCGCGGCGCGCCCGCGGACGCAGCTCGTCGAGCCGGCGCCCGTCGCGGTCGGCCGCGACCAGCCGGCCCTTGTTCCGCATCTCGGAGGCGAGGGCGAGCGACTTTCCCCCGGCGCCCGCGCAGGCGTCGACCACCAGCTGCCCCGGCCTCGCGTGGCAGGCCAGGGCGATGAGCTGGCTGCCCTCGTCCTGCACCTCGAACGATCCGGCCTTGAACGCGCGCAGCGCGAAGACGTTGGTGCGGCCGGTGAACGTCACGCCCCAGGGGGAGAGCTTCGTCGGTTCCACCCGCGAGCCTTCGGCGCGCAGCGTGGCGATCAGCTCTTCTCGCGAATTCTTGAGCAGGTTCGCGCGCACGGTGAGCGGCGCCCGCTGGTTGAGCGCGGCCGCGAGCAGCCGCGTCTCGTCGGCGCCGAGCTGCTCGCTCCAGAGCTTCGCCAGCCACCGCGGCAGCGAAGTCTCCGCGGCCAGCGCATCCAATGGGTCCTCGGGCGCGCCCAGCCGGCCCGGCTGGGCGACGAGCTCCAGCGCCCATTGCCAGGGAGCGACCTCGGGACCCGCCAGCCCCGCGGCGCTCTCCGGAGACTGCCGCTCGCCGGCGATCAGATATGCCGCATAGCGGAGCAGGTGCTGGGTCGGAGTGGCGAGCTTCTCCAGCCCCAGCTTGCGGGTGGCGAGCGCGCGCTGCAGCAAGTGATCGACGCGGCCCTGCAGGCGGAGCAGGCCGTACACCGCGTCGGAGACCGAGCGGCGCTCGACGCTGCGCAGCTGCTTTTCCCGCCGCAGCACGCGCTGCAGCGCCTGGTCCGCGCGGGCGCCTTCCCGCCGGACCTGCTCGTAGATCTCCAGCACCGCGCTGCGGACCAGCTGTGTCCTCACCGCGCCGCTTGTCGGGCGCGGGCGCACATCCTGTCAACCGCTCTTTACAGCCTCGTGTCGGACGGACGTACGGCGGAATTGCCAGGAGCAGCCACCCATTAAACAAACGAGCGTGCATCTTCTCGTCATTCTCGCCGTCGCCGCGCTGCCGACGGTGCTCACGATGGACGATGCGCTCCGGATCTTTCGCGAGCGTGGATTCGATCTGTTGATCGCCGACGCGCAGGTGGCGGCGGCGCAGGGCGACGCGGCCGCGGCCGGGGCGGTGGCGAATCCGCAGCTCTCGGGATCGGCGGGACGCTCCTTCGGCTACGACGCGACGGCGTGTCCCGGCTGCTCGGCGACAGCCTGGAGCGTCGGCCTGACCGATCCCAGCGCGCTCTCGGAACTGGTCACGGGAAAGCGCGGGTTGAGGCTGGACGTGGCGCGCGCGGCGCTGGCCGCGGCGCGGCTGTCCCGCGACGACGCGTTGCGCGCGCTCTCCTTCCAGCTGCGGCAGGCCTTGCTCGACGGAGCCCTGCAGCAGGCGCAGCTCGATCTCGCTCACGAGCTCGCCGAGTCCACCGACCGGACCCGGGCGCTCAACCAGCGGCGCATGCAGGCAGGGGCGATCTCGGAGGCCGAGCTGGCGCGCGCGGAAGTCGCCGCCCTGGAGTCGCTGCAGGGCGTGGACCTGGCCGAGCAGGCGGTCCGTGCAGGGCGGCTGCAGATCGCCTTCCTGCTCGGATCGCGCGAGCCGGCGGCGGACTTCACCGTGGACCCTTCGCTGCTCGACCGTCCGATGCCCGCCGACGCGCCGCCGCTGGACGCGCTCGCGCGCGAAGCGCTGGAACGCCGGCCGGACCTGCGCGCCGCCTCCGCGCAGGAGAGCCGGGCGGAGGCAGGCCTGTCGCTGGCGCGCCGGCAACGGGTGCCCGACGTCGCGATCTCGGCGCAATACCAGCAGGAGGGGTCGGGGCAGAACGCGATCCAGCCGCCCACGGTCACGGTCGGCCTCCAGGTCCCGCTGCCCCTCTTCTACCAGCAGCAGGGTGAGATCGGGCGGGCGCAGGCCGAGATCCGGGCCCAGCAGGCCACCGTGGCGAAGTTGCGCGCGCAAGCGCTGGTGGACGTGCAGTCGGCCCGCGCCGCCGTCGACGCCAACCGGCGGCTGGTGGATCGCATGCGCGCGCGCCTGCTCGAACGGGCGCGGCGCACGCGCGATCTGGTCCAGATCCAGTACGAGAAGGGTGCTGCCTCCCTGCTGGAGCTGCTCGACGCGCAGCGGGTCTGGGCGCAGACCCGGGCCGAGTACCTCAAGGACCTGCACGACTTCTGGCTGGCGGTGTACCAGCTCGACGCGGCGGTGGGGCGGACATGAAGCGTTGCCTGCCGCTGCTCCTCCTCCTCGCCTGCTCCAGAGGCGAAGACCGGGACGCGCCGCGTCCGCCGGCCGGCGAGGTGTGGCTCTCGCGCCAGCAGCTCGACGCGGAGCAGATGCGGATCGAGGTGGTCGGAGAGCAGGAGGTCGCCACCACGCTGGACGCGCCGGGGCGCATCGCCTTCGACGACCTGCACGTCGCCCACGTCTTCGCGCCCGTGTCCGGGCGGATCGTCAGCATCGCGGCGATCCCGGGGCAGCACGTGCGCAAGGGCGATCCGCTGGTGGAGATCGAGTCGCCGGACGTGGGAGTCGCCGTCTCAGACGTCGGCAAGGCCGAGGCGGACGCCGCCGCCGCCGCGCGCGAGCTGAAGCGGCAGCGGGAGCTGGTGGAGGCGCACGCCGCCGCGCAGCGCGAGCTCGACCAGGCGCAGAGCGCTGACGAGCGCGCCCGCGCCGAGCTGGGGCGGGCGCGCCGGCGGGCGGAGCTGTTCCGCCACCGCGGCGTGGACCACGTGACCCAACGGTTCTTCCTCCGCTCGCCGATCGAAGGCGAAGTGATCGCCCGGAACGCCAATCCGGGGACCGAGGTGCAGGGACAGCTTTCGGGCGGAACCGCTCCGGAGCTGTTCACCGTCGGCTCCATCGACTCGGTGTTCGTCTACGCCGACGTGTACGAGGCGGACCTGGCGCGCGTGAAGCGGGGCGCGCCGGTGCGGATCAAGGTGATCGCCTACCCGGACGCGAGCTTCTCCGGACAGATCGAGTGGATCTCCTCCGTCCTCGACCCGGTGACGCGGACGGCGCGCCTGCGCTGCACGCTGCAGAACGCGGGACACGAGCTCCTCCCGGAGATGTACGCGACCGTCTCGGTGACCACCCCTGCGCGCAAGGCATTGGTCGTTCCGCGCAGCGCCGTGGTGCACGCCGGGGACGAGCGGGTGGTGTTCGTGCAGACCGGCGCGACGGAGAACGGGCTGCTGAAATTTCAGCGCCGCCGCGTGGTGCTCGACGAGGGCGAGAGCGATCTGGTCCCCGTCCGATCCGGGCTGCAGGCCGGCGAGGCGGTGGTGGTCTCCGGCGCGCTGCTCCTCTCGGGGATGCTCTGATGCGCTGGCTGGTGGAGAAAGTGCTGGCGGCGCCCTTCATCGTGGTGGCGCTGGCGGCCGGCCTGCTGGGGGCGGGACTGTGGTGCTACTCCCGGCTGGACATCGAGGCCTACCCGAATCCGGTCGCGCCGATGATCGAGGTGATCACCCAGCCCGCGGGGTGGAGCGCGGAGGAAGTGGAGCGGTACGTCACGGTGCCGCTCGAGAACGGCCTGGCAGGGATGATCGACCTCGAGCACATCCGCTCGCAGTCGCTGTTCGGGCTCTCGGACGTGAAGTGCTACTTCAACTGGACCCCCGGCTACCATACGGCCCAGCAGAGGGTCCTCAACCGGCTGCAGTTCATCCAGCTGCCGCCCGGGCTGCAGCCCCAGCTCTCTCCCTGGAGCGCCATCGGCGAGGTCTACCGCTACACGCTCAGGGGCCCGGGGTATTCGCTGGCCGAGCTGAAGACGGCGCAGGACTTCGTGCTCGAGCGGCAGTTCCGGCAGGTGCCGGGAGTGGTGGACGTGGTGGGGTTCGGCGGCGAGACGAAGGAGTACCACGTCGACGTCGACCCCTACCGGCTCAAGGGCCACGCCCTGACGCTGTCGCAGCTCACCCAGAGCCTGGCCAACGCCAACCAGAACGTCGGCGGGCAGCGGCTCACCCTGGGAGAGCAATCGTTCAACGTGCGCGGGCTCGGGCTGATCCGGACCCTCGAAGACGTCGGCGAGATCGTCGTGGCGCAGCCGCGGTCGGGCACGCCGGTGCGCGTGCGCGACGTCGCCCAGGTGCGCGAGGGAGCGGCGCCCCGCCTGGGGATCGTCGGCAAGGACATGGAACCCGACGTCGTCGAGGGCATCGTCCTGATGCGCTACGGCGGCTCGTCGCTGGAGACGCTCAAGGGAGTGCACGAGCGCGTCGAGTCGATCCGCAAGAACCACGTGCTGCCCATCGGGATGGAACTGCAGCCGTACTACGACCGCGAGCGGCTGGTACAGACGACCACCCGCACCGTGCTCGAGAACCTGCTCATGGGCATGGTGCTGGTGACGCTCGTGCTCTGGCTCTTCCTCGGCCAGGCGCGCGCGGCGGCGGTGGCCGCGGTGAACATCCCGCTGGCCCTGATGGCGGCGTTCTGCGGGATGGTGTTCACCGGCACTCCCGCCAACCTCATCTCCCTGGGCGCGGTGGACTTCGGGATCATCGTCGACTCGACGGTGATCATGATCGAGAACATCTACCGGCACCTGGGCCCGCGCGGGGGCGGATCGCTGCGGGCGCGCATCTCGGACGCCGCCGCCGAGATCGGCGGCCCGATGCTCTTCTCCACCTTGATCATCACGCTCGCTTTCGTCCCGCTCTTCACCATGACCGGAGTGGCCGGCGTGATCTTCTCGCCGATGGCGCACACCTACGCCTTCGCCATCGGCGGCGCGGTGGTGCTGTCGATCACGCTGACGCCCGTGCTGGCGGCGTGGCTCCTCCACGTCGACACGGCCAGCGAGCACCGGAAGGGCCACGAGGAGCCGCACGGCCACGACAACCGGTTCCTGCGCTGGCTCGACCGGGTCTACGCGCCGCTGTTCGCCTTCGCGCTCCGGCGTCCCTGGGTCGCCATCTCCCTGGCGCTCGCGCCGGTCCTGGTCGCGGGAGGCTTGCTGACCGCGATCGGGACCGAGTTCATGCCCAAGCTGGAGGAGGGCAACTTCTGGATCCGGGCCACGCTGCCGACCAGCATCTCGCTGGAGACCAGCGCCAGGCACGTCGGCCGGATGCGGCGAATCGTTCTCGGCTGCGAGGACGATGGGTGCACGAAGCGCCGGAACCCGGAGATCCGCACCGTCGTGTCGCAGCTGGGCAGGCCCGACGACGGGACCGATCCCTCGGGGTTCTACAACATCGAGATGTTCGCCCCCCTCATCCCGCAGTCCGGGTGGCGGCGCGGGATCACCAAGGACAAGTTGACGGTGCAACTCTCGCGCGAGCTCGGCGAGGCGTTCCCCGGCGTGGAATTCAATTTTTCCCAGGCCATCGCCGACAACGTCGAGGAAGCGATGAGCGGCGTGAAGGGCGAGAACACCGTCAAGGTGGTGGGCCCCGAACTCAAGGTGAACGAGGCGAAAGCGGCCGAGATCATCTCGGTCCTTCACCAAGTTCGCGGCGTGGAGGACCTGGGCATGTTCCGATCGCTCGGGCAACCGGACGTGAAGATCGAGCCGGACCGCGAGCGCTGCGGCCGCTATGGCCTGAACGTCGGCGACGTGAGCGCCGTGGTCCAGGCCGCGATCGGGGGGCAGGCGGTGACCCAGGTGTACGAGGGCGAGAAGAAGTTCGACCTGGTGGTCCGCTGGGCGGAGCCCTACCGCAAGGACTTGCGCGCCATCCGGCAGATCCTCGTCCCTGCCCCTGACGGAGCGCAGATCCCGCTCGGGCAGCTGGCGAAGATCAGCGAGGACAACGGTCCCTCGGTGATCTTCCGGGAGGACGTCCGCCGCTATGCGCCGGTGAAGTTCTCGGTCCGCGGCCGCGACCTCGGCTCCACCATCGCCGAAGCGCAGGAGCGGGCCTCCAAGGTGAACCTGCCGTACGACACGCATCTGGAGTGGGCGGGCGAGGCGGATCAGCTGCGGGAGGCGGCCGCGCGCCTCGCGATCGTCATTCCGCTCGCGCTGGTCCTGATCGCTTTTTTGGCGTACTCCGCCGTCGGCGGAGTGCGCGACATGATCGTCGTCCTCGTCTCCATCCCGGTGGCGTGCGCTGGAGGCGTGATCGCGCTCTTCGTCACCGGGACGCATCTGTCCATCTCGGCCGCGATGGGATTCGTCTCCATCTTCGGGATCGCGGTCCAGGACGCCATCATCGTCGTCACCTATGCGAAGAAGATGTGGGCCGAAGGCCGTCCGTTGGACGAGGGCGCCCGGCTCGCGGCGGAGCGCGGTCTGCGTCCCGCGCTGATGACCGCCGCGGTCGCGCTGCTCGGACTGCTTCCGGCGGCGCTCTCCCGCGGCATCGGCGCCGAGACGCAGAAGCCGCTGGCGATCGTGGTGATCGGCGGCATGCTCACACTGGCGCTGCTGCCTCGGCTGCTCCTGCCTCCGTTGCTCACCTTGGCGCATGCCCGCCGCCCGGTTCCGGCCCGCGCGGCCGCGCCGCAATGGTAAGCTGCGCGCCCTTCGAGAGGAGCATGCGCAATGGCCCAGGCCAGCAGGTCGGTCACCGTGAACGTGCCGCCGGAGAAGCTGTTCGACGTGATCACGGATTACGAGAAGTATCCGGAGTTCTTGCCCGAGGTGAAGAAGGTGAAGATCCAGGGCGGCCAGGGCTCGATCAAGGAAGTGACCTACCAGGTGGACATCAAAGCGAAGGTGATCACGTACACGCTCAAGCACACCGCGGAGCGGCCGACGAAGCTGTCGTGGACGATGATCAAGGGCGAGATGATGAAGGGCAACGACGGAGCCTGGACTCTCAAGCCCGGAGCCCAGCCCGGCACGACGGAGGCGACGTACACCATCGACCTGAAGCTGTCCTCGCTGGTGCCCGGCTTCATCGAGAAGGCGCTGGCGGAGCAATCGCTGCCGGGCCTGTTGGCCAACTTCAAGGCGCGGGCGGAGAAGCTGAGCAGCGGGAAGTCGTAAGCGGCCTCACTCGAGCGGGAACCAGCCCGGCTGCTGGCGGAATCTCTGCAGCCAGGCGCCCAGCTTCGGGAACTGCGTCAGGTCGTGCCCGGCCTGCGGCGCCAGATGCGTGTACGCGAAGATGGCGATGTCCGCGACCGAGTACGCGTCTCCCACGAACCAGTCGTGCTGCGAGAGATGGTCCTCGAGCACCTTCAGCGAGACGGCGGCCCGGGCCGTGTAGTGCTCGACCAGCGCGGCTGGCTTCTCGATGTCGAGCCTCCGCCAGAAGCGCGGCGAGCCGATCCACATCTCCAGCTGGTTCTGCTCGAAGAACATCCACTGCTGCACCAGCGCCTGCTCCCGCACGCCGGCGGGCAGCAGCCTCGAGCCGCGCGCCAGGTAGAGCAGGATGGCGTTGCTCTCCGCCAGCCCGAAGCCGTCGTCCAGGATGAACGGCACCCGCCCGAACGGATTCACCTTGCGGTACTCGGGCGTCTGCACCTTCCGGCCGAGGATGTCCAGCGTCACCGTCTCGTGCGGCAGCTTCAGCTGCCCGAGCAGGAGGCGGACCTTGTACGTATTCCCCGAGACGGGCGCGTCATAGAAGGTCAGCATGGCCTGAAGCTACACCTTGCGCGTTCCGGCCGCGCGGCTCTACGCTGCCCGCGTGCGATCGGAAGAGCTTCGCCGGATCCCGGTTCCCGAGCTGCATCGTCTCTACGTCGAGGAAGCGCGCACCCTCCCGAGCGGCGGACTCGGCGCCCTGAAAGAGGATCCCCGGGCCGGGGCCCGGGCCATCGCGGAGAAGATCGAGAAGCGCAACCACAAGGCGCAGGCGGAGGGGCGCAGGCTGACGCGCCTCTGCCTGTTCGAGCTGCCGCTCTGGGAGCAAGGCATCACGCTGGTGGGCGGCTGCGACGAGGTGGGAATGGCGCCGCTCGCCGGTCCCGTGATCGCGGCGGCCGTCATCCTGCGCCCGGGCACCCGGATCAAGGGCGTCAACGACTCGAAGCAGCTCACTCCGGAAGAGCGCGCCGAGCTCGAGCCCCAGATCCGCGCGGAGGCCGTCGCCGTCGGCATCGGGCGCGCCGAAGTGAGCGAGATCGACACCATCAACATCTACCGGGCGGGGCTCCTCGCCCTGAAGCGAGCCGTCATCGCCCTCTGCCCGCAGCCGCAGCACCTGCTCATCGATGCCCGCAAGCTCGACGGCCTCCCCATGCCGCAGCAGCCCATCATCAAAGGGGACGCCAGGAGCATCACCATCGGCGCCGCCAGCATCGTCGCCAAGGTGCACCGTGACCGGCTCATGTCGCAGCTGGACGCCGAATATCCCGGCTACGGCTTCGCCGATCACAAGGGATATCCGACGCCTGACCACCTCGACGCATTGGAGCGCCTAGGCGCATGCGCATTGCATCGGCGAAGCTTCGCCCCAGTCGCGAAGAAGCTCGGCTTGATCCCGGAGCAGCAGGAGCTCTTCGCGGCGCCGAAGACGCGCGCCGGCGAAGCGCGCTGAGGGGAGCTTCTGGAATGCAACCGTTGCAGTCGCCCGAGGGTGAGATCACCGCGACTCATCCGACCCGCTGGTTCCTCCGCTTTCTCGCCGTCATCGTGCTGATCCTCCCCGGTCTGGCGCTCACCGCTTTCGCCCTGCAGATCCCTGCCGCGCAGGCCAAGGACCAGGCGGCCGCGATCGCCGTCGGCCTCGCGGCGGTCGCCCTGGGCATCCTCGGCTTCGTCCAGCAGATGCGCAGCCAGGTGGTGGTGCGCACCGACGGCATCGAGCGGTGGGGCCTGCGCGGCAAGCTCTGGGCGCTGCGCTGGGCCGACATGATCGAGATGCGGTACCACGCGGTGAAGATGCGCGTGTACTACTTCATCCCCGCCGGGACGATCATCAACGTCAAGCTGACCGATCCCAACGGCAAGAAGCATCGCCTCCCCAGCAACATGAAGGGGATGGAGCTGCTGGCGGAGCGCATCGCCGACCAGCAGACCGCCGCGCGCTTCCCCGAGGCGCGGGCCGCGCTCGACCGGGGCGAGGAGGTCCGCTTCGGCAAGGCGTTGATCGTCGACCGCGAGAAGCTCTCGGCGCGCAAGCTGTTCGGCGGCTACAAGTCCTGCCCTCTCTCGGACATCGAGAAGGTCGCCGTCGAGGGCGGCTTCTTGCGCATCCGCCAGCGGGGGAAGTTCCTCGGCTTCGGCGGCGGGAGCGTCGGGGCCATCCCCAACATCTTCCTCTTCCTGCGCCTGTTGGACTCGCTGGTTGCCCGCGCGACGACGATCCCGCAGGACCGGGATTTCGCCCTGCGGCATCACGTTGGCTGACGGCTTGACCGGCAAGCAGCGGCGCCACCTGCGGGCGCTGGGGCATCACCTTCATCCGGTGGTCCAGATCGGCCACGAGGGCGTCAACGATGCGGTCGTCCAGCAGGCGGACGCCCAGCTCCAGGCGCACGAATTGATCAAGGTGAGGATCGGCGAGAACTCGCCACAGGAACGGCACGACGCCGCCGAGATGCTCGCCGGCCGGACGCAGGCGCACCTGGCCCAGATCCTCGGACGCACGGCGCTGCTCTATCGGGCGCGCAAGAGCGACCCGCAGATCGTGCTTCCCAAATAGGGTTCAGGCCTTCATCAGGCGCAGCTCGCGCTGCGCCTCGATGTGGTTCTCGTCCAGCTCCAGCACGCGCGAGTAGCACTTCTTCGCCAGCTTGAGATCTCCCACCACTTTCGCCATGTGTCCGAGGAAGAGGTGCGCCGGCAGGCAGCGGTCGATCATCTTCACCGCCTTTCGGCAGTCCAAAGCGCACTCCTCGAACGACTGCTTGCGGTCCTTGGCGAGCATGAACTTCGCGTACCCGCGCCAGGCGTAGAACTCCGCTTCTTCCGGGTTCATCTCGATGGCCTGCTCCAGGATGTCGAGCCCCTCCTGGTACTTGCGCGCCTTGATGAAGATCTCTGCTTTCTGGAAGTTCTCCTCGGCGGCGAAGATGCGCGAGACGTCCACGTTCTCCGCCTTGCCGTCCAGCTCCGCCTCGTACTCCTTGCGGCGCTTGTCGTCGCCGATCACCTGGGACGCCTCGTTGATGCGCGCGAACAGCCGCTCCTTGATCTCCTTGAGATCGGCGAGCGTCGGGTCGGTCACCGTATCGGGGTGCAGCTCCTTGGCGAGAACGAAGAAGTTCCGCTTCGCTTCGGCCGGCGAGGCGGACTTCCGCTCCATCCCCAGCGCCTCGAAGTGATCGGCCGCGGCGAGCCGCTCCCAGAGAGTGGCGAGCCGCTGCAGCGCCGCCTCCGGCGTCTCGTCGGCGAGCGGCTGCGCGAACGTGGGCGGCGGACGAGAGATGTGGGGCGCGGCGGGTTTTGGCGGAGCGGCCTGGGGCGCGGGCCTCACCACCGGGGGAGACGCCGGCCTCGCCGCGGGTCGCGGGGGCTCGCGCGCGGCCTTCGGCAGCTCACGCTCGGGCGGACGCGCCGGAACGGCCTCGGCAGGAGCGGATCTGGCCGGCGGCGGTTCCTGCGCGGCCTCGTCGGCGACGTCGGCCAGGCCGAGATGGCCCAGCTCGGTCAAGAGATAGAGGAGGCGGACCACCAACGCAGCATCGTTCGCCTGCAGCAGCTCCTCTCCGGTCTTCGTCCCGTCGATGGCGGCGTAGATCCGCGCCTCCTGGGCGTTGAGCGCGAGCTCCTCCACCTTGCCGATGCCCAGCCCTCCCGAGCGGACGACGGGCCGCGAGAGACGCTTTCCCAAGCGCGCGCGCAGTTGCGGCACGTCCAGCCGGCGAACCGATTCCGCGAGCAGCGACCAGCGCTGGCCGAGGGGCGACGCTCCCGGCGGCGGCGGCGTGTCCTTCTGGAAGGTGAAGGTCCCGCGCCACGAACCCAGCGCCCGCTCGAGCAGGAACAGCGCGTGCTCGCCCATCAGCCGGTGCGCGTCGGCGGGCGGGATCACCTGCATCTGGAAGAAGACCGCGAGCAGGTCCTGTCCGTTTTCCGCCGCCTGCGCCTCGGCGATCATCGCCTGCTCTGCGTTCACCAGCTCTTTGGCGAGCAAGAACCGCAAGAGCGACAGCTCCGGATCATTCGCGGCGAGATGCTCCGGCGTGCCCCGGCGAAAGCTGACGTTCAAGTTTCGGTCCTTCTCCAGGTCGAGCTGCAGCGTTCCGGATGCCGAGGTGACCGCGGCCAGCGCGTACAGCCGCGCAACCGAGATCTGATTCAGATCCCCGGAAGCCGGCACCACGATCTCCTCAGGAGGAGGAGGCGGCGGTGGCGTGGGCTTCGCGCGTGCCATCACCGGGGGCGCTTTCGGCGCAGCCGGTGCGCTGGGAGCCGGAGGCGCGATGGGCGGTGGAGCGGATGCTTGAGCCGGCGGCGCCGCTCTCACTTGCGGCGGTGGCGCGGGCTTCACTTGCGGCGGCGGCGCGGGCTTCGCTTGCGGCGGTGGCGCGGGCTTCACTGGCGGCGTCACCACCACCTTCGCTTGCGCGGCTGGGCCGGGCGGCGGCTGCGAGGATGCGCCGGGCCGTGCCTGGGTCGCGCCCTGAACGGCGGTGCCTTCGCCGATTCCGAACGCCTCGGCCATCGCCTTGGTGATGCGCGGGCCGGCCGGCTCCGCGGGCGCCTGGCGCTCGATCTTTCGCGCCGGCGCCAGCAGGCCGCGGAGCTCGGGAAAATCAGCTCCGGGCAGCCACTCCTTGCCGTCGAGCGAGACCTCGCACTTCTCGGTCAGCTGCCCCCGCAGGCGGTCGAGGGCCGAGATCGGATACGGCCCCCAGACCCGCCCGTGCTCCGTGCGAACCCAGTAGTTCCGCTCCACCCGACGAGTCTATCATTGCAGCGCTAGCGGCCTTGGCCGCACCGATCCATACCCATGCGCACCCGAAGAGCGCCAAGGCCGAACGCGACGCTCCTCTGCAGGCGCATCGCGGCGGACATGGCCAGCAAGCTGCCGGAGCTCTCCCACGTCAAACCCGGACGTATCCTCTTCGTCGCCGGAGAGGCGCGCCGCGCTTCCCGCGCCACCATCAAGCCCCTGGCGGCGACGCGCGTGCTCTTGCGGGGAAAGCGCGCCCTTTACTGCGTCACGCTGCGGCCCAAGTTCTTTCGCGCCAGCACTCCCGAACAGCGCGTGGAGACCCTGGTGCACGAGCTCCTGCACATCTCGGCCGAGTTCGACGGGCGCCTCCACGCCGAACGGCGCCATTCCAGGCTGCCCGGCGCGAAGTTCCGCTCCCTCTTGCGCCCGCTGGTCCGCCGCTACCTGGCGCGCGCCGACCCCGACCTGCTCTCGGGACTGGGGCACCACGGAGAGATGGTCGCGCGCCAATGGCTCGAGCGCCCCACCGGGAAGTCGAGCCGCGGCCAGGCGTACAGCGAGAAGCACCTCTTCCTGGGCCCCGTGCAGATGATCACCCGCCGCCACCTGCACTCTTGAAACTTGAAATCGCGGCGCCGTCCTGCCAGCTTCCGCGATCATGAAGATCGCGGTCCTGACGGGCGGAGGAGACTGCCCGGGCCTCAACGCGGTGATTCGCGCGGTGGTCCGGCGCGGCGAGCAGCACGGCTTGGAAGTGATGGGCGTCCGGGAGGGCTGGCGAGGCCTCCTGGACCCGCCGCTGCATGATCGGCTGACGCGGGAGGCCACCAGCGGGATCCTCCACCTGGGAGGAACGATCCTCGGCACCAGCCGCACCAATCCCTTCAAGAAGCCGGGCGGCGCGGAGACGGTGATCAAGAACCTGAACGCCCTGAACGTCGGCGCCGTGGTGGCCATCGGCGGGGAGGACACGCTGGGCGTCGCCACCAAGCTGCACCAGATGGGCGTCAACATCGTCGGCGTGCCCAAGACCATCGACAACGACCTCTCCGGCACCGACCTCACCTTCGGCTTCGATACCGCGGTCCAGATCGCCACCGAGGCCATCGACCGGCTCCACTCCACCGCGGAATCCCACAACCGCGTGATCGTCTGCGAGGTGATGGGCCGTCACGCGGGCTGGATCGCCACCTACTCCGGGATCGCCGGGGGCGCCGACGTCATCCTCATCCCGGAGAAGCCGATCGACATCGACAAGGTCTGCGAGCACATCATGCGCCGCCACCGGAGCCGGGGCGTGAACTTCTCCATCGTGGTGGTGGCGGAAGGCGCGAAGCTGGGCGGCGGCGAGAGCAAGACCAGCGAGAAGCTGGACGAGTTCGGGCACATCCGCCTGGGAGGCATCGGGCAGCAGATCTCCGAGCTCATCGAGAAGAAGACCGGCTACGAGACGCGCGCCACGGTGCTCGGCCACATCCAGCGGGGCGGAACCCCCACCGCGTTCGACCGGGTGCTGGGGACGCGCTTCGGCGTCCATGCCGCGGACATGGTGGCGAAGAAGGAGTGGGGCAAGATGGCCGCCCTGCGCGGCAACCAGATCGTCAGCGTGCCGCTGGCGGAGGCGACTGCGAAGTTGAAGACAGTCGACGAGCAGTTCTTCTCCGTCGCCGAAGTGTTCTTCGGATAGCCTCCGCCGCAGCGTCCATGAGAGGTCCGTCGTCCAGGGTCCGCAACGGGCTTTCGGTTGCGCTCTGCGCCGCCTTGCCGCTTGCGTTCGCGGTTCCCATGCTGGCGCGCTGCCGGTGGACGGGCAGGCATTGGGCGTGTGAATCCGTCGTCACCCGCAACAGCGAGACGGACGACACGCGTCAGTTCGCGATGATGTGGGAGGTGTCGCGGGTCTCGATCGGGGATTTCGGCGAGCTGCCGTCCTGGAATCCGTACCACTGCGGCGGCGTCCTGCACTACCTGGATCCGCAGGTCCCCTTTCCGGGTCCGTTGTTCTTCCTGCTCTACTTCTGGCTGCCGGCGGTCCCCAGCATCAAGCTGTGGAACATCCTCCACCTGATCGCGGGCGCCCTCGGGATGCGCAAGCTGGTGAAGGACCACGGCGGCAATCTGCCGGAGCAGTTGCTCGCCGCCTCCCTGGTGGTCGGTTGCGGCGCCGTGGCCGAGCATCTGGGCGGCGGACAGCTGTGGTTCACGCCGTTCCTGCTCATGCCCTGGGTGCTCTGGTCCTGGGAGCGCGCGTTGGGCGACCCCCGCTGGGCGGTGCTGCTCGCCGCGCTCTTCGCGCTGTCCGTCACCGAGGGCGGGGTGTACCCGGTTCCGCTCATGCTGCTGGCGTTGGTGTTCGACGCCATCCCGCGACTCTGGCGGAGGGAATCGCGGATTGCAGTCCTCACGGCGGGAAGCGTCTTCGCGGCGCTCTTCCCATTGCTGGCGGCGGTCAAGCTCGTGCCGGTCTTGTACTTCCTGCGCGCCACCCCTCGCCTGGTGCCGCTGGACGACCGCATGACGCTCGGGGAAGTGATCGGGGCGTGGATCACGCGCGACCATCCCCGCGAGATGGTGGGACATGTCTACGTCTGGCCCGAATACAACTCCTACATCGGAGTCGTCCCGGTCATCCTGCTGGTCGCCGCCATCGCGACGGCGTTCATCTGGAGCGGGGACGATGGGCGCCGGGCGAGGCTGCGGCTCTGGGTGCTGGCCGCGCTTCTCTGGTGCGCGCTCGGCGACGTCCCGCATCTCTCCTTGTTCGGGGCGCTGCACAAGCTGCCCATCTTCGCCTCGTTGCGCGTACCGTCCCGCTTCCTTTATCCGGCGACGGTCATTTCCGCCCTGCTGGTCGCGTCGCTCTTGATGAGGATCCGCACTTCGGCTGCGTCTCGCGCGAGCGCTCCCTGGATGCTTCGCGCTCTGATCGGAGCCGAGCTCGTGCTCGCGGTCTTCGTCGCGGCCGCCGTGTTCATGACCACGGCGCCACGCCTTCAGCAAGGAGCCGACACGCGAGCGCGTCCGACCCGCGCGTCGTCCGATTTCCATCTGGTCGCCAACGCAAGCTACGCACAGGTGCCTGATTTTCCGGTTCGGGGGATCGGCACCACCGAGTGCTACGGCGGATTCGACTGGCCCGTGTCTCACGCGCTCTGGACGGGCGGACCGCAGCAACGTCTGGAGCCAGCCGCGGCAGGCACGGTCGAGCGGCTTCGCTGGAGCCCGAGCTCGATCGCCTTCCACGTCGCGCTCTCGCGGCCGGGAACGCTGGTCGTCGACCAGAACTTCGACCGCGGCTGGCACGCCACCCGCGGCACGCCCGTCTCGCGAGATGGATTGCTCGCGCTCGAATTGCCCGCCGGCGACCACCAGCTGCGTCTGTACCATCGTCCGCAGGGATTCTGGCTCGGCTTGTCCCTATCCATCGCCGGGTTGGTGCTGTCGGCGATATCCCTGAAGGCGCTGACGAGGGCTACCGCGCCCGGATGAAGGCGAGGATCTCCTCCGCGGCAGACGCCGGGTATTCGCCGCGACCCATGTTCCGGAACGCGGCCGCGGCGTCGGGGTGTTGCGAGAAAGAATGGTCGGCGCGCGGAACGACCAGCAGGCGCGCTGAAGGGCCGACGAGCCGGACGATCTGTTCCTGATCGCCGCGGTCCATGATCCAGTCGTACTCGCCCCAGACCACCAACGTCGCGACCTGGACCTTGCTCCACGCCGCGGCGAGATCCAGGTCCTGGAGCTGCTGGTAGAACCGCGCGGGTCGCCCGTACTGGGAATCGGGCTCGTCGTACCAGGCTCCCTCGAGATGCGGCCGCCGCTCGACGACCTGTGCCGGCGTCAACCGGTCGAAGAGGTACGCGGCGTGAAACTCCGCCAGCTGCTTCATGGCGGCCCCGATGCGGCCGGGCTCCGTGCCCGACAGTAGAAGCCGCCGGCGCTCCAGCTCGATCATGTGCTCGAACCAGGTCTTCGACCATCCACCGACGGAGACGAACGCCGCGACCGGGAAGTCTCCGGCGACCAGCGGTGAGAATCCGCCGCCGTTGCTGATCCCCAGGAGCACGACGCGCGCAGGATCGACCCGCGGATGTTGCCGGAACACCGCGAGTGCCCGGCGGTATCCCTCCAGCTCGGTGACGAAGTCGGTGCGGCCGCAGTCGCCCTCGCTGTCGCCCACGCCCGGCTTGTCGACGCGGAAGACCACGGCGTTCGATTTGCGCACCACGTCCTGGACCAGCCGGTCCACTCCGCGGGGATTGGCCCGGAGCTCGACCGAGTCGCAGCTCAACCAGCCGACCACGAACACCGCCACGAGGCGGCCCGCTCCCGGCGGCGCCGTCGTGATCGTCCGGAGCCGCAGCCCTCCCGGCCCTTCCACCACGCCGGCGACCGTCTCGATCCCAGGGTGCTGCTCCGGCGGCGTCTTCTTCGGCAGGTCGGCGGCGGCGAGAGCCAGCGCGATCAGGGTCGTCATTCCGTCTCCTCCGCAGGAACCTGCAGCTCGGTGACGAACTGTTCCGGGACAGCGGTGAGCCGACGGGCCGGCAAGCGGTACCCGCGCTGATCCGCGCCGAAGCGATGGTAGACCTCGCGCAGCGGTCCGCTGACCCGCATCCCGCTCCGCTGGAGCCAGCGCAGCATGCGCGCGTGCAGCGAACGGGTCTGCGTGTACGCTCCCGCATAGGTGATCGATCCCGCGAGCGGCGCTCCCGCCACGAGGCGCACGCCCGCCGCGCGGCAGGCGGCACGCACGGGCACGCAGGCCTCCACGTCCAGCGCGGCGTGGAAGAGCAGGAACGGGCTCCGGTCCACCCGGTCGCGCGCCGCGCGCGCCTCCGCCTCCTCGAAGAGCGCCGCGATGGGCTCGCCCTGCGAGCGCACCCGGGCGCGGATGGTGAGCGCGCGAACGTCGGGAATGGCGCGGACGCGCACGCTGAGCTCGGGCGCCGAAGGATCGGAACCGACGGCGCGCTGCAGCGCCTCCAGGCGGCGCAAGCGGGACGTCTGCCGCCCGATCTCCTCCGCGAGGCGGGCCCCCTGCCGCCGCAGGCGCTGGACCAACGCGGTCACCCCGGCATTGCTCGCGATCAGGTCGCGGATGTCCGCCAGCGGGAACCCCAGGTCCCGCAACGCCAGGATGCGATCGAGCGCGGCGAGCTGCTCGAAGCGGTACGAGCGGTACCCGGTCGCCTCGTCGACCTGCGCCGGGGCGAGCAGGCCCTCCGCCTCGTAGTGGCGCAGCGCGCGCACCGTCACGCCCCCCAGGCGAGCGAAGTCGCCGATCCGCAGCATGCGTTTCCTCTAGGGTCTGCCGCAGCGGAAGAGTCAAGAACACATCTCAGGATCGACCATGGAAGGATCATCCTCAGGCGTAGCCGCTATGCCGCCGCGGCTAGCGCGCTGCGATATATGTTCGCCGCGATGGGCGAGACACGGCGCGGACTGATCAAGAAGACCCTGGGCGGGGCCGCGCTGCTCGCGCTCGCCGGGAGCGTCCCGGTCGCCCTGCGCAAGACGAGGCTGCGGGAGCTGCCCAAGGACCGCGCCCTGCAGTTCTTCACCCCCGCCGAGTACTCCATCTGGGCGGCGGTCGCCGACCGCATGCTTGCCGAGGAGACGCCCTCGGGCGCGCCGACTGCCACGCAGCTCGACGTCGCCGCGAAGGCGGACGCATTCCTCGCGCCGCTCCCGCAGACCGACCGCAAGGACCTCAAACAGCTCCTGGCGCTCTTCGACAATGCGTTGTTCAGCGTCGCCCAGGGAGGGCCGGCGCGCCCCTTCACCGCCATGTCGCCCGCCGAGCAGGACGCGCACGTGCGGCGCTGGCAGACGTCGCGGCTGGCCATCCAGCGCACCGGGTTCCAGGCGATGAAGCGCCTCTGCTGCGCCCTCTATTTCTCCGCTCCCGAGACCTTCCCCGCGGCCGGCTATCCCGGACCCCCGTACGATCTCGTCCGCTCCGTGCTGGGAGCGCGGCGATGATCCATGCGGGCAGCGACAAGGATCTGGTTCTCAAACCGGACGTCTGCGTCGTCGGCAGCGGTCCCGGCGGAGCCATGGTCGCGTCCCGCCTCTCCCGCGCCGGCGCCAGGGTCGTGGTCCTGGAGGAAGGCGGCTACCACACCAAGGACGAGTTCGACATGCAGGAGGCGACGGCCTACCCGCGCCTCTACCAGGACCGTGGCAACCGCGCGACGTCGGACCTCTCGGTGCAGGTGCTGCAAGGGCGCGCCGTGGGCGGCGGCACCGTGGTGAACTGGACGACCAGCTACCGGACGCCCGACGCCGTGCTCGACCACTGGCGGCGCAGCGCGGGGCTGTCGCTGACGCCGCAGATCCTGCGCCCTCACTTCGAGGAGGTCGAGCGGCGGCTGGGGATCGAGAAGGTCGACTACGAGGACACGAATCCCAACAACCGCTCCATCTACGACGGCTGCAAAAAGCTGGGATGGCAGGTGGACACCACGCGCCGCAACGTCCGGCAATGCCTGCGCACCGGCTACTGCGGAATGGGCTGCCCGGTGGACGCGAAGCAGAGCGCCACGCTGACCTATCTGCCGGATGCCGTGGCCGCCGGAGCGGACATCTACGCCAACTGCCGGGTGGAGAAGATCGAGTGGTCGGGCAAGCGCGCCAGCGCGGTCACCGGACTGTTCCTCGAGCCCGGCACGCAGCAAGCGAACGGGCGCACGGTGCGGGTCGAGCCGCGCGTGGTCGTGGTGTCGGGAGGGGCGATCAACTCGCCCGTCCTTCTCCTCCGTTCGGGCCTGGACCAGGGCCCGGTGGGGAAGAAGACCTGGCTGCACCCCGCCGTGGCCGTGATCGCCTTCTACGAGCAGCGCATCGAGGGTTTCTACGGGGCTCCCCAGAGCGTGGCCTCCCACCACTTCGCCCACCGCAGCGAAGGTGCCGGCTTCTTCATCGAGGCGGCGCCGTTGCATCCGATGCTCTCCTCCATCGCCTTTCCCGGATTCGGGGCGGCGCTGCGCGGCCGGATGGCGCGGCTCCCGTACGTCGCCGCCACCGTCGCCCTGATGATCGACGGCTTCGATCCGGGCGAGGATGGCGGCACCGTAACGCTGCGCGGCGCCGGCGGGGGCCCGAAGCTCGACTACCCGTTCACGGACCGCGTCTATGAGTGCTTCCGGGCCGCGATGAAGGCGAGCGCGCGAATCCACCTGGCCAACGGCGCTCGGGAGATCCTCAGCTTGCACTCCGAGCCTGTGCGCATCGCGGCGGAGAGCGATCTGGCCCGGATCGACGAGGCTCCGCTCGGACCCAACCGGGTGGGCGTCTTCACCGCGCACCAGATGGGTGGCTGTCCCATGGGCGCCGACCCGGCGCGCTCGGTGGTCGACCCGCAACTCCGCCACCACGGGGTCGAGAACCTCTTCGTCGTCGACGGCAGCGTCTTTCCCACCTCGCTGGGCGTGAACCCGATGGAGTCGATCTACGC
>Ga0070708_100000744_pt1 | contig 24674 bp, 23 predicted proteins | sample KBSK5503metaG_FD_65469 | JGI IMG/M metagenome (GOLD analysis project Ga0070708, IMG submission 65469) | Corn, switchgrass and miscanthus rhizosphere microbial communities from Kellogg Biological Station, Michigan, USA - KBS K5-50-3 metaG | ecosystem: Host-associated > Plants > Roots >... | reverse complement strand
GTGGCGAGGGGTTCGCCATGACAGGCACTGCAGCGCTGTTCGCCCTTATCCACGTTCCGCTCTATGGGTTCGGCGTCCTACCGATCGACTTCGCCGCCGGGCTGCTGCTCGGCTGGCAGCGTCGTGAGAGTGGAAGCTGGATGTCGCCAGCGGTCACGCACGTCGTCGCAAACATCCTTCAGATGAGGTGAGGCACATGAAGAAGTTCGCGCCTTTCGTTGCTCTCTTAGTTCTCGCCACCGCGTGTGCGACCGGCGCGCGGAGCACGGGACGCATCACGCTCGGTGCCGTTTATCCCACCGGCGGGGGACAGGGGCCGGGGGGTCTCGACGAATGGCACGGCGTGCAGCTCGCCGCCGAATACGTCAACGGCCACGGCGGTGTGCTCGGTCGTGACGTGCAACTCAATCTTCAGCCCGCCGACTCCTCCGATCAGGCCGCGCGCGCGGTTACCGCGCTGGCGAACGAGAACGTTCCGCTGATCCTCGGCAGCTACGGGAGCACGATCTCACGTCCGGCCGCCGACACGGCCGCGTCGCTGGGCAAAGTGTTCTGGGAGACCGGCGCGGTCGGGTTGCTCGACCCTCAGGTCCGACGAAGCAATCTCGTCTTCCGGTTCCCGCCTTCTGGCGGCTCCCTTGGCACGGCGGCCGTGAAGTTCTCGAATGACCTGCTCCTTCCGAAGCTGCACCACATCCCGGCGAACACACGCTTCGGCGTCGTCTACGTCGACGACGTGTACGGCCAAGGCGTGTCGTCGGGCATGATCGACCAGATCAACGCGATGCACCTTCCGCTCGCCGGGGTGTTCCCGTACAACCTCCAGACCGTTCGCTACCCCGACCTGGTGCGCCGGATCCGCGCGGCGCGCGTGCAGGTGCTGCTGGTCGTCGCGTACATGGACGACGGGATCGGGCTCCGGAAAGAGATGGTGAAGCAGCACGTCCCGCTGGTCGCAAGCATCGGAACGAGCAGCAGCTACTGCATGCCCGGGTTCGGAAAGGCGCTGGACGCTGCGGCGGTCGGTCTATACGCATCCGACAAGCCCGACGGCGACGTCGTGAATCCTGCTCGGTTATCGCCCGAGGCCGGCGCCGCTCTGGTGTGGGCGCGCACGACGTTCCGCAAGCGCTACGGCCACGAGATGTCGGCGGCCGCGCTCACTGGTTTCTCGGGCACGTGGGCGCTACTGCGGTTCGTCCTGCCGACGGCGCCCACCTTGAGCCCAGCGGCGATCTCGCGAGCGGCGCGCGTGGTGAACGTTCCGATGGGATCGCTGCCGAACGGGAGCGGCTTGGCGTTCGCGCCGCAGGGCAATTTCAACGCCGGCGACAACATCCGCGCCGCGTCCGTGATCTGGGAATGGGTAAAGGAGTACACGCGCGCGGTCGTGTGGCCGCCGTCGTTCGCGACCAGCCAGGTCAAACCCCTTCCGATCATATGAGTTGGAAACGGATAGCGAGCGGCGTCGCGATAGCGGCGCTGTACGTCGTCGTTGCGCAGCTCTCGTTCCGGGACGGGCTCGTTCCGACGAAGCCGCTTTACGACGGGACTGGACCACCACCACCGTACAGGTGGGTCAACCCACCGCCCGAGCTGGCGAAGACGAACACGAAGCCGAGCTCGGGTTCGGGCACCACGCCGATCGGTCCGAAGCACTCGCCGGCATACAACGTGAATACAGACGATGCTCAGGCGTCGGTCATCTTCCCGCCGGACGGGATCGTGCCGATGCCCGGCCAGACGAGCATGAAGATCACGCTCACGCCGCTCGACCCGGCAACGGTTGCATCGTCTCCGCCGGGTCTCGATTACGACGGCAACGCGTACAAGATCATGGCCGTTTACCAGCCGTCTGGGAAGCCGGTGGATATCCCGAATGTTGTGTGCAGCCTGACGAACGCCAACGCGTGCGCCACCGTCGTGCTTCGATACGCGTTCAACGCGACGAAGCTCTATCGCCTCGATGGGACCTCCTGGACCGAGGTGCCGTCGCAACGAGCTACCAGCGCGCTGCAGATCTACGGCAACACGAACAAGCTTGGCGTCTTCGCCGCAGCCGGCCCGCACGTCGTCGGTGGAAAGAAGCCGAAGAGCCAGACCGGCAACATCATCGCCTTCGCAGTTGGGCTCGTCGCCATCTTGTTCGGTACTTTCCTGGCGCGTGTGCGAGCTTCCCGCAAGCGGCGCGCGCGCGAAGCGGGGAAGGGCCAGAAAGGATCGAAGAAAGCGCCTCCGAAGGCACAGAAAGAGGGCACGAAGGAACGCCGCCAACGCCGCAAAGACGAAGAACAGAAACCGTGGTGGCGCGACTGAGCGCCGAATAGAATCCTCACTCGAGCGGGGCCTGCGGGAACGCGGCCCCGTTCCGTGTGGAGGAGAAGGACGTGAGCGAGCAGCCGGCCGTCGTTGCGCGCGGCTTGACCAAGCGATACGGGAGTCTCGAAGCGGTTGCAGGCATCGACTTCGAGGCAGAGTCGCGCGCGTGCTACGGCTTCCTCGGCCCGAACGGCGCCGGCAAGACCACGACGATGCGCATGATCGCGTGCGCGATGCCGCCGACCGGAGGGGAGCTCGACGTACTCGGCCTTCCCGTCCTCGGCAACGAGCGACGCATCAAAGCGCGCCTCGGCATCGTGCCGCAGGAAGACAACCTCGATGAGCAGATCACTGTCGTCGAGAACCTCACCGTGTACGCGCGCTACTTCGGCATCCGCGCGGCGAAGGTGATGCCCCGCATCGACGAGCTGCTCGACTTCATGCAGCTCACGGAGAAGCGCGAGCGCAAGATCATGGAGCTGTCCGGTGGGATGAAGCGACGGTTGATGATCGCGCGCGGGCTGCTCAACGATCCGGAGATGCTGATCCTTGACGAGCCGACGACGGGCCTCGATCCGCAGGCGCGGCACCTCGTGTGGGAGAAGCTGCGGACGTTGCGGCGGCAGGGTGTGACGCTGATCCTCACGACGCACTACATGGAAGAGGCTGCTCAGCTTTGCGACCGGTTGGTGATCATGCACGAGGGTCGCATCTTGGTAGAAGGCCGGCCGCGCGATCTAGTTGCGGCGCACGCCAGCAAACAGGTGGTCGAAGTCTTCGACCCGCCGCAAGAAGTCGAACCGGATCTGGAAAAGCTCTCGCACCTGGCAGATCGTTTCGAGCGGCTTGCCGATCGCTGGTTGTTCCACACGGACGAGGGCGACGCCTTGCTGGCCAAGGTGCGCGCGCTGCCGATCGATCCAGGTTCGGTGTGGTTGCGCGGCGGGACTTTGGAGGACGTGTTCTTGTCGCTCACGGGGCGGAGGTTGATCGAATGACGGTCGCGACGCTCGATATCTCGCCTGCGGGGGCATGGCGTTACTGGCTGCGCAACTCCGTCGTGTTCAAGCGGACGTGGCTGCTCGGTCTGATGGCGTGGTTCATCGAGCCGGTGATCTATCTCGTGGCGATGGGTCTCGGTCTCGGGAGGTACCTCCAGAGCGTGAACGGCTTGAAGTACATCGTGTACATCGCGCCTGGACTGCTGGCCGTCTCGGCGATGTACGGCGCCACATTCGAGACGACGTGGAACTCGTGGTTCAAGATGGACGAGTCTCGCGTGTACGACGCGTGCATCGCGACGCCGCTATCGGCGGAGGACGTTGCGCTGGGTGAGGCGCTTTGGGGCACGACTCGCGCGGCGGCGTACGGCGCTGCCTTCGCGATCGTGGCCGTACCGTTCGGCGTTTACCGATCGTGGTGGGGGATCCTTACGATCCCGGCGCTGTTCCTCATCGGAGCGAACTTCTCGCTGCTCGGCCTCACGTTTACCTACCTGATCACGCGCGTGGATTACCTCTCGTACTACTGGACCCTGTTCATGACGCCGATGTTCATGTTCGCCGGTGTGTTCTTCCCGCTGAACCAGCTGCCGGGGTGGTTGCAGACGGTGGCGTGGTTCATGCCGCTGCACCACGGCACGGAGATGATGCGCGCGCTTATGACGGACGGCAGACCGGGTCGGGCGGCGTGGTCGGCGCTATGGCTAGTGGGTTCGTCATTGCTCTTCTTGCTGGTTCCCCCGACGATCCTGCGGCGTCGCCTCGTTAAGTGAGAAGGAGTTCGTCTGCGGAGTGCGATCCCGCGTAAACAAGGTCCAGTTGCAGGCAGATTCGGAGATTGTACAAGCGACCCATTGACCGAATTCTCCCGAGGAGAGAGGATTGCGGTGGGTTTTGGCGGGCCGAGGGGGCGGCCGAATTCGAGTCGGCCCGCAATCTGCACCCGCGGCGGTGTCTCGCCGCGCGATTCAGGGGGGGGACAAGATGCGAAAGTACATGAAACTCTCCATCGTCGCGCTCATCGTCGCGCTCTTTGTCATCACAACTCTGTTGGTCGCGGCATCACCCGGCGCCGCTACGCCGGCGACGGGCGTGGCTACCTCGCTACTGGCGCGCGCAACGGTGGATCGTCCCGCCGGGATCCCCTTCGACAGGGGCACCGACGTCGTGATGGCGGTCAACACGTTCGATCCGGGCGGCTCTTCCGGCTGGCACTCGCACCCTGGCGGCGCCATCGTGTTGGTCAAGCAAGGTGAGCTCACGCTCTACCGCTCGTTCGGCAATCATTGCGAGGCCACAACTTATAGGGCGGGAGAGGCCTTCTTCGAGCGTCCTAGCGACGTTCAAAATGGAGTTAACCAAGGAACGACGACGACGATCGCATACGTGACATTCCCAAGCGTACCGGCGGGCGGTCCTTCGAGGATCGATCAACCGGATCCGGGCTGCTGAGTTCACCGCAGTGATGTAGATGATGGCTGTGCGCGCCACAGCGGTGCGCACAGCCATCAGCGCCCTTAGGTGATCTGCCGCATCCGTTCGAGCGCCACGCGCGCCCACTTTGCATCGTCGGGATCGACGCTGATCCGGTTCACGACCTGACCGTTCAGCAGGTTCTCCATCGCCCACACGCTGAGCAAGCTGGGCCGGTTGCGCGCGGTCGTGGGGTTCACGCGGTTATAGCTGGTCGGGAGGCGGAGGAGCAGCGCCGGGGCCACGCGGCGAGGTGGGCGCGGTACGTAGAACGTCTGTGATCGAACGGTTCTTCACGCGGTCAAAGAACCTCTGAACCAGAGCCAGCGCCTGACGCTGCGAGACGGTTCCCGGGTCATAGTCATTCGTGGCGCCGTCAAGGACGCCATAGATGCTGGAGCCGATCTGGAACAGGAACTTGTAGAGAGTCGTTTCCGGACCCTCTTCCTTGGGCCGAAGGGGCGTGAACGCTTGCCCGACGAAGTTGGGGATTCCCGGCCTCTTGATCTCGACTCTCCTGGAGCAGAAAGCGTTGCCCGGACATTCCTTGAACAATTCCGTCTTCATGTAAGCAAGCGCCGCCTTCGCATGAGCCGCGGTGTCGAAATCGGCAGCGAAGGCGCCCGCTTGCACACCAGCGCCGCTCCACAATTCCGCGTAGCCGCGTTTGAATCCGAAGGCAGTGAGCTTCGTGGCGGCAGTCTTAGGGTCGTCCTTTAAAACGCCCGGGCAAAGGCAATTTCCGTGAGTTGCGAGAAGATCCGCGAAGTGCGAAGCGTCGGATGCCGGGTCCTCCCCACCCAAGCGCAAGGCCGGCAGGTCCGAGGCCACGAGCAAGACGCCGTTTTTCGCCTTCGGGGACGTAGTACCAGTGTTTGTCCCGCATGAGATCGCAGCAAGGCACAGTGCGAGTCCGAGTCCAAGTATGACGCTTCGTTTCATCGCACCTCTTTAGAAAGCCAAATGCCGGTCATTTCTATCAAAGTACGCCGACGCGACGCCAGAGCATCGGAGAATCTCGCTCGCCCGAGATCGGGCTGCGACTGCCCTAGGCGATCTGGAGCATCCGCTCGAGCGCGACGCGCGCCCACTTCGCGTCGTCTGGATCGACGCTGATTCTGTTCACGACCTGACCGTTCAGTAAGTTCTCCATCGCCCACACGAGGTGCGGCAGGTCGATCCGGTTCATGGTCGCGCAGAAGCATACGGTGCGGTCCAAGAACACCACGGTCTTATCGGGGTTCTCGATGCCGAGCCGGTTCACGAGGTTCAGCTCCGTGCCGATGGCCCACTTGGAAGCCGGCGGCGACGCCTCGATCGCGCGGATGATCCCTTCGGTCGAGCCGACCTCGTCGGCCTTCTCGACGACTTCCTTGCGGCACTCGGGGTGAACGATCACGCGCACACCCGGCACGCGCGCGCGCACCGCATCGACCATCTCGGGCCGGAACCGCTGATGCACCGAGCAGTGGCCCTTCCACAAGATCACCGTCGCGCGCGCGATCTGCTCTTCGGTCAGTCCGCCGAGATCGCGATGCGGGTCCCACACGACGGTGTCCTCGTCGGTCAGCCCCATCTTCAGCGCTGTGTTCCGGCCGAGGTGCTGGTCGGGCAGGAACAGCACTTTGTCACGCTGCTCGAGCGACCAGCGCATCGCACCGTCGGCGTTGGAGGACGTGCAGATCGTTCCGCCTTCGCGCCCGGTCAACGCTTTGATCGCCGCCGAGGAGTTCATGTAGGTCACAGGCGTTATGCGGCCTGGCACGATCTGATCCAGGACCGTCCAGCACTCTTCTGCCTGGCCGATGTCTGCCATGTCCGCCATCGAGCAGCCCGCGCCGAGGTCGGGGAGGATCACCTGGACGTTGTCGGCGGTGAGGATGTCGGCCGACTCGGCCATGAAATGCACGCCGAGAAAGATCACGTACGGCGCGCCCGTTTCGGCCGCATATTTCGCAAGCTTGTAGGAGTCGCCGCGCGCGTCGGCGAACTGGATGACCTCTTGTTTCTGGTAGTGGTGACCGAGGATGACGACCTGGTCGTCGAGGGCCTGGCGCGCTCCGGCCGCGCGCGCGACGAGGTCCGGGTCGGCTGCGGCGGGCAGATCGGTACAGAACGTCCCGCGCTCGCTACGGTCGGGTGCCGGGCGGCGATCCAGGAGCATGACGGGGGTTGATTCGCTCATTCGGCCTCTCCGCGAGGGCTCGAAAACTTGCTTAAACACATCGTAATAGGGGGGTGGTGCGCGCGCGAATGGCTTTGAGAGATTTCCACGCCTCGACTCACCGATTGAAGCATCTCCTGAATACGATAAGCGCGTGGATCTGAGCCGTATTCCGCATGTGCGTCCTGCGCCGTCGCCGGAAGAGCCGTCTTTCCGCGATCCCGATTTCATCCGAGCAGCCGACTGGCTCGCTCGCGCGCCCGAGACACCGGGGTTGGTGGTGCTCGGCGTGCCCTTTGCCGGCGGTTCGATATCGCGCGCGCGCTGCGACCTGACGCCTGGGGCGATCCGGCGCACGCTGGAGCGGTTCTCCGTCTGGTCGTCGGATCGCGCGATCTCGCTGGAGCCGCTCGCGGCGCTCGACGCCGGCGACGTCGAGCCTGATCCAGACGTTGAGAAGACCCAGCAGCGCGTCGGTGAGGCGGTCGGGTACATCCATCTGGAAACCGGCGCCCCGGTTGTCTTGCTCGGCGGGGACAACTCGGTCACAGTCGGGGGCACGCGCGGTGTTGAGGCCGATGGGCTGCTCACGTTCGACGCACATCACGACTGCCGCGATCCGGCTCACGGTGTTACGAACGGGTCGGTTGTACGGCAGCTCGTTGAGGGCGGCTTGAACAATGTCGTTCAGATCGGCATCCATGGGTTCGCGAACGCGGAAGCGCACGCGCGCTGGGCGCAGGAGCACAAGATCCACATCGTTCCCGGGCATCTCGTCCGCGACGGCGGTGTCGGGCGCGCGGTCGAAGCGGGACTTCGCTTCCTTGGCGGCGCGAAACGGATCTGGGTCGACTTCGACATGGACGTGCTCGACCGAGCGTTCGCACCGGGCGCCCCAGCAGCGATGCCGGGGGGCCTGAACCCGGATGAACTTGAGGAAGCCGCGTTCCTCCTCGGCCGCGACAAGCGCATCGCGGGCATAGACATCACCGAGGTCGACCCCGAACGAGATCACTCAGAGATAACGATTCGAGCAGCCTGCGCAGTCATGCTTTCGTTCTGCACCGGAGTCGCATCCCGATGAGCATCACGCTGACCGGCGATCCACTCTCGATCGACTCCGTGGTTGCGGTCGCGCGCGATGGCGAGGCCGTCGAGGTGGGCGACACGGTTGCCGCGCGCATGGCGCCGGCGCGCGCGCTCGTGGAAGACGTGATCGCGCGCGGCGACGTCGTGTACGGGATCACCACGGGGTTCGGCGCGCTCGCGCAAGTGCAGATCGAGCCCGAGCGTGTCGTCGAGCTACAGCACTCGATCGTTCGATCGCACGCGGCGGGCGCCGGCGACCCGATCGACGAGGAGATCGTGCGCGGCATGATGCTCCTTCGCGCACGCACGTTGGCCGCCGGTCACGCCGGGGCGCGGAAGCAGGTGGTCGACCGGATCGTCGAGATGTTGAACGCGCGCATCACGCCCGTTGTGCCGGCGCGCGGATCGGTAGGCGCGTCGGGCGATCTCGCGCCGCTCGCGCACTGCGCGCTTGCGCTCATCGGCGAAGGCGAGGTCTTCCACCACGGGGATCGGATGGCATCCGCCACCGCACTCATGATGGCCGGGATCGAGCCGAGCTTCCGTCTCGCCGCCAAGGAAGGTCTCGCCCTGGTGAACGGGACCGAAGGCATGCTCGCCATGGCGTGCCTGGCCATCCGCGATCTCGCCCTGCTGCTTACCACTGCCGACATCGTCTGTGCGATGAGCGTGCAAGCGTTGCTCGCGACCGACCGCGCGTACGCCGAAGAGCTCCACCAGTTGAGGCCGCAAGCCGGCCAGGTGCGGAGCGCCCGCCTCATGCGCCAGATGACGCAAGACTCGCCCGTGATCGCGTCGCACCGGACCAGCGCGCACGCGGTGCAGGACGCGTACTCGCTGCGATGCGCCCCGCAGGTGCATGGCGCGTGCCGTTCGAGCGCGCTTCACGCGATGCGCGTGGCCGAAGCCGAGCTTGCAAGCGAGGTCGACAACCCGGTCGTCCTGCACGAGCTCGGGACCGTCGAGAGCGCAGGTAACTTCCACGGTGAACCGCTGGCGTTCGCGTTAGACCTGCTCGCGATCGCGGCAGCAGAGATCGGTTCCATCAGCGAGCGTCGCACCGACCGCATGCTCGACCCGGCGCACTCGAACGGCTTGCCGGCGTTCCTCGTGCCGGATCCCGGTGTGAACTCCGGCTTCATGCTCGCGCAATACACGCAAGCGTCGTTGGTTTCCCAAGGGAAGCGGCTGGCCGTCCCCGCCAGCGTCGACTCCATCCCGACGTCGGGCTCGACCGAAGACCATGTCAGCATGGGATGGGACGCAGGCCTGAAACTTCGGCGCTCGATCTCCAACGCGCGCACGGTCATTGCGATCGAGGCGCTGTGCGCGGCCCAAGCGCTTGACCTGCGCGCGCCGCTTGAAGCCAACGAGGCAACGCGCGCGGTGATAGCGGCGATCCGGGAGCGCGTTCCCACCCTGACGGAGGATCGGCCCCTCGCACCGGACATCGAAGCCGTGACGAACTTGGTGCGCGCGGGCGCGCTCGTTGTTGCTGCGGAAAGCGTGATCGGTCCGCAACCCTGGCAGGTCCCATGATCGCCCGGCCCCAGATATGTCATGCGTGCATCTATTTTCGAGCAGTTATGACAAGACTCGGTTGTGAGCGCGATCTCGATCCCGCGCGCGCGTCGCGGAAGTAGGCTTGGCCCGTGGACGTGATCCGCGCACCGCGCGGTACCGAGATCAGCTGCAAAGGCTGGCCGCAGGAAGCCGCGCTGCGGATGCTCCACAACAACCTCGATCCGGATGTTGCCGAGCGGCCCGAAGACCTCGTCGTGTACGGGGGCAGTGGCAAGGCAGCTCGAAGCTGGCCCGCATTTCACGCCATCGTGCGGACCCTTCGAAACTTGGAGGGTGACGAGACGCTCCTCGTCCAGTCGGGCAAGCCGGTCGGCGTGTTTAGGACGCATCCGTTCGCGCCTCGTGTGCTCATCGCGAACTCGCTGCTCGTCCCTGAGTGGGCCACGTGGGAGAAGTTCTGGGAGCTCGAAGCAGCGGGGCTAACGATGTACGGGCAGATGACGGCCGGATCGTGGATCTATATCGGCTCGCAAGGGATCGTGCAGGGGACGTACGAAACGTTCGGCGCGCTGGCGCGCAAGCGGGGCTGGGGGACGTTGCGGGGTCGCGTGGTCTTGACCGCCGGGCTCGGAGGGATGGGCGGAGCGCAGCCGCTCGCGGTCGAGATGAATGAGGGCGTGGCGTTGTGCGTGGAGGTCGATGTCGACCGCATCCGTCGGCGTATCCAGACCGGTTATCTCATGCAGGAGGCAGACTCGCTGGAGGATGCACTCGCGCTCATCGAAAAGGCGCGCACCGGCGGGAAGGTACTCAGTGTTGGTCTTTTGGGGAACGCGGCGGATGTCTATCCCGAGTTGTTGCGTCGCGGGGTTGTCCTGGACGTCGTTACGGATCAGACGAGCGCCCACGATCCGCTGAATGGGTACGTGCCGCGGGGGTATTCGTTGGATGAGGCCGCGGCTTTGCGCACGAAGGACCCGGATCGGTACGTCGAAGAGGCGCGTGCGTCGATGGCCGTGCAGTGCGAGGCGATGGTCGCGATGCAGAAGGCCGGGGCGGAGGTCTTCGACTACGGCAACAACCTGCGCGGCGAGGCCCAGCGCGGCGGTTACGCCGATGCATTCAGCTACCCGGGTTTCGTGCCCGCGTACATACGGCCCCTGTTCGAAGAGGGAAAGGGTCCGTTCCGTTGGGTCGCGCTGTCCGGCGAACCGGCCGACATCGCGGCCACCGATCGCGCGATCGCCGGCTTGTTCCCGGATAACGACGGATTGCAGCGGTGGCTCCGCCTCGCGCACGAGCGCGTGCATTTCCAGGGCTTGCCCGCGCGCATCTGCTGGCTGGGGTACGGCGAACGCGATCGAGCAGGCCTGGCGTTCAACGACCTCATTGCGCGCGGAGATGTGCAGGCGCCGATCGTGATCGGCCGGGACCATCTGGACTCCGGCTCGGTCGCCTCACCGTACCGAGAGACGGAAGCGATGCGCGACGGCTCCGACGCGATCGCCGACTGGCCGATCTTGAACGCGCTGCTCAATACGGCGAGCGGCGCGACATGGGTGAGCGTGCATCATGGCGGTGGCGTCGGGATCGGGAAGTCCATACACGCCGGGGTTGTCGTCGTTGCCGACGGGACCGATGAGGGCGCGCAGCGGCTCGAGCTCGTCCTCACGAACGACCCGGGGACCGGTGTGATGCGTCACGCCGACGCGGGGTACGAGCGCGCGATCGAGGTCGCGCACCAGCGCGGCGTGCGGATCCCGATGGAAGAGGCGTGAAGGCCGACTTCGTCTTAACCGGGGTGGCCCGCCTGGTTACGTGCTCGGCTGTGCTTGGTGAGGGCCCTCTTGGGGTTATCGAGAAGGGAGCTCTGGCCGCCTCAGAAGGTGTTATCAGGTGGGTCGGTCCCGAGCGTGAGCTGAAGAGTGTCGAGCTCACCGATGCGGTAACGGAGCTCGACGCCGCGGGGAATACGGTGATACCGGGACTCGTGGACTGCCACACCCATCTTGTTTTTGCGGGGGACCGGTCTAGCGAATTCGCCGCGCGGCTCCGCGGTCAACCGTACGAGTCTGGAGGTATCCGGAATACCGTCGAAGCGACGCGCGCGGCCTCAGACGACGAGCTTCGCTCGCTGGCACGCGCGCGCCTCGACCGGTTCCTGTCCTTCGGTGTCACGACCGTGGAAGCGAAAAGTGGTTACGGCTTGACGCCCGAGCATGAGCGCAGGCTGTTGGAGATAGCCGCGACCTTGGGCCATCCCGTCGACGTCGTCCGTACGTTCCTGGGCGCGCACGTCGTGCCGCCGGAGTACGCGGACGATCCCGACGGTTACGTCGATCTCGTCTGCGAAGCGATGATTCCCACGCTCGGCAACCTGGCCGAGTTCGCCGACGTTTGGTGCGACGAAGGTGCCTTCACGGTCGCTCAATGCCGGAAGATCCTCCGCGCTGCACGCGCCGAAGGACTCTCGGTGAAAGTTCATGCCGAGCAGCTGTCCCGTGGCGGGGGAGCGGCGTTGGCCGCTGAATTCGGAGCGACGTCGGCAGATCACCTCGAGCATGCCACCAAAGAAGATGCGGATGATCTTGCGCGCTCGAAAACGATCGGCGTGATGCTGCCGGGGGCATCGATGATGACCGGGGGGCATTTCGCGCCGGCGCGCATACTGCTCGACCGGGGCGTGCGGCTCGCGATCTCGACCGATCTCAACCCAGGCACTTCGTACACAGAGAATCTCCCGTTGATGGTGGCACTCGCGTGCACAGAGCTGAAGATGACGCCGGAGGAAGCGATCTTGGGCGTCACGCGTCATGCTGCAGCAGCGGTTGCGCGCGAGGGTTCTGTCGGATCGCTGGAGCCCGGCGCTGTCTGTGACCTGCTCGTGCTCAACGGTGCATCGGAGCTGGACCTCGCGTACCACTACGGGGTGGCGCCGCAGGCGAGAACGGTGAAGCGCGGCGTCCTCGTATGACAAACTAACGGGGGCAGCGAGCTTCGGCACGTCGCAGGTATCGGGGGGAATCAAGATGGCCTCACCGGAACCGGTTCCTGCCGGGGCTTAACCAAGGGCTATTCGGACAGCCGCTCGGCCAGGTACCTCACACCGATCGGGTAGCGGTACCCGATGGACATGTGCCCGGCGTCGAAGATCTCGAAGAAGTAGTCGGTGACACCGATCTTGTCGAGCTCGCGCCGAAAGGCCTCAGCGCCGAGGTCGAGGAACCACTCGTCTTTCTTCCCCGCGTCGATGTAGATCGCGCGCAACCCGCGCAAGGCGTCGGCGTTCTTCGGCGCCATACGAACCGGATCCCATGCGAGCCACCGCTCCCAGACCTCGGGGATCAGCTCACCGGTGTTCGTGTCGAACGGCAAGCGAACGGTGCCGTCGGCGTCGGCCGAGTAGCACGCTGCCATGCACCAGCTGTTCAGGAGCTCGCCATCGTGGGGCTTGGTGAATGCCGGACGGCTGCGAAAGTCCTTCCAGAAGTTGTCGTACGAGCCGTCGTAGTCGTCACGCAACGTACGCACCGTGACGCGGAACTCCGGGAGATAACAATTCTCGAACAGGGCGTCGCCGGCGTGCGTCGCCAAGCCGCCCCACAAGTCGGGCCGTAGCATCGGCGTGATCATCGCGCCGTATCCGCCGCTGGATTTCCCAGCGACCCCGCGGTGCTCGGCCGCGGCGAGCGTCCGATAACTCTTGTCGACAAAAGGCACGATCTCGTCACAGAGGTACGTGTGGTAGTTGCCGGTCCCCGGCGAGTCGACGAACTGCGAACCGCCGATCGACGTCCAGCAATCGACCAGCACCACGATCGCTGCCGGCGCTTCGCCGCGCGCGAACTGATCATCGATCAGCTCGAGGAAGCTCGGACGGAATGCGTCGCGGTTGCGCCACATATCGAGCTGCCCTGTAAGGCCTTGGATCTCGTAGATGACGGGGTAGCGGCGGTCCGACTCGTCGTACCCCGGCGGCAGATACACCCACAAGGGCCGCTCGTGCGGATCACCGAGCGCGTTACCTTTCAGCGCCTCGCTCGAGAAGACGTGCTCGTCGAGACGGCCCTTCAGATCGGTCGACCACGGCAACATATGCGTCCCTTCTACGCTTGCTTATCCACGCCGAGCAGCCGCTCCCGTGTCACCGCGTGCGCTCCGCGGATCAAACCGATCGCAGCCAGTCCCCACGCGATCCCTCCGACCACCCAACCGGCCAACTGCCTGCCCAGAAGCGCCCCACTCGATTGTCCGTACGCGACCAAGATGAGCGGCAGCGTCACCAGACCGGATGCCTGTTGAGCAGCCGTCGCGCTGCGCACGCGCGCGCTGATGCGAAGGACGACGGACAACGCGAGTGCGATGAACGGGGGCACAACCCACAACATCAACAGCCACCAGTCGCCCGTAGGGAAGAACCATCCGCCCACCTTCGGTCCGACCATGATGTTGACGACGAGCGCGTAGATACCGAAGCCGATCAACGTCGCAACGTAGCCCGGCAGGATCGAGCCGATGAGCTTGCCGATGTAGATCTCCCGCTCGCTCGCCGGCGAATGAGCGAGGAACTCGCCGGTTCCCTTCTCACGCTCGCCGACGATCGTGTTCGCTCCGATCGCGGTCGAGATCGTGAGCGGGACGACGACGGCCAGCGGCGCGAACAGGTAAACCGCAGTCGCATACTGCGCGCGCCCTTCAGGGGTCTTACCGGCCTTGTCGACGGCTTCTGCCACACGTTTCGGGAGCACTTGCAGCGTCTTACCGATCTGCTGAACGAGCTCGATGCGACCGGCGTGGCCGATCGCGAACAGAAGGACCGTCGGGATGACGATGAAGAAAAGAGCCGCGAGGATCGCCATCGGGATCCAGAAGTCCGGGCTCTGGCGGAGCTGGCGGAGGTCGGTCCGAGTGATCGTGAACATCCGTCGCCAGTTCACGACTCATCCTCCGTGGTCTTCGGCATATGGCTCCGCACGAACACGCCCGGGCGAGCCTTGTTGCGCACCGCGAAGTACAGGTCTTCGAGGGTTGGGATGTGCGGCTCGACGCGGATGAGCCGCACGCCGTGACCATTGAGATACGTGATGAGGTCGGGGACTCGATCAAGGCTGTCGAGCTGCACCGTTGCTTGACCGTTGCGCTCGTAGGACATCACGCCGGCAAAGTCGCGCGCGTGATCGAGCAGCTCGCGGTTCTCGGCGTCGATCAGGACGACCATGTGCGGCCAGTACCTGAGGGCAAGCTCGGAAGGAGGACCTGCGATAAGGGCATGACCCTTATCCATGATGACGACCTGATCCGCAAGACCTTCCGCTTCGAGCAGCAGGTGCGTGCAGAGCAAAACGGTCTTGCCCTCGTTCGCCATCTCGTCGATCAGGGCGAGCACCGCGCGCGCAGACTCGGGGTCGAGCCCGGCCGTCGGCTCGTCGAGCAGGAGCAGCTCGGGGTCGTGCATCACAGCGCGCGCAAGTGCGAGGCGCGTTTTCATGCCGGTGGAGTAGGTGCCGACGCGGAACTGCAGCGCGTCGCGGATCCCGAAGCGCGCAGCCGCCTCCTCGATCGGAGCTGAAGGACCGAGGCCGAAAAGCTCGGCCGCATATCGCAGGTTGTCGTACCCGTTGAGCCGGTCGTAGAGCGCCGGCTTCGCCGACACGACGCCGCACCGCAGGCGGACGGCTTCGCCCTCGACGTACGGATCCATCCCGAAGACGCGCACCGAACCGCCGGCGACCTTCAACCCGCCTGTGATCACTCGCACGGTCGTCGTCTTTCCGGCGCCGTTTGGGCCGAGCAATGCTGTGACCGTTCCCCTGGGAACTTCGAGGTCGAAGTGGTCGAGCGCTACGACGTTGGCGAAGGCTCTGCTTACGCCTTCGATCTGGACGACCGGCTCCGCCATTCCCCGACGATATCGGCCGCGCGGCCCAAGCGCTTGACCTGGCGCTTGACCGCGGCTGGTGCCGGATTCGTCAGCCTGCGAGCAGGTGTCCGACGTCCGAGCCGGCCATGTCGTCAACCGACTCGGGTGCGCCCTTGCGGATCTCCGAGTTGAGGTACCCCGCCCATGCGATCAACGCTTCCTTCGTTGGGAAGTCCTCACTGAGGCAGCAGAACTCCTCCGAATCCTCGTCGAACCGAGCCTTCTCGATCTCCTCTGGGCTCTTGCCTGCGACGAACTGGTCGTACAGCGGCGTCCCACGGAAGACGACGAGCGGGAAGAAGGTTGCCTCAGTGAATCCATTCTCACGGAGTATCTGCACCGTGCGCATGTGGGACTCTTTCGACTCGCCGGGCAAGCCGGCGATGAACGTCAGGATCGGATCCATCTCCAGCCTGCGGGCGAGCAACGCGCCGTCCAGAACGGCCTTGGACGTCTGGCGCTTGAGGACGACGTTCTCGAGGATCTCGTCGTTGAACGACTCGCTCCCGAACGCGAGGTTGCCGAAGCTCGCCGCCTTCATCTTGATCAGCGTCTCTTCGTCGACCATGTCCGCGCGGGTCTGCACGTTGTACGTCCAGCCGATGTCGGCGATCTTCTCGCACATCTCGTACAGGCGGGGCTTACGCAATGTGAACGTCGCGTCGCCGAAGTAGAACTTCGGCTCGCCCACGCGATGATAGTTATCCCAACAGTGCTGCACCACCGTCTGTACGTAGTCCGGCGAGTGGAAGCGCACCTTCCGATTCCAGATCGTTGGGTCCATGCAGAACGTGCACTTCTCGGGACAGCCGCGGCTGGTCACGTACGACGAGCCGATGAAGTAGTCACCGTCCGGCTGCAGTGTCTTCAGGAAGAGGTGCCGCATCCCGACCTTGAAGTCGTCGCCCGCGTAGTACATGTGCGGCAACCTGTCGAGGTCGTTGATCCGCGGCATGTCCATGTTGTGCGCCGGTTCGTGCCCGGGCAACTGGTAGCTGAGCCCTAACGTCGTGAGCTTGCCCGATTGCCGCCACGTCCCCGCGTTCAGCTCCGCCATCATCTGAACGATCGTGTCCTCTCCTTCGCCGCGCACGACGATGTCGGCGAAGCCGTCCAGGATCAGCTCGAACGCGTGCATCGTTGCGTAGTTGCCCCCGACGACGAACAAAGCATTGGGAGCAGCCTCGCGCATCGCTGTGATCGCGCGCTTCACGCCGCGCACCATGTAGTAGTAGCTCATCGGCACCATCACGACGTCGGCCCCGGCGACGCGCGCAAGCAGGTCATCCTTCATCCGCCCGAGCAGCCCTTCGAACTCGGCCCGCGCCTTCTCGTCGTGCTGGTGGTTGTCACTGACCTCGAACCAACGCATGTCGGTCCAATGGTCGGCGACGATGTTGACGAGGTCGTAGGGGATGCCTTGGTCCTTCAGCATCGCTGCGATGTAGAGCAGCCCGTACTCCGGTGTGACGATCGCGCGGTCGCGGTAACCCTTCCAGTACGGCTCCCATGATGGATAGGGCCGGCGCTCGAGGAATGCGTAGGCGAATGTGTCGCTAACGAGGACGGTGCGCAAGCTCATGCCAGCTCCTTGTGAGACCAACCGACCGCGCGCGATTCTACTTGCGTCTTTGGCCGGATTGGTAACGCACGTGTCACAGCCGTGTTGCCGAGCACCGGCTATCCTCCCGCGTCATGCTCGTCGTCGTTGCTCCGGACAAGTTCAAAGGATCGCTGAGCGCTGCGGAAGCGGCCGAGGCGATCGGCCGCGGGCTCCGAGCAGCCGGAGCCGACATCGATCTCGCCCCGGTCGCCGATGGGGGAGAAGGAACGCTCGATGCGCTCGTGATGGCGAAGGGCGGCGGCGTGATGGGCGTCATCGCGCGAGGGCCGCTCGGCATACCGGTGCGCGCGCACCTTGGACGTCTGACCGACGGCACCGGCATCGTCGAGCTGGCGCAGGCGTCGGGGTTGGAGCTCGTCCCGGAATCCGAACGGGATCCGATGCGTGCATCGACGCAAGGAACCGGCGAGCTGATCAAAGGAGCGCTCGCGCGCAAGCCGACCAGGCTGATCGTGGCGATCGGCGGCAGCGCGACCGTCGACGGCGGGACGGGCTTGGCGCGCGCGCTCGGCGTCCGGTTCTACGACGCGGCCGGGGGAGAGGTTCCGGGTGGCGGCGAAGGGATGCAACGCATCGCGCGTATCGACGCGTCAGGTTTAGATCCGCGATGGTCGGCGGTCGAGGTGATCGTCGCGGCTGATGTGATGAGCCCGTTGACCGGAGCGGATGGAGCTGCGCGCGCCTTCGGGCCGCAGAAAGGCGCGACGCCAGAGCAGATCGGGCATCTCGAGCGCGGACTCGAAGCGCTTGGCGCGCGCATCGAAGGCGACCTCGGCGTTGCGGTCTCGGACGCACCGGGGGCCGGAGCGGCCGGTGGTGTGGGGGCGATGCTGCTCGGGATGGGAGCCACTCTTCGAAGCGGTGCCGACGTCGTTCTCGAGGCGATCGAGCTTGCCGCAAGGATCAAGGGAGCGGACCTCGTCGTGACCGGTGAAGGGCGCCTGGACGAGTCGACGTTGGCAGGCAAGGGGCCGGCGGCCGTCGCGGCGCTTGCGCGCGCAGCGGAGGTGCCGTGTGTGGCTCTTGTCGGGGAAGCCACGGTGAAGCCGGACGCGTTCGACGAGGTGCGATCGCTTGCCGAGCACTTCGGGTCCGTGGACGAGGCGAAGGCGCGCCCGGGGCCGGGGCTGCAGGCGCTGGCTGCGCGGGTGGTCTCGGACTGGCGCTGACCAGCGGAAGAAAGCGACGACTTCGGGCGTTTCAGGGAACGTGGCGGTCGCGGAGGCCGCTCGACGGGTATAATCCCAGGTCGAAAGGCTTCCACGCCGAGGAGATGAGATGGAGACGACTACCAGCACCCCGATCACCAGCGCACCGGACACGAAGGCGCCGATCAAGCTCAGCGACACCGCTTCGGTCAAGGTGAAGGAACTGCTGGCGCGCGAGGCGCCGGAAACACAGTTGGCCCTGCGCGTTGCGGTGCAGCCGGGTGGCTGCTCAGGCCTGCGGTACGCGCTGTACTTCGACGACCAGATCACAGAAAAGGATCAGGTTGGGGAGTTCGGTGGGGTTCGCCTCGTCGTAGACAAGATGAGCGCGCCGTACCTGACGGGCGCGGAGATCGACTACGTCGACTCGCTGCAGCAGTCGGGGTTCACCATCAACAACCCGAACGCACAATCGACCTGCGCGTGCGGAGACTCGTTCCACTAAGACCGGGTCACGCACTGCGCGAAGCTTCGAAGGGCGGCCGATCGGCCGCCCTTCAGCGTTGGCGGCGCATGATGAGCTCGGGCCCGGGGGTGTCCGGGACCTCAACGGTTCGCACCGGGATGAACCCGGCCTTCTCGTACGCGCGGATCGCGGCGGCGTTCGTGATCTCGGGGTCGATGATGCACGTGTCGATCGACGGATCGTCGAAGACGACGTCTTCGACGAAGCGCTTGATCACTTCGGTGCCGACGCCTTTGTTGATCAAGTCGGGCTCGCCGATGAAGAGATCGATGCCGGCCCCTTTCTCTTGAACCAGCGCCTCGTACTCGGGGTAGTCGGAGAGAAGGTAGGACTGGATGTATCCGATCGAGCGGCCGTCCAGGACGATGATGAAACGCTGCTCGGCTTCGTCGTGGTCGGGGCCGTAGTTCTTGGCGACCACTTCCATCGTCGGCTCGGAGTCATCGTCCTCATACCACCACCGCTGCACGTGAGGTTCCTGACGCCAGCGGTATAGGTCGGGGATGTCTGCTTTCTCGACCGGTCGGAACGATATTTCGCCCCTCATGTGCACAGCCTAGGGTCATGAGAGTTCTCCGGGCCGTATGCAGCAATGGGTACCGCATGCACAACTGAATCGCGTACGCGTTCATGCATGCGCCCGGATCAACCTCGCCGCGATGTCTCAGGATCAAGATGATGCGGACGCTCAAGAGGCGACCGTGCGAATGAAGAAAGCCCAGCTGAGCGCGCGCCGAAGCCTAAATCGGCACCGGCGACGACGTTCTCTTGTCATAGGATCGCGTATAGCGCGATCGAGTGACAACGGGACCACGAGCCGGGAAATGGATCGGGATCAAGTCACCCTGATGAGGAAAGCCCAGCCGCCGTCGCGTTCCTCTTGCGAGACGAACTCCTGACCGCGCATCCGAGCCCATACCGGGATGTCCACCTTCGAACCTTCATCGTCCGACAGGATCTCGATCAGCGTTCCCGGCGCCGCCGCCTCCGCCGCCTTGTTCAGCTTGACCACCGGCATCGGGCAGAACTCGCCCAGGCAATCGATGACGATGTCGGCCATCATGCCTTCCCCGAAGCGAGCGCGCGCGCACGCGCCACGACCGGCGGCAGCTCGCGCAAGAACGTCTCGATATCCTCCGCGGAAGTGTCGCGGCCCATCGAGACACGGATCGAGCCCTGTGTCAGTGCACCGATCGCTGCCAATACGTGGGACGGTTCTTGGGTCGAGGACGTACACGACGAGCCCGAATGCACGGCGATCCCTTTCTCGTCCAGCCCCAGCAGCAACGCCTCGCCTTCGACGTACAGAACGCTGAAGGCTACCAATCCCGGCAAGCAGGATGACGGATCCCCGTGGACCACCAGGTCGTCGACGACTGCAGGAAGCGCTGCGCGCAGCCGTCCCGCTAATAACGAGAGCCGCTGGGACTCGACGTCTAACTCCGCCGCGCGCGCGCCCAGCGCCGCTGCCCAGCCTGCGATGGCCGGCAGGTTCTCCATCCCCGCGCGCCGCCCGCGTTCGCGGTCGTCCCCAACGATCATCGGCCGCACGCGAACTCCGCGGCGGACCCACAGCGCGCCAGCGCCCTTCGGTCCGTACGCCTTATGCGCCGAGGCGCTGAGGAGATCAACCCCCAGCGCGCGCACGTCCACGGGGACGTGCCCCACCGCCATGCACGCGTCGGTGTGGAACAGCGCGCCGGCTTCGCGCGCGATGCGCGCGGCCTCGGCGACGGGCTGCAAGGTTCCGATCTCTTGGTTCGCGAGCTGGATCGAGACGAGCCCGGCCCCGGCGACGCACTCGGCCCGCAGGGCAGAAAGGTCGACGACGCCCGTGGAGTCGACGGGCAGCTCGACGACTTCAAAGCCGTCCAGGCGGCGAGCAGCCTCCAGCACAGCCGTGTGCTCGATCGCGCTCGCGAGGATCCGCTTCGGCCGTCTTGCCGCGGCCGCCGCCAAAGCCCCGCCGGATATGGCCAGATTGCACGATTCCGTCCCGCCGCTGGTGAAAACGATTTCCTCGGCGCGCCCACCGATGAAGCGGGCGATCGAGTCCCGAGCCGCGTCCAGCTCGATGCGCGCGCGCCGCGCGGCGCCATAGAGCCGCGAGGGGTCGGCGAAGGCGTCAAAGGCAGTCATCGCCGCCGCGGCGGCGGGATGAAGTGGGGTGGTGGATGCGTTATCCAGATAGAGACTCACGACGACAGAAGCATAGCGCCGGGCTCTTCGGGCTTCCGTCCCTCACGGTGGCAGCGCGAACGCGCGTAGAATGTGACTTCGCGGCCGCCGGGTGAAGACGTCCGGCGGCGGCTTTCTGACGTGAGGCTGGGTCAAGAGCAACGCGAAAGGGGCAGTAAGACGAAGTCCGTTGAAGAACTTCATCAAGTAGTCATCCGCTTCGCAGGCGACTCCGGTGACGGTATGCAGCTCACCGGCGAACGATTCACCAACGCAACCGCCATCCTCGGAAACGATCTGGCGACCCTCCCAGACTTCCCGGCGGAGATCCGGGCGCCGGCCGGATCGCTCGCGGGCGTATCGGCGTTCCAGATCCATTTCTCGGACGAAGACGTCCTCACACCGGGGGACCAGCCCAACGTTCTCGTCGCGATGAACCCGGCAGCGCTGAAGACCAATCTCGGCGACCTGGAGACCGGCGGCACGCTCATCGTCAACAAGGACGCATTCGTCGAAAAGAACGTCGAGCGGGCGGGCTACACCAAGAACCCCCTCGAGGACGACAGCCTCACCAACTACCAAGTCTTCGAAGTCCCCATGACCACGATGACCCTCGAGGCCGCCAAAGACATCGAAGGCATCACCAAGAAGGACGCCGAACGTGCGAAGAACATGTTCGCGCTTGGCCTGGTCGCGTGGATGTACGGCAGGCCGACCGATGTGATCTTGCAGTGGCTCGAGAAGCGGTTCGCCGGGAAGCCGGCGATCCTCGACGCCAACCTGCGCGCGTTCAAGGCGGGCTACAACTTCGGCGAAACGGCAGAGCTGTTCGCGCACCAATACCACGTGAAGCGCGCGGAGCTTCCGCCGGGTCGCTATCGGAACGTGACCGGGAACAGTGCGATCGCATGGGGCCTGATCGCGGCAGCCGAATGCGCGAAGCTTCCGCTGTTCTACTCCAGCTACCCGATCACGCCGGCGTCGGACATCCTCCACGAGCTTTCCAAGCACAAGAACTTCGGCGTCCGAACGGTGCAGGCCGAAGATGAGATCGCTGCCGCGGGCGCGATCCTCGGTGCCGCGTTCGGTGGACACCTCGGCGTGACTGCGACGAGCGGCCCTGGCGTCGACCTCAAAGCGGAGACGATCAGCCTTGGCATCGTGCTCGAGCTGCCGATGATCATCGTGGACGTGCAGCGCGCGGGCCCCTCGACCGGGATGCCGACGAAGCAAGAAGCCGCCGATCTGCTGCTCGCGATGTATGGACGGCACGGCGAGTCGCCGATGCCGATCATCGCGCCGCGCACCCCTGCCGAGTGCTTCCACGCAGCCATCGAGGCCGCGCGAATCGCACTGAAGTATCGGACGCCGGTCTTCATCCTCTCCGACACGTTCCTCGCCAACTCCTCGGAGCCGTGGCTTGTTCCTTCGGTTGAGAGCCTCCCCGACATCAGCGTGCCGTTCGCAACCGAGCCGAACCAAGACGGCGAGTTCTGGCCGTACATCCGTGACGAGAACCTCGCGCGCCCGTGGGCCGTGCCGGGGACGGCCGGTCTCGAGCACCGTGTCGGCGGCCTGGAGAAGCAAGATGGCACGGGCAACGTCAGCTACGACCCTCAGAACCACGAATACATGAGCCGCATCCGCGCAGCGAAGGTCGCGAAGATCGCAGACGACATCCCCGAGCTCGAGGTGGACGATCCGTCGGGCGATGCAGAGCTGCTCGTTATCAGCTGGGGCTCGACGTACGGCGCGATCCGCGCGGCGTGCGACAAGGTGCGAGCAGCCGGCAAGAAAGTCGCGCATGCGCAGCTGTACCACCTGAACCCACTGCCGAAGAACACGGGCGACGTCGTACGCGCGTACAACCGCGTGCTGGTACCCGAGATCAACCTCGGACAGCTCGTGAAGATCTTGCGCGCGGAGTACCTCGTCGACGCGAAGTCTTACAACAAGATCCAGGGGCACCCGTTCCGGGCGTCCGAGATCGAAACCGAGATCCTAAAAAGGCTGTGAGCGACATGGCAGAGCAGAATGGCGGAGGAGTCTTAACCAAGAAGGACTTCATCAGCGATCAAGAAGTGCGCTGGTGCCCGGGTTGCGGTGACTACGCGATCCTGTCGGCGGTACAGGGGCTCATGCCCGACATCGTCGACAAACGCGAGAAGATGGTGTTCGTGTCGGGGATCGGCTGCTCGAGCAGGTTCCCGTACTACTTGAACACGTACGGCATGCACTCGATCCACGGGCGCGCGCCGGCGATCGCGACGGGTCTTGCGACCGCGCGGCCCGATCTCACCGTGTGGGTGATCACCGGCGACGGGGATGGCTTGTCGATCGGCGGTAACCATTTGATCCACGCGATGCGACGCAATGTGAACCTCGTCATCTTGCTTTTCAACAACCAGATCTACGGGTTGACGAAGGGCCAGTACTCCCCGACGTCGGAGATCGGGAAGGTGACGAAGTCGACGCCGTTCGGCTCGCTCGACCGGCCGTTCAATCCGGTTGCGCTTGCTTTGGGGGCTGAGGCGACGTTCGTCGCGCGCTCGCTCGACGTCGACCGGCCGCATCTAACGAGCGTCCTGAAAGCGGCGGCGGCACACCGCGGCACGTCCTTCGTCGAGATCTATCAGAACTGCAACATCTTCAATGACGGCGCGTTCGAGCTCGTCGCCGGCAAGGAGCACAAGGCCGAGAACCAGATCCGTCTGGAGCACGAGAAGCCGATCCGGTTCGGCGTCAACAACGAGAAGGGCATCCGGCTCAGCGGGCGCGCGTCTGTGGAGATCGTTGATGTTGAGCAAGCCGGCGAGGAGAACCTCATCGTGCACGACGTGCACCGGGAAGATCCGGCGCTCGCGTTCATGCTGGCCCACATCGCCACCGGCCCGACGATGCCGACACCGATCGGTATCTTCCGCGACGTCGACCGGCCGGTATACGGAGAAGAGATGGAGCGGCAACTCGCGGTCGCGCGCGAAAAGCTCGGCGTGGGCAGCGTGGAGAAGCTGCTGTCGAGCGGTGACACCTGGGAAGTAGCGTAAGAAAGCGGCGCTGGGTCCCCTGAAACCAAGAGGCCGGTCCGAAGGACCGGCCTCTCGCACGCCTTTTCGGTTATTCGCCGTGCCCGGCGTGGCCCAAGCCTTCGTCCGCTCCTGTGATCGAGTCTTGGTCTTCGCCGTGTGCGCCCCACCCGTGCGGCGCGTCCGGGGTCGGTCCACCAGAACCGCGTGGACGCAGGATCACCGTGTCGTACAGCGACGCGGCGATGATGCCTCCCGCTATCGGTCCGACAAGCCACACCCACCAGTTCGCCCAGAAGCCGCCGACGATCGCAGGGCCGAACCACCGAGCGGGGTTCATCGCTGCGCCGGTCAACCGGCCGCCCATGAATATGTCCATCGTAATCGTCAGACCGATCGCGAGTCCGGCGATCTTTCCGAACGCGCCTTCCGGATCGATCGCGGTAGCGAAGATGACCCATACGAGGAAGAAGGTGAGCACAGCCTCGATGAGAACCGCTTGTCCTGTCGAGATTCCCTTCAGCACGGAAGGCACGCCAAGGTTGACGGCTTTCCAGCCGATGGCGGGGATAGCGGCTCGAAGAAGTCCTGCGGCAGCCGCGGCGCCGGCCAGCTGCGCGGCTAGGTAGGCGATCGCGTTCGATGAATCTATCTTCTGCGTCACCCACGCTCCGATGGTCAC
>Ga0070708_100000743_pt1 | contig 24683 bp, 25 predicted proteins | sample KBSK5503metaG_FD_65469 | JGI IMG/M metagenome (GOLD analysis project Ga0070708, IMG submission 65469) | Corn, switchgrass and miscanthus rhizosphere microbial communities from Kellogg Biological Station, Michigan, USA - KBS K5-50-3 metaG | ecosystem: Host-associated > Plants > Roots >... | reverse complement strand
ACCGCTGGACCTGAACCGGTGGCTGCCGCTGGTCAAGTGGTTCCTCGCGATCCCTCACTACATCGTGCTGTTCTTCCTGTACATCGCGATGGTCGTGGTGGTCATCGTCGCCTGGTTCGCCATCCTCTTCACGGGCCGCTACCCGAGGTCTATGTTCAACTTCGTCGAGGGCGTCATCCGCTGGTACAACCGGGTGGTTGGCTACGCGTTCATTCTCGTCACGGACCGCTACCCGCCATTCCACCTGGGCGTCTGAGGCCCTCGATATGCAAACGCCAGCATAAAAAACTTTACAAAGCGCGCTCATCGAGCAATTCTTGCTAGTAGTTCATGATGCGCTGAGCGACCTCGGGCCAGGCGTATTTGCGGGCTTCGAGGAGGCCGGCGTGGATGAAGCGCTGGCGCAGGGATTCGTGTTCGAGCAGGCGGCATTCCGTGAGCGGAATCTGTACAAGTATGCGGGTGGGCGCGGACTTGCCTTTTTCGTGAAGAAAAGGGTTGCACCGTGTAATGGCTACGTAGCATATCCGTTCCACAATCAGAAAGTAACCAGTCATCCTGCAAACTGTAGCGCTACGTCAGTAGCGCTTACCAACCTCATGCAAGCGTCTGTTTTTCGACACCGTGCACCTTTCGATGTGCTGCTTCTGGCGACTCCTGGAAAAACACCGAACCGGCGGTATTGCACGTTTTTAGGAAGCAGGCTGGTTGACGAGGTTGGTCAGCCATTGCGTAGGAGAGGAGGAGTTCGGCACTCCCTGCCGCTCTCCGCGCTCTCACGGCTGAGGGCTGCACAGCAGCACGTGCACAGAAGCGACGCCTCCTCTCGTTGCGTCGTATCTGCCCGCGGGCATCTCACAGGAGGAGCAGCTGGTACACGCTTGGAATGGAGTCACCCATAGCCTGACGCAAGCAACGCAGGGCCCTCCAGCCTTGTGAGCCGGCGAGCTCGTGTAGCACGCTCCTTGACCGCCTCCCCGGAGTAAACGTCCTCCCACTCGAAGGAGGGCTTTTCCGGGGAAGGACCTGCTGACGTGCCCGCGTTACCGCGCAGGCAGCGCCAACAAGATCGGGCGCAGTCTCGGTACGCAGGGCAACAGCAGCAGGACGACCAACACCCCAAGCACGAGCGGAGAGGGGGTCAGCATCCCAGCGAGCAGCAGCATGTGCAGTGCGATGGTCCACAGCACCAGCGGTCCGCAGGTTCTGAGCAGGAGTCCCTCCTGGCCGTTGAGACCAGCCGAGGTAGCCGCGAGCAGCAGGCAGGCTGGAGAGAGCATGCGCGCCAGCTGACCCGCCCCATTTTGCGCAGCCGCCAACCAGAGCAAGGAAAGCCCTGTTCTGCTGGCCACTGCCTTCTGCAGCAGCGCGAACATCGCCGTCCCCCCCCAGGTTAGAACCGGTCAACCAGGCGCCCAGACCGGCTAACTAGAGCGAGAGCCACACATAGCGGCTGCCCAGAGCAGCCGCCGCGGCTCCCAGCGAGGCCGTCATGGCACTGGCCTGCATGACCTGGGATCTCGCGCAGGAAGAGCAGGATGGCCAGGGCGCTGGGGGTGAACTGACGCCAGGCAGCGCCTAGCACATCTCGTACCATATGCCCTGGAGTGCCACACACGCTGAGTGTTATCAGGAGTGCAAGCCACACCCAGAAGCCGGGAAGGTACAGGAGCGGGAGGTTCAGATGTACGGCGGGAAGCTCCAGCACCGCATGCGTTTGCAACCAGGCGCGCAAGGGAGGGACCAGGCGAGAAAGGAGCAGCAAGCACGTCAGGAGCACATACGGGGTCGCAGCCAGCCAGAACGAGTCCCGCTGCGTGTCTCCTGTTCTCCCCTTGTGTGAGGGTCCCTGTGCATGCGCTGCGCTGCGGGACACACGTGCCCACGCCACCCAGCAAGGCGAGCGTGAGCGTACTGGAAAGGAGCCCCATGAGCTCAACGTCCACCGTGCGGCTGAGCAGCCACGCTCCACCCGTCAGGATGCCGGCCGCCGCCAGCGCCAGCACCCCCCACCTGCGCACGGCAGCGTTGCCGCCACTGACCTGCAAGCAGACCAGGCTCAAGACGAGCGCGGTCGGAAGCGACAACAGCGCGGTGAGGCTGCCCACCTGCTCAACAGGAAGCCCGGTCAGCGAGGCGGTCAGTACCACGGCCACGCCCATGGCACCCCAGGCCGTCGTCAGCTGGCCCAACACACTCAAGACGGCTACGCGCACCGCACCCAGGCGTAGCTCGAGGAGCATCGTCATTGTGCCGATGCTCCCCACCCTAAACCCGCACAGCACCTCGATGAACGGACTCACGCCGAGGACAAGCAGCACGACCTGCAGGTCACGCTCTGCTGTGAGACGAGCCATGTGCTGTGTGAAGACGTGCATGCCCCTTGTCACTCGCTGCAGCTGGTAGAGGAGCAGAGCGGGCAAGAGGACCGTGAGGACGCTCAGAGCAGTTGCACCTCCTTGGCCTAAGGAGCTCCTTCCTTAAGGTTCATGCCATCTGAGTTCATTTTCCCGTTCAAATCTCAGCTGAGCAGGGATGAAGCTGCCTCCCGTGCGGGTGGCCAAGTGTAGCAGAGCGTGTCAAGGCTATACAAGCGCGCCCCTACCACATCCCCATACCACCTGCGCGGCCTTGACACGCTCTGCTGTGTGAAGAGTAGCCCGCACCGGAGGGGACGCGGTCGCGGCGCTGCGGCAGACGGCTGACAGACAGGCAACGAGCGGCGGGAGGAACAGTTCACGTCGGCAGGAAGGAGGGACGGGGGACCGATTCGGCGACTCCAGCTGACCAGGCCCCTGGCCTCCCCGGGCGTTACTGCTTGGGCAGTTGAATAAGCTTTCTCGGCTGTGTGCCTGGCTTCAGTGAGCGCTAGTGGCCCTCCTGATGTCTCCGACGAACCTCTGGATCATAGAGCATCGGGGGAGGAGGTTCCTGGCCCGGCATGAGCTTCGAGAGCGTCTCCTGGTCGGTCTTGAGCAGAGCAAAAATCAGAGAGGCCATCTGCCCGGCGATTCGTCCGATCACTTTGAGCTTGCCGCGATCGTCCTTCATTCTCTCATCGTAGCTGCCTAGTCGAGGAAGCAAGCGGTGGTAAAGGTGAGCCCAGTCACAATCCATCGTCGTCGCACATGCAGCCATCAGAAAGAGCATCTGTTTGACTGGGCGCACCCCAGTTTTCGTCAGCTTCGTCCGATCAAACGTGACCCCCGTTTGGTGCCGACGAGGTGCCCACCCAAAGTAGGACTTCAGTTCAGAAGCTCTCTCAAAATTGGCAATGTTGCCGATGGTGGCAATGATGGTGGCCGCCTGGACATGCCCAAGAGGAGGGATGCAGAGCAGGATCTGCCCCGCACGGCAATTGGTCACGAGAGCACCACTCTCTGTTTGCAGGAGAGCCAGGTGTTCCTGAGCGAGTCGTAATTCTTTGAGGAGGAGGGCCTGTTCGAGAAGGAGCGCCTTCTGCCGATCAACCTCTTTGCTACCAATCGTCTCGCGGGCACGCCGAGGGAGCTTGAGGAGTTGAGCCTCAGAGGGAAAGGTTCTCACCCGCAGAGCTTGCAGAGCAGAAAGGCTGGCGGTGGCAAGAGCTGCGGGCGTAGGAAACCGCTCGCGAAAGGCCAGTGCGGTGGGCCGATTGGGGTCGTGGAACACTTGCGTGAACTCAGCAAAGACCTCATCACAGATCGCTGTCAGCTTGTTTTGCAATTGTGTCCCGTGATGGCTGAGTTCATAGCGATGTCGGATCACTCCTCTCAGTTGAGCAGCTGCCCTTGTTGGTGCAACGGCTCGTCGGACCAACTGCATTTTGTCCTCGACCTGAGCACCCAGGTCCAGTTGCGTGGAGAGCATGTTGGCTAAGCGTAGCGCGTCTCGTTTGTCGGTCTTGAGCATCCCTTTAGGTCGCTCCTGCACATGAACCCGATAGACGGTGCTGTCCAATTCGCGTAAATACTGCTCAAGCAGCCGGTGATAGTGACCCGTGTGCTCAAAGAGAACCATGACCTGTTCGAGAGGCACGAGCTCACGAATACGGTCCACCAAGGAGCGGAATCCTTCCCGCGACTGTTCAAAGGCGAAGGTTGGGCAGCCCTCGAAACGTCCATGGCGAGTGAGCCAGGTTCGGGAGAGAAAACCTGCGACATGCCGAAATTTCCCGATATCCACCCCAATGTAACGAGTTTCTTGAGAAAGCATTGGCATGGGGACTACTGCTGATCGCGCTTTCCTCTGTTGAGCCATGTACCTCCTCCTTCTCTCAAGGGGAGCCATCACCGCGCTACCGGGCCTGGGGTGAGAGGGGCCGAGAGCCGCGAATGTGCCTTGCCCAGTTACACACCAAAGGTCAGCACGGGCATCCTCAAAGGTTCATCAAGGATCACAGCACATTCCCCACTTAAGGAACAAGAGTCGATCTCCATAACGCAGGAAAGGTTCTCCGGCTCCCACTTCTCAAAGGAGCTACCTTTGATTGCCCCTCTCATAGAACATATTACCTAATCACTGTGAAAAAATCAAGATGCCGTGTGTAACGCAGGGCTATCATAGCCGGAAAGGGTAGACAGATCATACAATTCGCTTTTCAGATGCAGGCGCTGTTCCACAATGGAGCCATATTCTCCGAGTCGCACATATGCTTCCAGGGGACTGCTGGACTGCTGCTCGGAAACTAGGACCTGTTCCCAGATATCGACTTCGGGAAGCTCGCTGGCGCGTAGTCCCTGGTTCATCGTACTTAACAGTTGGGCTAGACGAAGTGCCTGGGGTGAGAGGTACTGGTGGTGGGCTTGCTTGAGCCGGGCGGCGCGTTCGTCGCTGAAGAAGTGCTGGAAGATGGACTGCCAGCGCTGCCCCTGGATCTCCAGGAAGCAGGCGGTAGGCAGATCTTCGTCGAGACACAGACGCCATTTGGTGAGCGTCCACAGTAGGCGGGGGAGGATTCCTTCCTGGGAGCGTTGCCATTCGTCCAGATGGTCGAGCAGAATGGTCAGGGCGTCTGCCAGTTCTTTTTGTAGCAGGGGATCGACCAAAACATGCTGTGCCTGCGGATGAGGGGCGCGTGGTGAGGACTGCTGCTCACGTATTCCAGTACGGCGGCAAGCTCGGGAAGCTGGATCTGTTCCTGCAGACGGGTGCCGACCGCCTCCAGGAGCGCTTGTGCTCGCTCTTCCTGCTTATTGAAGGCACTCTCGGCCAGCAAGGTATCGAGCAGGGCGAAATAGGTGCCGGTTTCTGCTGGCTGCAGGAGACGTTCCACCAGTGCTGCTCGTAGCTGCTCGCGCTGATCACTAGTTTCTGCTGTTTCTGTCGTGCCTGATGCCCATTCTTCGGGCAGGGAGCCAAAAAGGTAGACGATCTCAGCGCGCAGTTGTCCGGTTGCCAGCTCCTTCTCCAGGCGCTCGCGCCAGAAGGTGATCGTTTCCAGCGCGATTGGTCCGTCATCAGCTCGCCCCAGCAGCGGTTCCAAATTGGCCACGTCGGCATGGAGCTGCCGATTGGCAAAGGTGATCTGATGCAATCCCTCGTACAAGACGCCTAGCGCCCAGCTTCAGTAGGTTCCCGCGCTACTTGCTGGCGCAGTTCGTGGTAGGTGTGCAGCAACCGGCTGCGCTGCTCTCGCAACGCACGCAACTTCATCTGAGCAATGAAGGAGTCAGTTGTAGTAATCATTGATCATGCTCTCCTTTTTTCCTGTCTACTGTCTTGTTGGCAGCGCTCTGTCGTTCTCCTGGAGCAATACATGTGTGCGAAGAGAACCTACACAGCTCTTCTTGGGAAAGGTGGTGAATTGCGGAAATGGAACCTTTGCTTTGCACCTGGTACACCTGCCTGTATCACTTACGACAACGCATCCTTTCTGGAAGGGAGCTGTTCCACCTCCCTGGAGAGGATTGGCTCTGCTTGTCGAGAGAGAGCCACTTCAGTGACCAGTCCATGGCGGTGTTTGACAATAGTGACCGTGATCATCACCACGCTCTTGTTGGCTGGCAGAGGCGGTGAGAACCTGTCACGATACAGAAAAAGCACTTGTCTGGCATCCTTTTCGAAAGAGCGATTCCGCTGGTCGAAGTGTTGATGGTCCTTTGATCGGTGGTGCAGTCGTAGATGAGGCATTGGCAGTAACACGACGATGGGGAGAAGCAGTTCACGCGCCAACGCTTTCAAACCGCGGCTCATCTCTTGCGCATAGCGCCCGTCTCCTTTGTCCTCTCCATGCGGCTGCAGCAGATGCAGGCCATCGATCAGCAAGAGTGTCACTCCTTGTTCCCTGGCCAACTGTCGCGCCCGTTGCCAGAGTTGTACCAGCGTAAGATCGGCTCTATCGTCAATCCAAATGCTGGTCCTGGATAGCATCCTGGCTGCTTGTGAAATACGCCTGTGCTCATCATCAGTGATCCATCCTGTCCGCAAATGATACAGATCAATGTCAGAACTCATTGCGAGCAGGCGTTGAACGACCTGGTATTTGTTTATTTCGGGACTGAAGAGCCCAATGCGGCGTTGATACGTGGTGGCTGCATTCAGCGCTACACTCAAGGCGAAACTCATCTCACCACTCAAAGGTGGAGTGAGAAGGATGAGCACATCTGAGCTCTGCAATCCCCCGATGAGGATATCGAGATTCTGGAAACCGGTCGGTAAGTCTAGCATCTTTCTCCCGCGAGGGCTGCTGTCAACACTTCCAGGTCAATATCTCCCCGGCTCAGGGTGAGCGCGTGTTGACTTTCATCCATGATGGTCATCTGCTCTCTCCTTTTTGCCGCTGCTCTTTCCCCGGTTTCTGCAGGATGTGGAAAGGGAGTCGAGCAGGTTCATACGTACTACGCAGTTTCTCTCCATGTTTCTTTTTTACAGCTTGATGCTATAGCGATCAAGATGCTCGACAAGGTAGAGCATCATATCATAGGGCAGTTGCTTCGGTTCGCCGTCGGCCTCTGATCGCACACGCTTATACAGTGCTGTACTCTCCGCCTCGTTCCCTCCCTTTCGGCTCATAGTGATGATCGTTTCGAGGTTGCGTTGTGCTTTCACTGGATCGTGATAGGCGGCGATGAACGCGCATGGCCCATCCACGATCATCCAGATCTGCCAGAGCTGCGTCTCGGGATGTCTGACGATGCCCCCATGCACTATGCCGAGCCCCAGTGGTACATCTCTGTTTGTAGAGCCAAACGGCTGAAAGACTTCTGCGTAATCTGCCTTCGCTTGCGGACCTACCTGAGCGTCTTGCAAGGTCTCCTCGAGGGTAAAAGGATACTCCGGCCCCGGTGTGTAGTACCCGGCTTGCCAGAGCGCCAGGACGCTATTGCCAGCGGTCATCATACTCTCCGGTGTCACACGGGGATCACCAGTCACAAGCATCTGCGCGTGGAGCGCAAGCACCAGCTGTGCTGCTCCAGGTCCCAGCTGCATGTCCTTAATGATGGGGAGCACTTCCTTTTCCGCCTGCTGAACATACTTGGCCAGGTCTTCCGGCTCCAATTCGAGCGTACGCTGACGCAATGTTTCCTGGCGCCGGCTGGCCCAGGTTTTGAAATGCCGTCCCTTCTTCCGTCTCTTCATACTCTCCTCGCTCTGCGTTTACTCGACACGATAGGGCTCACAAGAGGCAGGGCTTTTCTCTTCCAGAACCTCTTCGATCAACTCTCCTGGTGGAACGCCCAATGCTCGTGCAATCTTGCCGAGTGTCTCGGTCGTCGTGATGTAGTACGGGTCTCTGAACATGCGCTTGACTGTGTTATAGGCCACATCTGCCGTGCGCTGCAGTTTGCCCATACCGATACCTTTCTCTTGTGCGACTTCTCTTACACGTAAACGTACTGCCATAAACCGCTGCCCCTCTCGATGATAGATCTGATTGTAGCAGGCTTTATCCGATGCGAAAACTAGCCAGCTAGTGAGAGATGTAGAGGTAGAGCCATGCATGGCAATCAGTAGAGGATCTTCTCAATCGATTGCCATAGCATCAGCAAGCATCTTAGCTACGCATTCTATAGTACTTTCAATAGTTTTAGCAAAAATGGGAAAGTTAGTCCACTTTATAATGAAAGCATTTCGAAAAGTCCAATTTACAGAGAAAATGCGTATGGCTAGACTGCTTTCATGGCAGATATCAACGAATTTCCAGATGTTCCTGGATTTGTTTCAATTAAACAAGCGGCAGTGATGCTGGGGATCACGGATAAACGGGTGTACCGTTATATTGATCTCGGACGTCTTCCCGCTTACAAGTCCGGCGGTGTGTTCCTCCTAGCAGAGGAAGACGTTAGGCAATTCAAGCTCAATCCTCCTGGACGTACACGCACGGTTCCCCCACGGTGGCGGGTGTATAATCCCCGCAGCAATGTGCTTGCTACCGAGATTCAGGTGCCAGTACGTGCTGGCCAGCAAGGGAGGCTGGTCGAAAAGCTTACGGAGATCCAGCGAGCTAATCGGCATACCTTTCCAGGAACCATCGCCCGCTATATCATCCGGGGGAACTCACAATTGACCTCTATCCATCTCTTTCTGATCTGGAAGGATACCGAGATGCCAACCGAGTCCGTACGCGAGCAAAGCCTCAAAGCGCTTCAGGACGAACTCGCAGATGTGCTGGAGTGGGAACAAGCCAAGTACAGTACTAACGAAGCGCTTATGCATACCTGATGTGTTATGTCAGCTGGCAAGCAGTTTCGGCTGGTTGAAGTTCCAGGGCCAGGATAAGTTGAAATGCGCTGGCATCTATCATTGTCGAAGCCTGGAGCAAATACTACAGCAGGTCCACCACTGTCGGGCAAGGTTGGCCCCGCTTTTCAACGAATTCTCGAAGCGTTTATTTCACCTCATCAGGCGCAGTTCTCGCATCTCTCAAGGATTTGCTCACGGGAAGCACAGAGTGACTGAGCAAGGAAGCCAGGTGCAGCGGTATGGGATACACCGTTGGAGAACGAAAATGAGAAGCGAAATGATAGCGCAGTTCACTGGTAACGACCGCACACATCAACGCATCTTCTCTCTGAGCACAGGAGACGGTAATCTCACAAATCCTGGGGTTCCAGGCCCTGATATCTGGGCGAGGATAAAAGATCTCCATTACTTGCGTTTTCTTGTTCAACTTTGTCTGCGCAAGTGCTTTCGAGGATTCTTTGCTAAGATCCTTCATGGTTGGTGGTTTCTCCTGTACGCTGGCAAATACCTGGCCTCCTGCTCCCACAGTGAATATTCCCGATGCAAAACCATACTCATCTTCTCCCCTTTGCGCGTACCATTCCGGTCGATGATGACCTGCTGCATCTGGGTTTCAATGGCCTGGAGGATCGCTCGACGCTCCTCTCCCTTTAGCTTTGCTTGAGAAAACGCTCTACTCATACTGCTGAAGACCCCTTGTGATGAATGTGTTTGGTATACCTACTTCATCACAAGGAAACTCTTCAGCTCTCTTGTTTGTTCCCTCTATTCGACTCTTAGAGATCGATACGCTACCACGGAATACGCTCTATTGACAACACGGGGCGACGAGATTATACTACTATTTAGTATATTTGTTCTATATGCTTCTTTTTTAAGGTTGGGGGTGTTTTAAGAAGGAGATGAACGACATGCAGCAGTACATTCTTGAGTGCACAGACCCAAACGATAGCAGCAGCATGTCGAGGCAAATCGACGATCCCCTCACTTCAGTTCTGCTCGAACTAAAGGCGCTGCGCAAGGCAACTTTGCCAATCACTATGGGTCATCAGGTTCATGCCTTATTTTTGCGGCTTATCGCCCGAACTGACCAAACACTTTCTGCTCGCTTACATAACGAGCCAAGATACCGCCCTTTCACCCTTTCACCGTTGCTAGACGTACACTCACAAGGGGGCAGAATTCAGCTCGCTGAGGGACAGACCTGCTACATTCGCATCACCCTGCTGGATAGGGGCTATCTCTGGCACTGCCTGAGCATACCTCTCCTGGAGGAGGGACCGATTGACGTTCGGATGGGCGAAGCGACCTTCAAGGTGACACGCCTGCTCTCGACTCCAGCAGCCGACGATCGCAAAAGAATAGCGAAAATGTCCTGGAAGTTGCTCTCAGAACTTGCCCCGGCAGACGCGGTTACCCTCTCGTTCAAAAGTCCAACGGCTTTCAATATCAACGGGGACTACTTCGCGCTCTTCCCAGAACCGCAGTTGGTATGGGATAGCCTGATGCGCGTGTGGAACACCTACGCGCCAAGAATGCTACACGTCGACAAACAGGCTGTGCGTGACTTTCTCCATCGCAACGTGGCTGTGACGGCTTGCGCCCTCTCCACACACACACTGCGCTACCCAGCATACACACAGAAAGGCTTCTGTGGGCACTGCACCTATGCGGTTCAGGAATGCGATGAACAGGCGGCACAGGTCACTCGCCTTGCAGCTTTTGCCTCTTATGCAGGAATAGGATATAAGACAACAATGGGCATGGGACAGGTTCACGCCGAACTTCATTATGATAAGGGGCTTAGATAACGCGATCCCTCGTCACGCTCTTCCTGGCCCAGCGCAAGCTCAAACAAGCCGCTCTGCGCACACCGTAGGTGTCAGTTCTCCCACCCCCAAAGATGAGTGAACGTCAATCACCCCCTTGACAAGAACATGTGTTCTATATTACACTTGGAACAGAACCGTTTGTTGGCGTAGATCAGTCATACGTAGCATCATTGCATCGTACATCGGTAGTTTCAGGCAACTAGTCGTGTCTTATCAGGCGATCGAGAAACCTTGCGGCATCGCTTCCACGGCTTATAGGCGCCCGTCTCACCGTTGCAGCTGCAACATTCCTACGCCCGTGCCAGCGATGCACAGGCTTCCCTCGTCTTCGCTCTGATAAGCTCTCACAAGGAGTCGGCTCCATGCCTGGCTCCCAGCAGATCAGATGAGGAGGAAACGATGGAATCCTGTAATCCGGAACGCATGCAGCGCGAAGCGCACCGTCGCCTTGCCCTCCTTGGGCCGCTGGCGACCTCCCCGTACGACTATCACCTCTTGCGCGAACGCTCTCGTCAGACCTGGGTCCCAGTCAAGCTGTTGTGGACCTGGTGGAACGCCTACCGACGAAGTGGGTTCGATGGCCTCCTGCCAGTTGGATGGACGCAGCTCGACGAGGGGGCCGAGGCGCGTATCGCCGAGCGTGAGCGCCAGCTCGGCGAAGCCATGGGCGCCGTGAGTATCACCCCTGAGCTGGTAAAAACCCTGGCAGAGCGCAACGCCTGGTCCCCTCGCACAGCGGAGCGGTGGATCCGCCGCTACCAGGCAGGAGGATGGTGGGGACTTGCGCCCAAGCATGACCCCGCAAAACCGCAGAAGCAGAAGAAGCAAGCACCCCCGCGAGCCCTGGGCGCGCTAGATGACGTAGCGCTGGAAGAGACCTTTCGCCGCCGCTCGCTGCTCGGCGACCTCGCCACCAGACTGGAGGTCTCGCGCACCGAGGTCGAGACACGCGCGTCAGAAATCCAGGTCTCAAAGAGTACTCTCTGGCACTACCTCCAGCGCTACCGCGCGTATGGTCTCCCTGGCCTAGCCCCCCAGGACCGCTCCGACAAAGGCGCTCATCACGGAATCAGAGCAGAGATGAAAGAACTCGTGCGCGGCGTTCGTTATTCGCAGCCGGGCAAGTCCGTCCGTGCCGTGCATACGGCCGTCTGCGAGCGAGCGCGGCTACTGGGGGAAGAAGAACCCAGCCTGTGGCAGGTGCGCACCATCTTAGCGCAGATCCCCAAACCCGAGCAAATGCTCGCCGACAGACGTGACGATGATTTCCGTAGTGACTACGAGGTAACGAGACGCATGGAACATACGCGGCGCAACAGCCACCTCATCAGCTATCAGATCGACAACACGCTGGTTGATGTGCTCGTGAAGGATATCCGCAGCGAGCAGCTTCAAACAGCGAGCAAGATGATTCGTCCCTGGCTCACCCTTTGTATCGACAGCCGCTCTCGGCTGGTGGTGGCGGCGGTCTTCGGGTACGATCGGCCCGACCGCCATACTATCGCTACCGCCATACGCGAGGCAGTGCTGGTCTCAGACAGCAAGCCATACGGAGGGATACCGCACGAAATTTGGGTGGATAACGGCAAGGAATTTCTCTCGCACCACATCGAGCAGATCACACAAGAGCTGCACATTCTGCTGCAGCCCTGCGCCCCACACCGACCGCAGCAGAAAGGCATCGTCGAGCGCTTCTTTGGCACGTTGAACACACGGCTCTGGTCCACCTTACCTGGCTACGTCGCATCCAACGTCGTCGAGCGCGACCCCCATGCGCAAGCGAAGCTGACCCTGGCGGAGCTGGAGGAACTGTTCTGGGATTTCATCGACGGGTACCATCAGGAAACGCACAGTCAGACTGGAGAATCGCCGCTCGATTTCTGGCACAAGCACTGCTATGCCGAGCCTGCCGACCCACGCCTGCTGGATATCTTGCTCAAGGAGCCTACGGAGCGCAAGGTGTTTAAAGATGGCATTCACCACGACACCCGCATCTACTGGAATGCGGCGTTCGCTACCCTCGTTGACGAACGCGTGCTGGTGCGCGAGGAGCCCCTGTACCGGCCACCCGACGAGATCGAGGTCTTCTCCTTGAAGAAGGAGTGGATCTGCACCGCCATCGCCACCGATTCGATCCAGGGGCAGGCGGTCACCAGAGAGAACATCATCGCGGCCAAGCACGAGCAGAGACGGCACCTGCGCCAGCGCATCCGAGAGGCGCGCGAGGCCGTGGATTCCACCGATCGCGAAATTGCGGCGCAGCAATCAGTTGAGGCAGCAGGCCAACAGGAAGCGATCCAACCTGCGCCGGGCGAAACCGGAACACCAGGCGAGGGGCCGATGATGCCCCCTGCTCCTTCCACACGGGCGAGAGCGCGGGACCTCCTCGATATGCTGGTCGAGAAGGACGATAACGTGAGAAAGGAGTCAGTACAATGACCACCGGGTTCGCAGAAGACCGCCTGCCGGAGGGGCAGAAGGTTATCCAGACGACCAACGTCAAGCGGAGCAAGCTGTTCATTGGGCTCCTGACAGATCCCGAACGGAGGTCGCCCACGATGGGCGTGATCACCGGACTGCCGGGCGTGGGCAAGACCATCGCCTTGCAGGATTATCTCGACAACCTGGCGCCGCACGTCCACACGGCGCTGCCGATCGCAATCAAAGTCACGGTGTTGCCGCGCTCCACGCCCCGTGCATTCGCCAAGACCATTATGGATGGCCTGCTGGAGAAACCCCGCGGGAATAACATCTACGAGATCGCCGATGAGGCGGCCGCAGCTATCGAGCGCAACGACCTCAAGCTTATCGGCGTGGGCGAAGCCAACCGCCTTAATGAGGACAGTTTCGAGGTGCTGCGCCACTTGTTCGACAAACCGGGCTGCCGCATCCTCCTCGTCGGCCTGCCCTCGATTCTCCGCGTGGTCGACCGCTACGAGCAATTCTCCAGCCGGGTCGGCCTGCGCATGCAGTTTCTCCCTCTCGAGCTGGAGGAAATACTCAACGTCGTCCTCCCGCAGCTGGTCATCCCTCGCTGGGCCTATGACCCGCAGCGAGAGGCCGATCGCCTGATGGGAGAGGCGATCTGGAGCAAGGTGAATCCCTCGCTGCGCAATCTCACGAACCTGCTCGATCTCGCCAGCCAGACCGCCAGGGCCATGGACGCGCCGACGATTACGCCAGCATGCATCGACGAAGCCTTCACATGGATGATGACGCAGGAGGATCATCATCGCGCGCGCAGGAGGAGGACTACGCAGAACGAGGGGAAGGCCGAAGGCAAACAAGACGGGAAGGCCAGGGGCAAACATGAACAAGCCTCAGAGCAACGCCATGACGGTCAGCAGCGAAAATCCGAGCGGGAATAACCCGTTCCGCGTGTCCTCGGCTTTCAACCTTCCCTTGAAGGCCGAGACATGCCAGCAGATCCACGCGGATGCGCTCCGCCGGGCTGCGTGGAACCCCGAGGCGTATGCAACGCCGACTGGAGTTCACGTAACCGAACTACGGGCACACGCACGACGCTATGGCCCGCAGGTATACCTGGCGCATCCGGCGGAGATCGAGCGTCTGTTCCGGGGCGTCACACTCTCCGTCTACCAGGAGATCGAGTCCCTGTTTTGCTCCCGGCTCGGGCGCAGCTCCGCGATCGTCTACCAGATACTGCAGGCCATGGCGCTCGATGCAGGGAAGGCGCCCATCGAGGAGGAGGCCGTGTGGGCCATCTGCATGCACCTCGAGGAACTGCGGGCGCAACGGACAGCTGTGACGCTAGAGCGATCATCCTCGACCTGGTGGCTGGCCCAACTCGTCCTCGCCTCCTCCAGCGGAACTGACGGTGCCAACGACCGCACAGGTACGCAGCAAATCGCGGCCCTCGTCATCGATATCGACGCCCCACGGGCCCTGGCGTTCCGAGCAGGTGAGCGGCAGGTAGAGGCGGAACTCAGCTCGCTCGCCATCTACGACGCCATCGCACTGGAGCGACGTCCTGCCCCTCTTGGAGCCGTCGGGCTCGTCTGGCATGTGCCCTCTTGTCTGGTAGTGGAGAAGGAGCTGCCTGAGGACTGCCAGCACGGATGCAGTTCTCTCGGCGTTTCGGTCGAGCAGGCAACGTACACACTGCCGTTGGTCGAGGAACTGCGCGTGTACTGGGCAGGAGAACAGGCGCGGCGCATCATCCCGCCGGGACGCCGGGCGCTCGTCTTCGAGAGCCTGCTCAACCGGGTCTTCGGCACGAGTCCGCAGCGAGCGCGAGAAGAACGTGAGCGCGCCCTCGGTCGCCTGGCAGGCTACGCACAAGACCCGGCCGAGTTGTTCCTGGCGCTGCGGGCATTCCTGCCGGCACATACGGCAATGATCGGCCAGGACGGCGAGGTGGCTTTCGACGGGCTGCACTACGTCGATCGCGTGCTGTCCTACTGGGCCGGATCCCCCGTAATGGTGAGAAGGTCGGAGCAGATAGAAGCCGTGCTCTGGGTGTACCTGCAAGGAGAGATTCTCTGCCGGGCCAGGGCTCGCGAGCTAGCCCGGCGTGATGGGAGCTATCGCGCCGCTCGGGCAGGGAGGTGAAGTATGGCCTTCGTCGCACTGGTGATGAAACTTCTAGAAGAGGATGCAGTTCACTTCAGCGAGGAGAAAATTGACGCGAACCGCGCGATAGGCGTCTCGCCGCGAGAATTGCTTGCAACTGCGAACAGGGACCTGGTAGCAGCGCTGCAGCCCGCACTCGAGCGAGGCACACTTACCCTGGCAATCATCAGGCGGAGCAAGCTGCCATGGTGCTTGCGGGTAACCGCCTTGACCGAGGAGGGACTGATCTCCCTGAGCACACTGCTGCAGGCGTTCGCCATGCGCCCGGTACTCCGCTGGCAGCAGCAGCGATGGAGAGTCGAGGTGACGGGCCTGGAGCGCTCACCATGGGCCAGAACGAGTTCCTGGGCGGATTTCCTGGACAAACCGGCAGGCAGCCTGCTCAGGTTTCAGCTGGGAACGCCCCTCGTCGTGCCCTCTTCGACAGAGGCAGGCGAGTGGCACACCTCCCCCTTCCCCCATCCGCTCCCAGTCTTCACAGAACTGGCGAGGCGCTGGCGGGCACTCGGTGGCCCTTCGCTTCCGGCCGATGCGCCGTCCATGTGTGAGCAGGCTGGCTGCGTCGTTGTCGATTATGCTCTCCGCAGTTGCCCGCTCGCTCTCCCGCAACGACATCAACCGGGTCTCCTCGGCTGGGTGACCTATATGTGCCGCAGCAAATCAATGGACCGTGTCGCTGCTCTCAGCGGGTTGGCCCGCTTCGCCTTCTTCGCCGGAGTGGGCTGTTACACCGCGGACGGCATGGGCGCGACGCGGGTGACGATTGGACCGTAAGGAGGAGGGAGCAACGATGGACTTCTACCTTGTCAAGACTGGAGCCGGAATGTTCGATGCACTGCACGCCTACGGCCTGGGCACGCTGCTGACACACGTGAGCGGGCTCCCGGTCGAACTGCGCAACGGAGCAACCGTTTCTGCCCTGGCCTGTTCCATGACGAACATCCCCACAGCCTCGTACTCCCTCCTTGACGACGTGCTGGCGCTGCCAACAGCCGAAGAGCTACTGGCGTTGCCAACCATCCGTCGGCAGCAGGCAAGCCTGGAAATTGGGAACCTCGACGGACTGCTCGCCACGCTCTTCACCTCGCCTGGAACCCGGGCCTCCTCGGTGGGAGAGGTGCTGTGGAAGAGCAGGCTGGACCATTCCGCCGCCGAGCTGGCCATTAAAAAGGTGCGGACCGCCCGCGAGCGGTGGGAAAAGCGGATCGGCCGACAGGGTGGGGGAGCCCGCGGATGGCTGGAGCAGCTCCTGCGGGACTACGACCCCGATAAGCCGGCCATCCCCGTGCCCAGGAACGTCGACAGGGGAAATGACCTCTCGCTGCTCATGACCATCGATCCCTCGTTCGGCTACTCAACGCGTAGGCCGAGCAGCGATGGACTCGTGGCACAGAGAACCAACGTGACCATACGCGGTGTATCCTTTGCTGTGCTGCTCGCCTACATAGGAGCGGCCCGTTTCCTCCGGGCCATGCCGGTGAAAGGGGACCTGGTGGTGTTCTTCGTTCCGGTGGCGGACGCGATCACGCTCTCACCACAGATGAGGCTTCCGCTGCTCGCGCCCGCCGAGTATACGCCTGAGCAGGCGCTTATCCTGCAGTGGTTTGAGTACATGCTGCAGCCATGTGAGGACACGCGGTGGAGCGGCCTGGCCTACCTGGTCGTGCAGAGGCAGGGTGCGCAGCAGTCGATTCCGCGGGAACGGGGATATCTCGACCTCTCCTGGTGCGAGAGCTTGCAGCCATCCACGCGAGCATGGCTCTTCTCCACCTGGAGGAGGTTCCTCGGCCGCGAGCAGGAGCGCCACCCCTGCGACCTCGATCACCTGCTCGACAGCCTGAGGACCCGCTCTGCCAGGGCATGGGCAGAACACCTATACGATGTCGCGGAGTGCATTCACTATAAGCGGAGTACCGAGTTACTCCCCTATCCTCTTGAAGCTGTGAAGGAGGTGACAACCCTCATGAACTCATCAACCCCCTCGAAGCTCGCTGAGATCCTCGACCGCAGGTCTGGAACCCTGCGCTTCGGACACGCCCTGCGCCTCCTCGGCCAGGTCAATGCCGCGGCTCTACGTGACCTGGTGGAAGACCTACAGGCAGTGCAGACACTTGACCAACTGTTCCTGGTCCTGGCGCAAGCGGCGCAGGACTGCCAGGTGGCAGCCGCGAAATCACCGTTCACGCTGGTTCCCTCCGACGAGGACCTGAAGTACCTGCTGGAGGATGTCGAACAGGCGGGCGCCCAGACCATCGCCCGGTTCTTGATTACGCTTTCGGCCTTACGCTACCCGCGCCTGGAGGTATCGGGGCCTGATGCCCAGCGCCTGGCCAGGATCAATCTCCTCCTGCTCGCCATCTTGGGCTCGGCCCTTGGGGAGGCGATGCAGGACGACGAGAGCCCGGCCAACGGCCACCTCGGGGCAGAGGAGGAGGTCAGCGAGCAGAAAAAAGCAATCGAAGTGCAAGCAGGAGGACAACCATGACCGAGAAACAAGCCATTTACGAACTCTCCATCTGTGCGCGCGTGGCCTGGCAGGCGCACAGCGCGAGCAATGCGGGAAATAACGGATCCAACCGGCTTATGCCCAGGCACCAGCTGCTGGCCGATGGGCACGAAACGGACGCCTGCAGCGGTAACATCGCCAAGCACCACCACGCCGTGCTGCTCGCGGAATATCTCGAGGCGGCGGGGAGTCCACTATGCCCGGCCTGCTCGGCCCGCGACGGGCGGAGGGCAGCGGCGCTCATTGACCAGCCGGCCTATCGCGACCTGACCCTCGAACGCATCGTGCGGGAGTGCGGCGTATGCGACGCCCATGGTTTCCTGGTGACGGCGAAAAACGCGGCGAGCGACGGGAGCGCGGAGGCACGCCAGCGGCTCTCCAAGCACTCCCTCATCGAGTTCTCGTTCGCCCTGGCCCTGCCCGGCTGTCACACCGAAACCGCGCAGCTATTCACGCGCTCGGGTGAATCGAAAGAAGAAGGGCAGATGCTCATGAAGATGTCGGCGCGCTCTGGAGAATACGCGATCTGCGTTCGCTACAAGTGCGCAGGGATTGGCCTGGATACGGAGAGGTGGAGAGCTGCGCTCTTCGACGAGCAGGAACGCTTGACGCGCCATCGCGCGGTATTGGCGGCGCTCTCCGACTCGTTGCTGAGCCCGCAGGGGGCGCTCACAGCGACGATGCTGCCCCATCTCACGGGATTGCGAGGCGCGATTGCGCTGTGCACCACGGTGGGACGCGCTCCCCTTTACTCGGCGCTGCAGGAGGACTTCGTGGAGCGCCTGTCTGCGCTCGCGGATGAGGCATGCACGGTCTACCCATTCGAGACCATCGATGCCTTTCACCGTCATATGCAAGCACTGATCGAGAAAACGTGTCCCAGCATGCCCACAGCCTGCCGCACGCCATTGGAGAAGTAGGAAGGGAGAGATCAATCTAGACCAGAAAGGAGTAAGCACTGTCATGAACCTTACAGACTTCACCTGGCTGGCAGCAGAGTATCACCTCCCGTCGTTGTATTCCTGCCGCATCCCGATGAGCAGCATGAATAGCGTCCAGGCGCGGGCAGCGCCTGGACCGGCAACGGTGCGCCTTGCACTCATCCGCACGGGTATCGAAGTGTTTGGGCTTGAATACACACGGGACGCGTTGTTTCCTTCCATACGCACGATGGAAATCCGGATCCGCCCGCCGGAGCGGGTGGCGCTCACAGCGCAGGTGCTCCATGCCTTCAAGGTCGATGAGCAGGCAGGAGGAACCCAGTACAGCACTGCGCCCATCTCTCGCGAGGTCGCTCATGCCTCTGGTCCCCTGACGGTATATATTAGGGTTTCCTCGCAGGAGACAGCACGTTGGACAGCGATGCTGAGAGCGATCGGTTACTGGGGCCAGTCCAGTTCCCTCGCCTCCTGTATAGGGGTGTATGAAAGTTCTCCTGATCCAAAAGAGTGCGTAACCTCCCTACGGAACTGGAAAAGCCATAGGCCGCTGGAGCCATTCTTTTCGTGCATCCTGTCGGAGTTTCGCAATGGGGCGCTCTCCTGGGGTCAGGTGATGCCTGTCGTAGGCGCACAGAAAGTGGAAACGCTCACATTGGATATATACGTGTGGCCTCTGGTGATCAGTGAGCAACATGGGAGAGGCAAGCTCCTCCTGCGCAGGGCATTTACATAGGCGAAAGCCATGATGAAATGGTCGAGAAGTCCGGCGGTTGGAGGAAGGAGCACAGCCTCTCGCATGGACAACCTCACTCGAGAGGAGGAATAAATACATGACCCCTTTTAGAGAGGTGTAGAAGGATACCTTCAAGAGAGGCCTCTCGCAAACGAAAGGGAGAAGGGAAGCGGGAGGCGCTTGCTACCTGGAACAGTGGAAAGGCATCTTATCGCGTTGGAGCGTTTGAAGCGCAGAACAAATTCGCGTTGAAGAGATGTCGGATGCTGGTGGAAAGGCATCTTATCGCGTCGGAGCGTTTGAAGTAGGATCCCGAATGCCATGGAGGGCCCCCAAGCGAGTGTGGGAAGACTTGGCATCGCGTTGGAGCGTTTGAAGCATCCCGTGGTTCCCAGACGGGCACTACTGGATCGAGTGGGAAGACTTAGCATCGCGTTGGAGCGTTTGAAGCACGATTCAGAGCCGGGGCAACGTGCTCAACCCCGTGCATGGGAAGACATGGGATCGCGCTTGAGCGTTTGAAGCCAAATTGATAGCAGTTTCGACCTGTCCGATGAGATATAGGATCGTGTTGGAGCGTTTGAAGCCAGCAGGCACGCGCCGAATTTGCTCTCGCCATAGAGTTGGAATACCTGCTATCGCGTTGGAGCGTTTGAAGCAGTCCTGGGCTCACCTTCTGGCTGTCTATCGCAGACAGCCAGAAGAAGCGGTATCGCGTTGGAGCGTTTGAAGCTCGGCCAATGCCAGCCGGTTCGACTTTGTGCGTTCAAAGTTGGAAGAAGCGTCAGCGCATTTGAACGCTCGAAGTTTCTCTCCCAGAGAGGAAAATCAGCGGCCGCTCATAGTCTAGAACCAAGCAGTATTGCACTTGAGCTTTCGAAGCCCTGGTATCAGTCACTTCCACTTGGTCAACGAGGAATAGGAAAGGCTGTTATCGCACTTGAGCACTTAAAGAAGATCTGCCAAACGCATAAACCGACCATCCTGAGGTATGGCAGTAGGTAACGCGCCTGAGCATTTGAAGCGCTCGCGGGAATAGCAACTCTGATTCGCACGGCAATTGTGCTATTGTGAATTTTTTGTCGAAAGCATCACGCTGCCACGATGCAGCGCGATTACCTTCACTGGTTCACTGAGAGGACGAAGCTGTGCATATCGTCCTCAGCAAGTTGCTTACCTCTCCGGTTTCCGCAAGCAGAAATCCTTCCCCCCTCATGCCTCTCCGCCATTTTGCAAAAAGGTACCCATGTGGTCCACTCCACAAGCGCGCTGAAGATGTGTGGTGGTATTTTGGAGCAACCCTCGGACAGGCACCCTACCCCCTCTGCCCCAATGCAAAGAGCATCGCTCTATGGCAAAGACCTCATCGCTCTACTGCAAACCACTGTTTGATCCAATGCAAAGTCCTATTTGCTCCACTGCAAATTTACGATTCACATCACGAAAGGCTCGCATTAGTGTACGCCTGCGAGAGGTTCTTTACAGGCGGGATGATCTTCTGAGCCACCAGGAATTGCTCCGTCGCCTGCCAGGTCGCGCTGTAGTTATACCCCAACAATGTATGCCCATCACCTTGCCAGATAGGAATCGTCGCCTGCAACACACTCATCGCTTTATTAGGGTCCATACCCTGAACATAGTTCTTGCTGACCTGTACGGCCTGCGCCGGGTTGGCAATCACATCTTTTAAGCCCATAATCGTCGCCTGCACAAAGCTGCGCACAACATCAGGCTCACTTTGCAGCGTATTCTCGGTGGTAATGATGCCGTTCGAGACGAGTGGCTGGTAATCAGAAACATCGAAAGTACGAACCTGTAAGCCCTGCTGGCGTAACTGCAGTGGCTCATTATTGGAATAGCCCACGACCGCGTCGACCTTGTGTGTGAGCAACGCCGCTACCTGCGTAAAACCGATCGACTGCACGTGTACATCAGAGAGCGACAGGTGCGCATGATTGAGCAGCGCAAGTAGCCCGATGTATGTTGAGCCGAAAGGTCCTGGATTCCCAATCGTATGGCCCTTGATATCAGCCAGTGTGCAAATGGACGAGTTAGCCGGAACGATCAGGCTCACTGGGTATCGCTGGTAAATCGTTGCCACGTCGATCACCGGCAGGTTTTTGCTGCGTGCTACCAGTTCCTCATCGCCAGTGGCTAAGACGAAGGTATCATGACCCAATGCCATTGAACCAATCAGGTCATTTACGAATCCTTGATGAAAGGTCACGTTCAAACCAGCAGCCTGGTAATATCCTTTGCTCTGCGCCACGTAGAACGGGGCAAACTGGATGTCGGGGATATAGCCGAAGCCGATAGAAACATTCTTCAGCGCTGCACCTGCGCGGGCAGCATGATAATATCCCTCGCTAAACGAAGCAAGTTGTGTCGCCGCGGGAGCATGGTTCAAAACAATAGTACTTTGGCTCGATGCTTTACATGTACTAGAAGTAGAGGAGCCTGTGCTGTTCGAGCCTGAACCTCCACAGCCGGCCAGTATCACAGACAGCGTTACAAAGAGTAGTGCTGTGGATAGCAAAAAAGATGGACGACGACGGATCTGCATCTGTAAACTCTCCATTAAGCTAAGCAATCGTTTATAGAGTACCGGTGACGATTAGTAATAGATGACGTCGGCCAGCTTGACTAGTAGCCAGGATGTTCCGTAGTAGAGAGCAGCCAGAGCGGCCAGGATGATGAGCGTAGCAAACATCAAAGGCATGTTGAACTGGTTCTTTGCTTGGAGGACAAGGGAGCCAAGTCCCAGGTTTCCGCTAAGCACAAATTCCCCTACGAGCGCACCCGTGATTGAAAGCGTCAGGCCTGTGCGTACCGCGGCAAGAATGCCGGGCAGAGCCAGCGGAAACTCGATGTGCAGCAGCATCTGCCAGCCCGACGCCCCCTCGACACGTGCTGCATCAGTCAATGTGTGATCAATTGTCTGCACACCCAGCGCCGTGGTAATCACCATTGGGAAAAGCACTACCAGCATACAGAGAATGATGATTGGAAGTACCCCATATCCAAGCCAAAGAACAAGCAGGGGGGCAATCACAATGGCCGGAATAGCCTGGCCCGCTGCGAGGTAAGGCTGCACACTAGCAGCGAACAAGCGAGATTTCGCTATTCCATATCCCGTAGGTAGCGCTACTATGACAGCTAAGCAAAAGCCAAGCAGGCTTTCCTGCACAGTTACCAGTACGTTGCTCAGGAACAAGCCAGATCTCAGGCCATCAAACAGGGAGGATAAGACATCCGCGGGGGTGGGTAATATAAAGCCGGGCACGCTCCCGCTGGCTGTACTTACATACCAGCCCAATAAAATGAATACAGCCAGCACAATTGGAGGAACCACCAGGAGTACACGCTGCGTCGCAGCCTGCGTTCTACGCACACGTTCAATCTCTGAAGTTGGTTTTCTGGTATCGCCAGGTGCTGGCTGTCGCGCCTGCAGCGATACGTCTTCAGCAGTAGTTGTTGTTACGCTCATCGACTTCCCTTGGTCAAAGCTCTATGACTAGCATTCCAAAAGACATAGGAAAACTGTCAATTCAACTGACCCTGGGAGGCTTTTGAGGGAGATGCAAGAAAAGCAATACGGATAGTCTCTCACTAAGTGAGTAGATTAACCACCCCGCCGCTTGGAAACGACAAGGCCTCATTCCGTGCATTTGCTAAACCTTCTCCCATCCGGACTGTAACCGTCGGCTTCGGCTTCTCACCGAATCTGCCGTATAGCTGGCTACTGTGTCAGTTAAAAACCAGCCATAGACTCGCGGGCTTAGTGAGCATCATCGGACACTCTCTCTACCGCCGGTCGGGAATTGCACCCTGCCCCGAAGGTCTCTATGCAATAAGTATGGCACATCCTTATAAGGAAATGCAAGGGGCAATATTCCCCTACGGGCATCACTACCTGTTTTCAGCCCGGTGGAAATCCTCGGCATAGGCCACACCATACTTAGCGCCCCACGCAGCACTACGTGTTCGTACCATGCTCCCGATATCCTCGGTTCTATCAATGAACTGACTCACATGGCTGAGCAGCGCTTCAATCTTTATGTCAATTACACCCGAGATATCGACGAAGTGATTCACAAGCGGTGCTCCCATGATATAAATTTCCGATATTTTGTGGGGCAGCAGACCTTCGTTAAGCAGCTCTGGAAAATCCCAAGGGTTCTGTGACATGGGATAAATCGCTGCCAGGGCTGCCACGCCAGCAGCCAGGTGATCCGCGTGGTAGCGGCCGATGAAGAATGCAGGTGTCCAACTCCTTTCAGGAGAAGGGCATATAACGCGGGAGGGCCGGTAGCTGCGTAAGAGGCGCACCAGTTCTCGCCTTAGTTCAATAGTGGGCTGCAAAAGACCGTCAGGATAGTCGAGAAAAAAAACATCTTTCACACCAAGTACAGCGCACGCCGCCTGCTGTTCCCTCTTCCTGGTTTCCGAAACCTTGCGCCTTGCTTCTGGCCCGACATCAGTCGCGTCGTCAGGTCCGCCACCCGAGGCATCCGTGCAGATAACATAGTAGACATCCCACCCCTCGCGCACCCAGGTAGCCACGGTTCCAGCTGCGCCGAACTCCGCATCGTCAGGATGGGCCACAATCACCATCGCAACTTTATTTTGCTTTTGTTCCTGCTCGCTCACAGCTTTTCCTCTCTCCTCTCATCGAGTATGCTTTTATTTTTCAGTCAGCACCAGTAGCAATCCACCGATCAAGCCAAGATTCTTTAAAAACTGCGTTTGCTGGTTACTGCGCCCGGTAGCGGTATCTTCCTTCCAAAATGCATGGCCAACTGTCGTAGTTGGCACAAGAGATCCTATCAGGATTGCTGCCGCCAACTTGGGTGCTATTCCCATTCCAAGTAAGGTCCCAGCGATGACCATTACGGCTCCGTTGAATTCCACAGCTAGTTTTGGCTCCGGTATTCCGGCACCGGCCACCTTATTGACTCGCCCTCCCGGCTCCACGAAAGCATGAGCTCCACCGCTAATGAAGATACCCGACAGAAGAAGGTGACCAAGAGATCTCACCATTGACATAAACTCGATCCTTTCAAATATCCTGAAGTAGGCACATATTCTCCTTTAAGTATAATGCGATTTCGAGCACTCGCAAATTGCACTGCTGCCCTGGCACACCTGAACGAACCATCGGCTGGCGCCTGGTCTCTCAGTCAGCTCAAAGGTACAGTCCATTGGGCCATCCAGGTCCTCTCCCTATGATCACGTAACTTAATGATGGCTTGGTTACGATAGATACGAATAGCAAACGAGACCACCAGGTCAGGATCATCAGCATTGTAATTCAAGTTAGTACCTTCATGCAGGATTACGCCCCTATGGAATCCCGTGTACCAGGGCGACATCAGGTTTATGTGGGTCACAGGATGCCCTCCCACTTGCTCCGT
>Ga0070708_100000742_pt1 | contig 24694 bp, 26 predicted proteins | sample KBSK5503metaG_FD_65469 | JGI IMG/M metagenome (GOLD analysis project Ga0070708, IMG submission 65469) | Corn, switchgrass and miscanthus rhizosphere microbial communities from Kellogg Biological Station, Michigan, USA - KBS K5-50-3 metaG | ecosystem: Host-associated > Plants > Roots >... | reverse complement strand
GCCCGCGCCGCCCGGGATGACGCGACCATCCGGGTTCGCCAGCCGCTCCGGGGGATGCGGGTCGCGGTTCCCGCGGCGGTCCGCGGACCGGCGCTGGACGCGTTCCTGGAGCTGCTCCGGCTCGAGGTGAACGTGAAGGCGGTCGAGGTGGTGGGATCGGACGCCGACCTGGTGCGGCTTCGCGCCAAGCCTAATTTCCGGTCCCTCGGCAAGCGGTTCGGCAAGCGCACGCCGGACGTGGCGGCGGCGGCGGCGCGGCTCACCCAGGAGCAGCTCCGCGCGCTCGAGGCGGGGGAGAGCGTCTCCCTCGATCTGGACGGGGAGACAATCACGTACCTGCCGGAGGACCTGACTGTCGAGCGCGAGGTCACGAGCGACTGGCTCGTCAAGACCGACGGTCCCTACGTCGTGGCCCTGGATCCGACGCTGGACGACGCCCTGCGACACGAGGGCATCGCGCGCGAGGTGGTCAACCGGGTGCAACGGCTCCGCAAGGAGGCCGGCTATGAGTACACGACACGCATCCATCTGTGGATCGACGGCGACCGGGCGGCGATCGAGGCCCTCCCGCCGCACGCCACGTTTATCGAGGAGGAGACGCTGGCCCGCTGCCTCGAGCTCGGCGCCCGGGCGCTCGCGCCCGACCGGGAGCAGGAGCTGGCGATCGACGGCATGAAGGTGGTGCTCGGTGTGCGGCGCTACGAGGACAGGCCGCGTGTCTGACCCCAACTGAACGGATGTACCGAATGAACAAGAAGCAGTTGTCCCACCTGGAGAAGCGCTTGCTCGAGGAGCGGGCGCGCGTCATGAAGGAGCTGGGTTACTACGACGAGTCGTTCAACGCCTCGCTGCAATCGTCCGACGGCGATCTCTCGTCCTACTCCTTCCACATGGCCGACCAGGGCACCGACGCCATGGAGCGGGAGAAGCAGTTCCTCTTCGCCTCGCAGGAGGGGCGCTACCTGTGGCACGTGAACGAGGCGCTCCGCCGCCTGTACAAGGCCCCGGAGAAGTTCGGCCACTGCCACACCTGCGGCGCCGAGATCACCTTCGAGCGGCTGGATGCGCTGCCGCACGCGCGGCTCTGCATCACGTGCAAGGAAAAGGAAGAGGATGGCAAGCGCCGCTGACCGCCGGATCTTCTGGGCGGCGGCGCTGGTGGTCGTGGCGCTCGACGTGGTGACGAAGCTCATCGCGGAGGCCACCCTGCTGCTGACGCCGGGCATCCCGGTCTTCGGCGACTGGTTCCAGCTCCGCCTGGTCTATAACCGGGGGGCCGCGTTCGGGCTCCACGTGGGACCGTACTCGCGGTGGGTGTTCTTCGCGGTCGCGATCATCGCCGTGCTGGTGCTCAACCGGATGTCGGTGCAGACCTCGCCGGCCGACCGCTTCCGCCAGCTCGCGCTGGGCCTCGTCGCCGGGGGCGCCGCCGGCAACCTCATCGACCGCATGCGGAGCGGGCGCGGCGTCGTGGACTTTCTCGACGTCGGAGTCGGGTCGCTCCGGTGGCCGACTTTCAACGTGGCGGACATCGCGGTGAGCTGCGGCGGCATCGCGCTCGCCATCGCGCTCTGGCGCGAGGATCACCGCCGCGCGCGCGCCGAGTCCGCTCCGGCGGCATGACGCATGGGCGGCCGGGCGGCCAGGCCGCTCCGCCCCAGGTCGAGTTTTCCGTTCTCGCCGAGCGCACCGAGCGCCTCGATCGCTTTCTCGCCGACCAGCTCGAGCTCTCCCGCACCCAGGCCGCACGTCTCCTTGCCGACCACGCCGTGCGCGTGAACGAGGGGATCGCCCGCCCGTCCCGGACCCTCGCCCGCGGTGACCGGGTGGCCGTCACCTTCCCCGCGGAGGAGCCGCCGCGGCAGCTCCGGCCGGCGGAGATCACGCTCACCGTGGTCTGGGAGGACGAGCACCTCGCGGTGATCGACAAGCCCGCCGGTCTGGTCGTTCATCCGGCGCCGGGGCACTGGGAGGACACGCTGGTCAACGCGCTCATTGCCCGCGGGACCACGCTCGCGGGCGGCGCCGAAGGCCGGCCCGGCATCGTGCACCGGCTCGACCGGGACACGTCGGGGCTCATGATCGTCGCGAAGACCGATCTCGCCCACCGGCGGCTCGGCCACATGCTCGCGGCCAGGCGGGTGAAGCGGGCCTACGCCGCGCTGGCCTGGGGGCACCTCGACGAGAGCCCCACCGTCATCTCGGCGCCCGTCGCCCGTCATCCCCGCGATCGCAAGCGCATGGCGATCCTCGCGACCGGTCGGAGCGCCCGCACCGACGCCCACGTCGTCGCCCGGTTCGCCAGCACGGACCTCCTGCGACTCGAGCTCCATACGGGACGAACCCACCAGATCCGGGTGCATCTCGAGCACATCGGGCACCCGGTCGTAGGGGACCCGGTGTACGCGGCGGGTGGGAGCCGGCGGATTTCCGACTCGGCGCGGCCGCCGGCCGAGGCGTTGGAGCGGGCGGCGCCGAGGCAGGCGCTGCATGCCGCGTGGCTTGCGTTTCGCCACCCCGTGTCCGGGGTGCCCCTGGAGCTCCGATCGGAGTGGCCCCCGGACCTGGGGCCAGCGCTCGCGCTGGCCGCGGGAACGGACGTCGTTGCTCGTCCGGACCCCCTCGCCTATCTTCTGTTCTTCGATAGACATGAGTGAAGCGGACGCCCTGCCGGCCGTGATTTTCCGGGTCGGCGACCTGATCTGCGCCGCCCCGGCGGCCCGCATTCGCGAGGTGCTGGGACGCCTCCCAGCCACCCGCATTCCCGGCGTGCCATTTGCCGTGGAGGGGCTGGTCAACGTCCGCGGCGGCCTGTTGACGGTGGCGGATGGCCACGCGCTCCTCGGCCGCCCGATGCGCCCGGAGGACGAGGGCGCCATCTTGGTGCTCGACTTCGGAAGCCGGCGCTTCGGGCTCGCGGTCAGCCAGGTGCTCGACTTCGTGGAATTCCCACCCGGCTCGGTCTCGCCCCGTGAGGAGCTCCCCGGCGTGGACCCGGCCCTGGTTCGCGCTGTCGCCGCGCGGGACGATCGGCACTTCATCCTGCTGGACATCGACGCGCTGCTGGCTCCCATGGCCGGCGGCAATCCGGAACCGCTCGGAGGTGGGCAGTGAGTCATACGGTGCTCGTCTGCGATGACGCGATCTTCATGCGCACGATGATCAGCGACATTCTCAACCAGGCTGGCTTCGAGATCGTGGGCGAGGCGGAATCGGGACTCCAGGCGGTCCAGAAGTACCGCGAGCTCAAGCCTGATCTGGTCACGATGGACATCGTGATGCCCGACATGGGCGGGATCGAGGCCGTGCGGGAGATCTGCAAGCAGGATCCCGACGCGAAGATCCTCATGTGCAGTGCGATGGGGCAGCAGGCGCTGGTGGTCGAAGCGATCCAGGCCGGCGCCAAGGATTTCGTCGTCAAGCCGTTCCAGCCTTCCCGGGTCCTCGAAGCGGTCCAGCGCGTCCTGGGCTAAAGAGGCTCCCATGGCCGATCCGAAGTACGCCGCGCTGTTTCTGGCCGAAGGCCGGGAGCATCTCCGCGCCTGTAACCAGCTGCTGTTGGACTGGGAGCGGGATCCCGCGGCGGCGGAACCGGTCAGCGGACTCTTTCGTGCGATCCACAACATCAAGGGCATGGCCGCCACCATGGGCTACGCAGGGGTCGCCGACCTCGCCCATCGAGCGGAGAACCTCCTGGAGGCGATCCGCGCGGGGCGGCCGGCGACGCCGGACCTGATCCAGCTGCTCTTCCGGAGCGTGGATGCGCTGGAGAAGGCGGTCGAGGGGGCGTCGGCGGGTGCGGGCGAGCCCGGGGCCGAGCTGCTCAGGGCGCTCGACGACGCGGCGCGGGGCCCCGGGGCGCCCGTGGTCGGAACACCGCCGGCGACGCCTGCCCCCGCGCCCAAACCGGCGGCGGCGCGGAAGGGGCCGATCGGGCATCTGGTCGGCGTCACAATCCGCTCCGGGGCGTCCATGCGCGGCGCCCGCGCGCTGCTCGCGCTTCAGCGGGCCGAGGCGCTGGGCCGGATCACGGCGCTCCGCCCGCCGGCCGCCGCATTCGAGCGCGAAGGCTTCGACGGCCGCTTCAGCTTCCACTTGCGGACCGACGTCTCGGTCGAGCGGATCGAGGCGGCGATCCGCTCGGCCGGCGAGGTCGCCGCGGTCGCGTTCGACGGCAGCGTGGTCATCGAGGCCGAGGGGCCGCAGGCGCCGGCGCGCCAGATCCGGGTCGATCTCCAGCGGCTCGACGCCATGATGAAGCAGGTGGGGGAGCTGGTCGTCGCGCGGAACCGCCTGCTCGATCTGGTGCGGGGCGACGGATCCGAGCTGGCGGAGCTCGCTGGGCTCGTGTCCCGTCTCGTCTCCGACCTCCAGTCCGAGGTCGTCGCGGTGCGCATGACCCCGGTGGGAGAGGTCTTCGACCGGTTCCCCCGGCTGGTCCGCGATCTGGCCCGGGACCTCGGGAAGCAGATCCGGTTCGAGGCCGAGGGCGGCGACATCGAGCTCGACCGCTCAATCCTCGACGAGCTGGGGGATCCGTTGCTCCACCTCATCCGCAACGCCGCCGATCATGGGCTCGAGCGCGCGGAGGAGCGGGAGGCGGCCGGCAAGCCGTCCGAAGGACGCATCCAGCTATCCGCGACGCGGGAGCGCCGCAGCGTGGCCATCCGGGTCAGCGATGACGGCCGGGGCATCGACCGGGGAGCCATCCTCGCGAAGGCCAAGCGCGAAGGAATCGCCGAGCCGAGCGTGGAGGTGCTGACGGACGATCTGCTGCTCCGGTTGCTCGCCCGGCCGGGGTTCAGCACGGCGGTCCGGGTGAGCGGCGTGTCGGGGCGCGGGGTCGGCGTCGAGGTGGCGCTCGGCCGCGCCCGCGCTCTGGGCGGCAGCCTGGACGTGCACACCGAGCCGGGGCAGGGGACCACCTTCACGCTGCGGGTCCCGCTCACACTCGCGATCGTGCGGGCGCTGCTGGCGCAGGCAGGCGAGGAGCGCTACGCGGTGCCGCTGGCCTATGTCGCGGAGACGGTCGAGTTCGACACCCGCGCCGTGACGGCGCTCCGGAGCCGGGAGGCCCTGGTCGTGCGCGACCGGGTGATCCCCACCGTGCACCTGCGGGACCTCGTCGCGGCGCGGGTGGATCGGGCTCCGGCGCGACGGCCCACCATCATCCTCGAGGTGGGCGAGCGCCGTACCGCGCTCGTGGTGGACGCGCTGCTGGGGCAGCAGGACATCGTGATCGAACCGTTCGATGCGCCGCGGGGCATGCCGCCGTATCTTGGCGGGGCCACGATCCTCGCCGACGGCGCCCCCGCCTTGATCCTCGACGCGGCCGCTCTGGTGTAGGGGGGATGATGGAAGACGTGCGGGATCTCAAAGAGCTGCAGCTCGACGCGCTGAAGGAGGTCGCGAACATCGGCGCGGGGCATGCCGCCACGGCGCTGTCCCAGCTCACCAGCCGGACGATCATGATTGCCGTGCCGGAAGTGAACATCCGGCCTCTGGAGGAGGTGCCCGAGCTGCTCGGCCGGGCGGACGAGGTGATCGCGGCGGTGCTCATGCACATGATGGGCGACCTGACCGGCCGGACGCTCGTGCTCTTTCCCGAGCCTTCCGCCAAGGCGCTCTGCGACATCCTGTTCCGCAAGAGCCCGGGGACGACGACCGCGTTCGGCTCGATGGAGCAGTCGGGCCTCAAGGAGGCGGGCAACATCCTGGCGAGCGCGTATATGAACGCCCTGAGCGATTTCATGGGCATGATGCTGGTCCCGTCGGTGCCCAGCCTGGTCATCGACTTGAGCGCCGCCATCCTCACGACCGCCTATCTCAACTTCGGGCACGACCGCGACTACGTCTTCTGCGTCGAGACCGCGTTTCGGGTCGAGGGAGCGACGGAACCGCTGCGCGGGCACTTCCTTCTCCTTCCCGACATGCCCTCCCTCCGGGCAATCTTCGACGCCATCCGCCTTTCCTGAACGATGTCCGCAGCCGTGCTGTCGGAGCGCGAGCGGGATGTGCTCCGGTCCTTCGCCCGGCGGATCGATCCGGCTGATGCCGGCGCCCACAACAACCTCGGCGTTCTCTATTGGCAGAAAGGACTGGTCCCCGAAGCGATCGAGCAGTTCGGCCAGGCGCTGGCGCTGGATCCCCGCATGGAGGTGGCCCGGGCCAACCTCGAGATCGCCTACCGCGGGAGCGGGCACTACGACCGCGTGGTGGCCGAGCTGCAGGAGAAGCTGCGGCGGTCGCCGGGCGACCGGGATGCGCGCTGGGAGCTGGGCCGGGCCTACACGGCGCTCGGGCACCACGCCGAGGCCGCGAGTGAGTTCGAGACCCTCCTCGCCTGGCACCCGAACGATCCCGGCGCGCTGATCCAGATCGGGCTCGCCGAGCGGTCCCGCGGCCGGCTCGAGGTGGCGGCCGAGTGGTTCTCCCTCGCGTGCGAGCGCGACCCGCAAAGCTCGGTCGCGCTCTTCCATCTGGGTGAGACGCTGTACAATCGCGGGCTCAATGACCAGGCCCTCCTCGCGCTCCGCGCGGCGATCGAGCGCAACCCCGACAACGCCGAGGCGCACTACCTCCTCGCGTTCCTGTACGGCGACCTCGGCCGGCAGGACGAGGCGCGGGCCGCGACGAAGCGCGCCATCGCGCTCAATCCCGCGCTCTCCCGCGCCCAGGCCAACCTCGCCCTCGAGCGGGTGGCCGCGCGGGACGAGCGGGAGCGATCCGCGGCGCGGGAGGCCATGCGGCCCCGGGTGGTCGAGGGCGGGGCCCTGGCGCACTTCAACCTGGGCCTCGCGTTCCGCCAGCGAGGTTTCTTCGTCGAGGCGCTGCGGGAATACCGCATGGGGCTCGACGCCGGGGAAGACCGCCGCCTCAACCTCCAGGCGATGGCGGAGGTCCACCTCCTGCGCCGGGATCTGCCGGCCGCGCTCGAGCTCTACGACGGACTGGTGCGGGACTATCCCGACTCGCCGAAGCTCTGGAATGAGCGCGGCGTGACGCTCCACCAATCCGGCTGGCGGGACTCGGCGTCGGAGTCCTACGAGCGCGCGGTGGCGCTGGACGCCGGCTACGGGCTGGCCTGGAACAATCTCGGCGTCCTGCGGGCGCATCAGGGCCGGGTGGACCAGGCGGCCGAGGCGCTCGAGCGGGCGCTTGCGTCGCCGGGCGCCCCGCCAGCGGCGCGGCTCAATCTCGGGCTGCTCCATCTCCAGCGACGCCGGCTCGAGCCCGCGCTCGAAGCGTACCGCGAGGCGCTTGGCCAGGCGCCCCAGAGCGCCGCGGGGTGGAACGGCGTCGGACTCGTGCTGATGGAGCTCAAGCGGTGGGGGGAGGCTCGCACGGCTCTGAGCCGCGCCGTGGAGGCGGACCCCGGCTTTGCCGCCGCGCACTACAATCTCAGCTTCTCGCTGAGCCAGCTGGGCGACTTCGATGGCGCCCTTCGCGCCACGAAGCGCGCGCTCGAGCTCGATCCGTTCTACGTGCCGCAGAAGTACGCCCTCACCATCGATCTCCAATTCGAGGACCCGACCATCGCCGTCCCCCCCGAGCTCGCGGCGGATGTCGCGGGCGGCGATCTGGGGACCGAGTTCGCCTTCGATCCGTCCACGCTGGACCGGCTGTTCCGCGAGCTCGCCCCGGCGCCGGAGGCACCGGCCGCGAAGACGGCGGACCCGCTGGCGCTCGCGCGCGACTACATCAGCAAGGGGATGCTGGAGCGTGCCGCGGCCGAGCTGAGCCGGGCGCGGGCGCGGGGGGCGGCGCCGGCCGCGGCCACGGCCCTCCTCGGCGACCTGTTCGCGCGGCGCGGGCTGCACGGCGAGGCCCTGGAGCGATACCGTGAGGCCCGGGCGATCGATTCGGATAGCGTGGACGCTGCGGCCGGCGAGATCCGCGCGCTGCTGGCTCTCGGCCGGACCCCGGAAGCCGCACCGCTCTCCGAGGCATTGGCCCGGCGGGCGTCGGACGCGGTCGAGGCGCACGTGCTGCGGGCGCGGGTCCGGCTGGAGGTCGGTGACGCGGTCGGGGCGCTCGACTCCGCCCGCGCGGCGCAGACCCTCGCTCCCGGGCGGGCCGACCTTCTGCACCTCCAGGCCCGCATCGCGGTGCGGCTGGGCGACCGTCACGCCGCGCACGCTGCCTATCGCGAGGCCTTGCGGCTCGACGGGTCCATGGCGCAGGTCTGGTATGAGCTGGGCCAGCTGGAGGAGCTGGGGACCCGGCTCGACGCCGCGCGCGGGGCCTACGAGCGCGCGCTGGAGGTGTTGCCCACCTTCACGACCGCGGCGCTGGCACTCGCGAGCCTGATCCAGAAGACCGAGTCGGCAGGGGCCGCGGTGAACCTGCTGGTGCAGGTGCTCGAGACCGATCCGTACGAGCTCGAGGCCCTGGCCGCGCTCGGCCGCGTGCTGCTGGACGACGGCCGCACGCCGGAGGCGCTGGAGGCGCTCGAGCGCGTGCTCCGCTTCGACCCGGAGCATCGCGCCGCGCTCTTCCACCGCGGCGTGGCCTGGGCCCGGCAGCGGCGGTTCGAGGATGCCGTCACCGACTGGGAGCGGGTGATCCAGCTCGACCCGGCGGGCTCCCTCGCGAACGAGGCGCGGAATCGGGCGCGCTCGGCTCGCGACCTCCAGCACATCTTCGCCACCGCGGCGGGCTAGCCCAATGGCGATCGAGGGACCGCTCAAGGAGCTCAACATCCATGACGTCTTCCAGCTCCTCGACTTGGGGCGGAAGACGGGAGTGCTGCGCGTCACCTCCGAGCTGCGCCAGAACGCCGGCGTGGTTCACTTCGACCGCGGCGCGGTGATCGCCGCCCACATCACCAGCAACCCCCATGTCCTGGGCGAGCTGCTGCTGCGCTCCGGCAAGCTCCGGGAAGAGGACCTCGCCCGGGCCCGGGCCCTCCAGACGGCGGGCGACCGTCGCCGCCTGGGCGAGATCCTGGTCGCCATCGACGCCGTGGGCCGGCGCGAGCTCGACCGCTGCGTGCGCGCGCAGGTGGAGGAGGTGGTGTTCGAGCTGATGAGCTGGTCGGAGGGCTACTTTTCGTTCGTCGAGGGCGCGCTCGACCGCTCCGGCATCGAGGCGCCGGTGAGCATTCCGACCGAGGCCCTCCTGATGGAGGCGGCGCGGCGCATCGACGAGTGGGCGCGGATCGAGACCAAGGTTCCTCATCTCGGGATGGTGCCCCGGCTGCGGGCGCCGGAGGACGACGCATCACCGCTCGACTTGGTGCCGTTCGAGTGGGAAGTGCTGGCCGCCGTCGACGCCACCCGTGACCTTCGCCAGATCGCGGAAGCCCTCGGCCGCTCGGACTTCGACGTCGCGCGGACGATCTACGGGCTCACCAGTGCGGGCGTGGTCATCCTCGAGGCGCCGGCCTCTGCGCCCGCAGAACCGGCGGCGCGGGCGGATGACGCACCGGCGGCGGCTCGGGTGGAGGAGTACCTCGCCCGCGGCGACCTCGAGGCCGCGCGGCTCGCGGCCGTGGATCTGGTCGCCGCCGACTCGGAGCGGGCCGAGGGTCACGTAGCCCTGGGCCGCACGCTGCTCCGCCTCGCCCGATACGATGAAGCCGAGGACGCCCTGGTCCAGGCGCTGCACCGCGACCCGGCGGCGGCCGCGCCCCGCCGGCTGCTCGGGATGGCCCAGGCGGCCCAGGGGCGGTTTGCGGATGCCATCGAAAGTTGGGACCGCTGGCTGCGGGCCGACGGACGGCCGCCCGACGAGGAAGCCCACGCCGCGCGCGTGGCCGAGCTCCGCGCCTCGGCCGCGGTGTTCGCCGACGCCCTGAGGGGACGCCATGTCTGACGACATCCGGGGCATGACTGCGGAGCTGGCCGCGGATCCGGACAGCTTGGTGTTCCTCGATCTCGGCGAGGCGCTCCGCCGGCGGGGCCAGCTCCACGCGGCGTACAAGATCGCCCGCACGGGGTTGACCCGCTACCCGGAGCTGGCGCGGGCGCACGACCTCGCGGGCCGCATCCTCTGCGACCGGGGTGAGCGAGACCGGGCGTTCGAGGCGTGGGTTGCCGCGCTCGAGCTCGATGCCGGCCTTGTCTCCGCGCACAAGGGTCTCGGCTTCCTCTTCCATCAGGCGGGCGATCTGGCGTCGGCCGACAAGCATCTCGCCTACGCCCGTCAGGCCGATCCGGACGATGCCGGCACCGCCGTGGCGCTGGAGCGGGTTCGTGCCCTCCAACGGGCGGCGCCGCCTACACCGACCGCCTCGGCGGCGGCCGCGACTCCGTCCGCTCCGTCCGAGGCGCCGCCGGGTCCGGCCGAGCAGGCGCCGGCCGGTTCGGATCTGGCCGCCGAGGCAGGGCTGCCGTTCTCCTTCGAGGAGGGGAGTCCGTCGCCGGTGCAGGACGCGGTGTTCGCCGGTCTCGACGGCGGCACCGACGGCCTCCTGCTCGTGGATTCGGCGGGACTCCGTCTGGGAGGGGGGCTCCGGAGTCCCGAGGGCGCCGACGTCGCCGATTCGGTCGCGGCGCTGCTGGCGGGCGTGTCGAAGGAGGCCGCGCGCACGGCTCGCCTGCTCGAGCTGGGTGATTGGCGGGGGCTGGCCGTCGAGTGCGGAGACGGGAACCTGTTCCTCTCCGCGCCGACGGACTCGACCGTGCTCCTCACGGTCCGGGGCCTGGACATGCCGATGGGGCGGGTCGCCCGGTTCGCCGAGCGCGCTTCGACGGCGGCGCGGGCCTGGCTGGAACGGACCGGATGAGCGCCGCGGCGGAGTTGCTGGACCGGCTCTCGACCGTGCGCGGCATCCGCGGCTCGGCGCTCGTGTCGGCGAGCGACGGCCTGATCGTGGCCGAATCGCTGATGACCGGCGTGGACGGCCGCGCGGTTGCCGCGCTCGCCGCGAGCCTCGTCAACCGGCTCCGGCGCGCCACCGAGTGCGCCGGACGGCGGGAGCCCATGTTTCTCCAGCTCCACGCGGCGGAGGGGACCGTGCTCGCAGCGCCCTGCGGGGCGGAGCTGGTGCTGGTGGCGGTCGCCGGCCCCGACGCGAACGTGGGGCTCGCGCGGCTCGAGATGTTCGAGGTCGTGGGGAGACTCGCTTGATGCGGGCGATCGAGCCGTGGGTCAAGGCGCCGCTCGAGCGCTTCCTGGGCGAGTCGTCCGCCCGGCTCACGCTGCTCATGACGTCGTCCGGGCAGGTGGTGGCCCAGCACGGCTTCACCCGCTCGGTGGACGTGATGACGGCCGCCGCCCTCGGCGCCGCGATTGTCGCATCGACTCAGGAGATCGCGCGGCTCGTGGGCGAGCCCAAGTTCCTCTCGCTGGTGCATCAGGGGTCGAGCCAGCACGTGTTCCTTTCCGGCTTCGAAACCCCGCGGGGACGGTGGATCGGGTTGGTGGTGTTCGACGGGGAGAGCACGGTCGGTCTGGTGCAGCTCTTCTTCGACCGGCTGGTGGCGGAGCTCGTGGCGGCCGCGCCCCGGGAGGCGCCGGCGCAGCGGGTCCTGCCGGAGAACTTCGAGCGGGAGCTGAATGCGAGCCTCCGCGCGCTGTTCGGGCGGTGAGCCGATGTCGCTCGTGAACTTTGCGGCGCGGGAGATCACCTGCAAGATCGTCTACTACGGGCCCGGCCGGTCCGGCAAGACGACCAACCTCCAGTACATCTTCGGCCGGGTCCCCGAGAGCCGGCGGGGGCGCATGGTCTCGCTCGCCACGCGCACCGATCGCACGCTCTTCTTCGATTTTCTGCCGCTCGACCTCGGCAGCATCTCGGGCTTCGCGACCAAGTTCCAGCTCTACACCGTGCCGGGGCAGAGCTACTACGCATCCACCCGCCGGCTGGTGCTCCAGGGTGCGGACGGCGTCGTCTTCGTGGCGGACAGCCAGGCCCGCCGCCTCGAGGACAACGTGGAAAGTCTCCAGGATCTGCAGACCAACCTGCTGGAGCAGGGTGCGGACGTGCGACACCTGCCGATCGTGTTCCAGTACAACAAGCAGGACCTCCCGCGCGACCTGATTCTCACCCCGGAGGAGCTGGACGAGTCGCTGAATTTCCGCACGGTCCCGAGCCTCTCCGCCGACGCGCTGCACGGGGGCGGGGTCTTCGAGACGCTGAAGGCCATCTCCGAGTCGGTGCTGCGCCGGCTCGCGGCCGGGGGGACTCCCGCGTGACGCCGCCGCTCAACCCCTACTTCCGGTTCGACACGATGGTGGTCGGCAGCGCCAATCGGCTCGCGGTGACCGCGGCACGGGCCGTCGCCGAGACCCCCGGCGCGGTCTACAACCCGCTCTTCATCTACGCGAAGCCAGGGCTGGGCAAGACCCATCTCCTCATGGCCATCGGGCACGGGGCGAAGGCCATCGACCCGGCGCTCTCGGTGGAGTATCTGACTCTCGATCATTTCATCGAGGCGTTCCACGCCGCGATCGCGTCGGGCCAGGGCGAGGCCTACCGGAGGCGCTTCGTCGACGTCGCGCTTCTTCTGGTGGACGACGTGCAGTTTCTCACGGGGCAGCGGGAGGCCCAGGCCGAGCTGCTGCGCATCGTGGACGCCATGCAGACGGCGAGCCGGCAAATCGTCCTCACCAGCGACCGCCCCCCCTCCGAGATCGAGGCGCTGGACGAGCGGCTTATCCGCCGGTTCGCGGGCGGCCTCGTCATCGACATCGCGCCTCCGGATTACGAGACCAAGGTCGCGATCCTCCGCCGCAAGGCGGATGAGCGGCGCGTTTCCTTCGCTTCCGGCGTGCTGGAGGCGGTCGCGAGGCTCGGCCTCGACAACGTGCGCGAGCTGGTGGGCGCGCTCAACCGGCTGATCGCGCATCAAGCCGCCGGCGACGAGGTGCCGGTGGAGCGGATCCCGGGGCTGCTGGGCGGCGCTGCCGGGGAGGAGGGTCCCGCGCCCGCGGACGGAACCGCGTCGGACTCCCGGTCCGCGCCCGCGGCATCGCGCGAGCGCGCTTCGGCCGCTCCGGCGGAGGAAGCCGGGCCGCCGCGGGACGAGTTCGGCGACTTCCTGTCGGACATCTCCGCCACGTTGCACCAGCAGATCGAGGCGTGGCGGGGCAAGGTCGCCGCGGCGATCCTGCGCTGGGGCGGCGAGGGCTACCGCACCGCGCGACTCGAGGCGTTGCTCGAGGGCGAGCTCGCCCGCGATCCCGAGGAGGCGCTCCGCGAATTCGAGGTCGACGCGCGGCAGCTCGACGCCCTCCGCGCCGAGGCGGAGCAGGTCGCGCCGGCCCTGGCCGGCTCGCCTGTGTTCCGTGACCCCGGAGACGTCGCGGCCGCCGAGACGCTGCTCGAGCAGGTCAAGGACGGGGCGCACCCTCCGCCGGCACCGTCCCCGCTGTGGCGGCTGGAGACCGTGGTGGAAGCGGCGGGCAACCGGGTGGCGCTGCAGGCCGCGCTGGCCGTCGTCGCCGAGCCGGGCCAGAAGTACAACCCGCTGGTGGTGGTCGGCGGGAGCGGGGTCGGCAAGACCCATGTGCTGCACGGCATCGGCAACGCGCTCGCCGCCCGGGGGCTCAGAGTCGCGTGCCTCGGCGCGGAGGAATTCACCGGCGAGCTGATCGAGGCGATCGACCGGGACGCCGTGCCCCAGTGGCGCAAGCGGTACCGGCTGGCCGACGCGCTGCTGCTGGACGACGTCCACATGTTGGCGGAGAAGAGCCGCTCGCAGGACGAGCTGTTCCTGCTCTTCAACCACTTCCAGGAGAGCGGCCGCCAGATGGTGTTCTCCTCGGCCGTGGCGCTGTCGCAACTCGGGGGCGTCGAATCGCGGCTGCTCACGCGCCTGGAGGGGGGCCTCGTGGCCGAGCTTCCGGCCCCGGACCGGGAGATCCGCCAGCGGGTCGCCGACCGGCTCCTCACGGAGAAGGTACCCGAAGTGGATCCCGAGGTCGCCGCCTACGTCGCGAGCCGGCCGGCGGAATCCGTCCGCGCCGTGAGCGGGCTGGTCCAACGGGTGCTGAGCGCGGCGGAGGCGCAGCAGGCCAAGGTCACGGCGTCGTTCGCGCGCACCGTGCTGGAGGGCACCGCCGCGCGCCCCACCGCGCGGCGCGCGACTGCGCCGCGCTCGTCAGGGCTGGTGGCCCCGGGGCCGGGCGGAGGCGGCGTCCGGAGTCGCGAGAAGATGGTGCTGGACTGGCCCGACATCGGCGACCGGCTGATCGAGGAGTGGCGCTGATGGCGATCAAGGGCAGTCTCAAGGAGGCCAGCCTCCCCGACGTGATTCAGCTCCTCTTTCTCGGGCGGCGGACCGGCTGTCTGGCGCTCGCCGACCGGCAGAATTTCGGCACGATCTACTTCGACGAGGGCCAGATCGTCGACGCCGCGATCGTGAATCGCCGGGATCGGCTGGGCGACCTCCTGGTCCGCAGCAAGCGGATCACCGCCGAGCAGCTGCAGGCGGCCGTGGAGGGACAGGACGCGGCCCGGGAGCGGAAGCTCGGCGAGATCCTCGTGGAGCAGGGCTCGCTCTCCCTGGAGGAGTTGCAGGACTACATCCGCCTCCAGGTCGAGGAGGCCGTCTATTACCTGTTCACGTGGTCGCAGGGAACGTTCAACTTCGAGGCCGGCGTCCGGCCTGACCGGGAGGATTTCCTGGTGCGCATCAACCCCGAGTATCTCCTGCTCGAGGGGGCGCGCCGGGTGGACGAGTGGAGCCTCATCCAGAAGAAAATCCCCACGTTCGATCTGATCTTTTCGGTGGACGCCGCGCACGTCGGTCAGTCGGACGTCACCCTCTCGGCGGCGCAGCGGGGCCTGCTGCCGCTGCTCGACGGCACCCGGGACGTGCAGCAGGTGGTGGAAGAGTCGGGGTTGGTCGAGTTCGAGGTGGGCCAGGCGCTCTACGGCCTGATTCAGGCCGGGTTCGCCCACCGGGTCGGGACCTCCGCTGCCGCGACGCCCGCGACGCGGGTCAATGACACCCGGATCGAAGAGCACCGCAACCTCGGTATCGCCTTCTACAAGGCGGGCATGCTCGACGAAGCCCTGCGGGAGTTCCGCCGGGTAGCCGACCTGCGCCCGTCGGAAGGCAGCGCGCCGTTCTTCCTCGGGCTCATCTCCCTCCGCCAGGGCCGCTGGGCGGAGGCAATGGAGGCGCTCAGAACCGCTGCCGACAAAGGCGGCCCCCGGCCGGCCGCCCTCCACGCTCTCGGCCTCGCCCTGGAGCAGCTCGGCAGGCTGGAGGAAGCCGAGGCCGCGTTCGGGGACGCCGCCGGCCGGGCGCGGGAGGATCCGCGCGTCATGCTGGGCTGGGCCGTCGCCGCCATGAAGCGCGGCGAGCACCAGGTGGCGCTCGGCCGGTTGGCGCGCGCGCGCGAGCTCATCGGCGAGAAGCCCGTGCCCGCGACCTGGTACTGGGCCGCGGGGCTTGCGCACGCGGGGACCGAAGACCACGAGGGCGCGCTCAAGATCGCGCGCGCGGGCGTAGCCGCGTTCCCGCAGAATGCCGTGCTCCGGAACAACCTGGCCGTGCTGCTCGAGGCGGCGGGCGACGTCGCCGGCGCCGAGGCGGAGCTCAAGGTCGCGCTCGCGGAGGATCCCTCCTTGCCCCAGACCTCGAAGAACCTCGCCGACCTCTGCTATCGGAGCGGGCGCTACGACCAGGCCTTGGAGGCCTACGAGCGGGCGGCCAAGCTTCAACCCGATCTGGGCGACGATCTGTACTTCAAGCTCGGCAACCTGGCCTACAAGCGCCGGGACACCGCCCGGGCGCGGGCGAGCTGGCAGCGCGCGACCGAGCTCAACCCCGGCCACCAGCTGGCGCGGGCCAACCTCGACATGCTGGAACGCGCCTCGTGAGCGGCGTGGACGAGGCCGCCTTCCGTGCGCTGGCCCGCCGGATTCAGAACGGCGCCGGCGTCGCGCTCGATGCGTACAAGGACAAGTGTATCCGCCGGCGCATCGCCGTCCGGATGCGCGCTTGCGGGGTGCACACCTACGCGGAGTACGAGTCGGTGCTGGAGCGCACGCCCGCCGAGTACGAACAGCTCCGCGACGCGCTCACGATCAACGTGACCCGGTTCTTCCGGAATGTGGAGACGTGGGAGCGACTTGCGGCGGGGTTTCTGCCCGGGCTCTGGGCGCCGACGGGGCCGCTCCGGATCTGGAGCGCCGGCTGCGCCTCGGGCGAGGAGGCCTACAGCCTCGCGATCCTCGCCGCGGAGCTGGCCGAGGCCCGGGACCGCCCGCAGGCGCTCGAGCGGGTGGCCATCGACGCCACCGACATCGACCGGGAGAGCCTGGCTCGGGCGCAGGCGGCCCGATACCGCCCCGAGGCCCTGACGGAGGCGCCGGCGGGGCTGCGGGCGCGCTACTTCGAGACCGACGGCGACCAGTATCGCGTGGCCGAGCGCATCCGCCGGCGGGTGCGGGTCCGAGCCCTCGATCTGAGCCGGGAGCCGCCGCCCGAACGGGCGTACGACCTGATCGTCTGCCGGAACGTCGTCATCTATTTCGACCGCCCGATGCAGGAGCGGCTGTTCCTCGCGTTCGCCGACGCGCTGCGGTCCGACGGCATCCTCGTGCTCGGGAAGGTGGAGACGCTGCTGGGCCCCGCGCGCGAGCGGCTCACCCTGGTGGACGCGCGGGAACGCATCTTCCGGCGGTCGGCATGAGCGGCCGCAACGGCCGCGAGCTGATTGTCCGCGTCGCCGATCTCAAGGTGGGCGGGCCCGAGGACGTGCTGGTGACCATCGGCCTCGGCAGCTGCATCGCGATCCTGCTGCACGACGCAACGGCGCAGGTGGGCGGGCTCGCCCACGTGCTGCTCCCGTCGCCCGCGCTCTCGCGCCGGGAACACAATCCCGCGAAGTGTCCCCAGACCGCCGTCCCGCTGCTTCTGGAGCAGATGGCGCGGGTCGGCGCGAGTCCGCGACGGATCACGGCGCGCCTCGCTGGCGGGGCGAGCATGTTCGCGGCGCTCCTCGCGCCCGGCACCGTGAACATGGGCGAGCGGAACGTGGTCGCGTCACGGAACGCCCTGATGAGCCATGGCATCCCGCTGGTGGCTCAGGACGTGGGCGCGGACTACGGGCGCACCGTGCGCTTTCGCGTGGCGAACGGGCGGGTGGACATCGAATCGGTCTCCCATGGCACCCGCCTCCTCTGATCGGCCGGCGACCGTGCTCGTGGTGGACGACAGCCCCTTCTTCCGGCGCGTCGTGAGCGACATCGTAACGAGCACGGGCGAGTTCCGCGTCGTCGCCACCGCCCGGAACGGCATGGACGCGATCCGCAAGGTCCACGAGCGGGCGCCGGACCTGGTCCTGATGGATCTGGAGATGCCGGAGCTCGACGGCCTCGAGGCCATCGGCTATCTGATGTCGGAGGCCCCCAGACCGATCGTCGTCGTGAGCGCGTACGCGGGGCCGGGAACGGCCGCCGCGATTCGCGCGCTCGAGCTGGGCGCGGTGGACCTCGTCGCCAAGGAGGAGGATCGGACCGACGCCGCCCGCGCGCGGTTCGCGGAGCGCTTGATCGCTGCGCTCCACGCGGCCAGCGCCGCCGATATCCACCGGTTGCCGATGCTCGCGCGCCCGGCGCGGGTGCTCCCGCCCGCGCCGGCGCTCGCGCTGGCGGGGCGGGCGCGGCTCTGCGTCGCGGTCGCCGCGTCCACCGGCGGGCCCCGTGCGCTCGCCGACCTCGTACCCGGCCTGATCCGAGGGCAGGGGGCGGCGGTGGTAATCGCGCAACACATGCCGGCGAGGTTCACGCGCAGCCTGGCGGAGCGACTGGCGGGGCAGAGCCGGATCACGGTTGTGGAAGCCGAGCACGGGACGCCGGTCCTGGTGGACACTGCCTACGTGGCGCCCGGCGATTGGCACATGCGCGTCGCCCTGGATGCCGAGGGGCCTCGCCTGGAGCTGACGCGCGAGGCGCCCGTGTGGGGCGTGCGGCCCGCCGCCGACCCGTTGTTCCGGTCGGTCGCGGCGGTCTTCGGCGCCCGATCCGTGGGCGTCGTCCTCACGGGCCTGGGGCGCGACGGGGCGGAAGGACTGCGCGCGATCCACGACGCCGGCGGCGTCGGGATCGCGCAGGACCGAGACAGCGCGACGATCTACGGAATGCCCAACGCGGCCGTGCAGGGCGGGGGCGTGGACCATGTGCTCCCGATGTCGCGCATCGCGGAGCGAGTGACCCGCGAGCTCGAGCGGTTGGGCGGGGCATGACCGCGACCCGTGCGATGTTGCTCGTGCGTGCCGGACGCAGGCAGGTCGCGGTCACGCTCGAACACCTGGTCGAGGTGGTGGATCCCGGCCTGCCGGTCGCGGTCCCCGCGCGCCAACCCGCGTTCCGGGGGCTCACGACGATCCGGGGCCGGCTGGTGCCCCTGGTGCACCTGGGTACGCTGCTCGACGGCGGCGTGTGCCCGGCCGGCATCGGCGAGGCGGGGGTCGTGATCGCGGTCGGCGACCGCCGCATCTGTCTCGAAGTTGAAGCTGTGGACGAAGTGGTCCGGGAGCCGGCCCTGCCGGTGCCCGCGGGCGAGACCCTTCCCTGGGCGCTGGGCGTGACCCGCGCGCCCGGCGGGCTCATCCCCGTGCTCGACATCCCGGCCCTGGGCGGCCGGCTCGCAGAGGGAGGAACCTGAACCGTGGCCACCGAAGACGAAATCCAGGTTGTGGCGTTCCGGGTGGGACCGCAGGAATTCGCGCTCGACATCCTTCAAGTCGAGCGCATCCTCCGCTACGAGCGTCCGGCGCCGCTCCCCGGGGCACCCGCCTTTCTGGAGGGGGTCATCCGCTACGAGGAGGGGTCGGTCCCGGTCGTGGACCTCCGGAAGCGCCTGGAGCTGGCCGACCCCGTCCGGGAGGAGACCCGGCTCATGGTGCTCATGCTGGAGGATCAGCGGGTCGCCGTCGTCGTGGACGAAGTGCTCGAGGTCATGCGGGTGGACAGCGCGACCATCACCGCGCCGCCGCCTGTGGTCCGCGGATTGGCCGCCCCCTACATCGCCGGGATCATCGCGAGGGGCGACCGGACCATCGTGCTGCTGCAGGTGCTCCGGCTGCTCACGGCGACCGAGCGCCTGGCCCTCACGGGCGTGGGAGGCTGAGCATGGCCGACACGTGGGTCTCGGAGCTTCGCGGGCGGTACCGGGAGATCGAGCAGCGGCTGGGGGCGGTCGGCGGCGCGGCCGAGCGCGAGGCCATCAAGCGCGACATCATCGAGCTCTTCAAGCGCGTGGACGGCGCGCTGGGCGAGCTCACGCAGCTCAAGGAGGACATCCGGGCGCTGGTGGACAAGTACAAGCAGGTGAGCGCGGCGGCCGACGCCCCGCAGGCGCCCCAGTTCACCGGCGCGCGCCCCGCGGTCCAGGCCGATCACCTGAACGCGTCCACCTACATCGAGAAGGGATGGAGCCTCATCTCCCTCGGCGACTACGCCGGCGCGATCCAGGCGCTCGAGAATGCCCTCACCCGCTCCCCCGGGGCCACCCAGGCCCTCTCGCTCCTCGGGTGGGCGCAGATGCTGAGCGAGCAGTACGACGAAGCCCTGGGCACGTTCTCCAAGGTATTGATGAAAGAGCCGGCCAACGCGCTGGCCCGCATCAACGTGGGGTATATCTGTCTCAAGAAGCGCATCTTCGGCGAGGCGATCGAGCACCTGTCTAAGGCCATCCGGCTCGACAACGATCGGAAGGCGACGCTTTACGCGCATTACTATCTCGGGCTGGTGTATCTCGAGCGCGAGATGTACGAGGACGCGCAGACCTTCCTCCAGAAGACTCTGGCCCTCGGCCCCAATCTGGTCGAGGCGTGGTTCGAGCTGGGGCGGGTTCGCTGGTTCGCCGGGGACAAGGACGCCGCGCGGCAGGCGTGGACCGACGGCATCAAGGCCAACAAGTTCAACCCCTGGGCCAAGCGCTGCAAAGAGATGCTCGACCTCGCGGCGAGCGGCGGCGAGATTCCCCGGAACCTGCTCGAGGCGGGGTGACGCTCGGGGCTCAGGCCTCGGCGGCCGCGAGTCTCGGTGCGAGCCCGGATACGGTTCCGAGCACCTACGACTACTGAGCGCCTTTTCGCGGTTCTGCTTCTGCTCCCCCTTTGGGTGCAGGGGCCGCAGGCCGTCCGTGTCGGCCCGGTTACGGCGGTTGCGTGGCCCGCCCAGGCGGAGATGGCGGCGGGCCTGGCGCGGGCCGCGGCGGCCCCGGCCGACTTTCCCGGCCTCGGGCCCTTTACGCCCGACAGCCTTACGCTCATCGTCGTGCCCGACCGGGCGGCCCTCGATTCGCTCGTCCGGGGCCGCGCCCCGGCGTGGGGGGCCGGCCTGGCGCTGCCCTCCGCGCACACGATCGTCCTGCGCGCGGACGCCGGCGACGTGCAGCGGACGCTGCGCCACGAGCTCGCCCACCTGGCGCTCCACGCCCGGGTTCGGGTCCGGCTCCCCCTCTGGTTCGACGAGGGATACGCTGCCTGGGCGGCGGGCGAATGGGAGCGACTCGGCGGATTGGAGCTCAACCTCGCGGTGGCCCGGGGCGCGGTACCCGACTTCGATGGGCTCGACGGCGCGCTCCGCGGGTCGCCGGCCACTGCGGCGGCCGGCTACGCGCTCGCCATGTCGGCCGTGCTGGAGCTGGCGCGCCGGACTCCGCAGGGGCGGCTCGATCCTCTACTCGGGCGGCTCGCCGCGGGGGAGGACTTCGACGCCGCAGTGCTGGCCACGACCGGGTTGACCGTGCCTCGGTTCGAGGACGTCTGGCGCCGGTCGGTTCGGACCCGGTACACCGTCGTGACTTGGCTGGTCGCGGGTGGCGCCTGGGCCCTCCTGGCCGTGGGCCTCATCGTCCTCGGCGGGTGGCGTCGGCGGGCGGACCGGGGCCGCCGGGCGGCACTTGACGAGGGCTGGGTGGTGGCCGAGGAGCCGCCGGAGACTCCCGAGCCGCTTGACCGGCCCCCTACGTCGTTATAGCGTCCATGTCTATGCCCAATCCCGGGACCCGTGAGCCCAGCCGGCGGACGCTGCTCGGACGGCGGAATATCGTCCTCCTCGGCACCGCCCTGCTGACCGTGGTCGCCGGGTACCTGGTACTCCAAGCCGGCAGCCCCGCCGCCGCGGCCGTGCTGTTGGTGGTCGGCTACTGCGTCCTCTTTCCCGTCGGCATCGCGTTGTAAGGTCGGCGCCCGCCCGGCACGCTCCCTGCGTTGGGACGTCGGAGGCCTGGCGGGCGCAGCACGCGAGCGGGCGAATAGCTCAGCTGGTTCAGAGCGCCTGCCTTACACGCAGGAAGTCGGGGGTTCGAATCCCTCTTCGCCCATGGCAGTCCGCGCGGGGCGCGCGGACCCGTTAGGTCCCTGGGCCGGATCTCGTTTCGGGAGGTTGTGGCATGTCCCTGGTCCGTTTCGCCGTCCTCGCCGTCCTCGGCACGATGCTCGTCGCGCCGCTTGGAGCGCAGGTCCCGCGGCGACCGCGGGAGCAGCAGGTCGCGGCGCTGCCGCGCCTCATGGTCGCCAACCCGTACGTCACCGCGAGCGTGGACTCGACGGCCGCGATACAGGCCGGCGCGGGCCTCCGGGACCGGATGACGAAGATCGCAGACGGCGAGTACAACGTGCTCACGCAGGACCAGATGAACGAGGCGTTGCGGCAGTACGGCTACCCGGCCAACGCGATCCTCAGCACCACCCTGGCGACGACCCTCGCCAAGAGCGTTCAAGCGAAGGTGCTGGTGTCGTCCTCGATGACCAAGGCCAACAACCAGTACTCGCTGCAGGCCCGCCTCGCCGGAGTGAACGACGAGGCCGGCAGCGTGGTCACCGTGGCGCAGGGCGGGGCGACGCTGACGGATCTCGGCAGCCGGGCCACCGACCGGCTCGAGCCCGCCTACAAGTCCTTGCCGGACGCGAAGAGCTGCGTGGACCTGCGCGCGAGCAAGCCCGACAAGGCCGCGGAGGCCGCCAACAAAGCGCTGAAGCTGCATCCGGGCAACGGGCTGGCGGAGTATTGCCTGGCGCAGATCGCGCTCGGGAAGAAGGATGTCAAGGACGCGATCAAGCACTTCCAGGCGGCGGCCAAGAACGATCCGCTGAGCCTCGCGGCCTGGTCCAATCTGGCCGAGCAGTATCAGGCGCAGAACGACACGGCGAACGTGCTGGCCACCTTCCGCGAGATGCTGATCATCGCGCCCACCAATCAGAAGCTGCGCGAGCAGGCGTTCAAGTACTTCCTCAACGCGAACAAGCCGGACATCGCCAAGGAGATCGCCGATTCAGGCATCCGGAACGATCCGTACAATCCTGACTTCTACGACCTCAAGAGCAACGCGTGTCTCTTCCTGAGCGACTTCAAGTGCGCGATCGATGCTCTGGAGCAGGGGTACGCCATCGACTCCACCAAGGCGGACACGCTCTTCTTCACCAAGATCACGGTCGCCGCGCAGCAACAGCCGGACACGGCTCGGTTGCTCAAGTGGGCCAAGCTGGCGAACAAGAAGTACCCGACCAACGTGACGCTGCTCCAGTCCCTCGGTAAGGCGTACGCGCTGAGCGGGCAGCTGGACAGCAGCGCGGCCGTCGCGCAACGGCTCGTCCAGGCGAACCCCGCGGACGTGTCCCCGGCGCTCGAGGCCGCGCAGGGGATGATCAACGCCAAGCGGCCGAAGGACGCCCTGCCCCTCATCCAGCTCGCGGCGCAGAAGGGGGACGCGACGGCCAAGGAGAACGTCGCCGCGCTGCTCTACCAGGCCGCCGCCCCGCTCCTGCAGGAGACGCCGCCGGACTACGTCGGGGCGGCCGATCTGCTCCGCTCGGCGGTGACCTATGCGAACCCGCAGGGCAAGGTCTACCCGGCCGCCAACTACCTCCTCGGTCTGGCGACCCTGCTGCAGGTGCCCCAGGTTGATCCGCTCGCGGAGAAGCACAAGTCCTGCGACCTCGCCAAGCAGGAGAGCGCGCTCCTGGAGGAGTCCGAGAAGGCGCTCACGGCCGGCCGCAGTGCGAATCCGGATGTCGCGACCCGCAATCTGGGGATCATCGCGAAGTACAAGCCGCGTTCGGCGTCGATGCTCAAGGCGTACTGCAAATAGGGCCTTCCTGGGCGATGGCGGGGCGTCTATATTCTCCCCGCCGTCGGAGGGGCTGTAGCTCAGCTTGGTTAGAGTGCCGCACTGTCACTGCGGAGGTCGCGGGTTCGAGCCCCGTCAGCCCCGCTCGGTTTGCCCAACCCAACACCCCGTCCGTTCCGGACGGGGTGTTTTCTTGGAGCGGTTAGCCATGAGCCGCTAGCTAACGGCTCATGGCTAACGGCTAACGGCAAACAGCCCATGGCTATCGGCTACCATATCCCGGTCCTCCTCGCACCGCTGCTCTCCGCCGTTGGCCGGCCTGCGCGCGTCGCCGATGCCACCCTGGGCGATGGCGGACACGCGGCCGCCTTGTTAGCGGCGGGGGCCGAGGTGCTCGGCATCGATCGCGACCCCCACGCGATCGCCATCGCGCAGCGCCGCCTCGGCGATGAGCGCATCCGATACCTCGAGGCGCCGTTCGCGTCCGACGTCGCCCTGGAGGCGGTCGCCGCGTTCCGGCCCGACCTGATTCTGCTGGACCTCGGCGTGTCGTCCCGGCAACTGGACGAGGATGCCCGCGGGTTCAGCTTCCGGCCGGGTGCCGCACTCGACATGCGGATGGACCAGAGGGGCCCGACGGCCGCCGATTTCCTCAACCGGGCCGATGACGCCGCCCTGGCCAAGGTCTTCTTCGAGTGGGCCGACGAGCCGCGGGCCCGCCAGCTGGCGGCGGAAGTGCTGCGGCGGCGGGGACGCCGTCCGTTCGCGGTGAGCGATGATCTCGTGAACGCGATCCGGGCGGTGCTGGGCGCGCGCTCGGGCCCCGCCGACTTCGCGCGCATCTTTCAGGCGGTCCGGATCGCGCTGAACGACGAGCTCGGGGGCCTCGAGCGTGCGCTGCCTGCGTTTCGGGAAGCGCTCGTCCCGGGCGGCCACATCGCGGCGATCAGCTATCATTCGGGTGAGGACCGCGTGGTCAAGCACGCGTTCCGGGAGTGGGGCCGGCGCTGCGTCTGCCCGCCACGCCAGCCGGTCTGTACCTGCCGTGGCCGCGCACTCGGCCGGGCCGAGCCGCGCAAGCCCCTGTTGGCCGACGCGGCGGAGGTCGCGGCGAATCCGCGGGCGAGGAGCGCCAAGCTGCGCATCTTCCGGGTGAGCCATGAGAATTAAGGGCCGCCACTGGCTGCTCGTGTGGCTGCTCCTCTTCCTGCTCGTCGCCGCGGTGGTCGTGGCCCGCCAGACGGCGGCGTTCAAGGTCGCGCGCCGCGTGGGCGAGCTCCGCGAGCAGCGCACTGCGCTCGAGGCGCGGCGGGCGGATCTGGAGCGCCGCATTCGGGAGGCGTCCGGCCGCCAGGTGCTGCTGCCGAAGGCGGAGCGGGACCTCGGACTGCATCTCCCGGCCGACAACGAGTTCATCCTCTTCGCCGTGCCCGCCGGGCCGGCCGATCGCAAGCGTTGATGGCCAAGCCCGCCGCCCGGATCGCCGCCATTCAGTTCTGCTTCGCCGTGGGCATCACTGCGGTCGTAGTGCGGGCCGCTCAGCTCCAGGTCTGGCAGGGGGGGCGGTGGGCGCGCGAGGCTGAGGTCCAGCGCACCGAGCGCGCCGTGCTGCCGGCGCGTCGCGGCACGCTGTACGACCGGAACGGCGTGCCGCTCGCGGTCACGCAGGAGTTCTATCACGTCGGGGTCGCCCCCAACGAGCTGACCGATCG
>Ga0070708_100000741_pt1 | contig 24702 bp, 16 predicted proteins | sample KBSK5503metaG_FD_65469 | JGI IMG/M metagenome (GOLD analysis project Ga0070708, IMG submission 65469) | Corn, switchgrass and miscanthus rhizosphere microbial communities from Kellogg Biological Station, Michigan, USA - KBS K5-50-3 metaG | ecosystem: Host-associated > Plants > Roots >... | reverse complement strand
GGAGACTCATGCTTATTGCTGAAGCTCAGACGTTAGTTACCAAAAGCCACAAGCGTGAAACTCCACGGGGCAAGCCCGTGGCATCTGGGAGAGTTGCGCAACTTTCTTTGTAGCCGCGAGGAAGGCTCAAGATACGGTGAAGCGCTCCTCGGTTCTGTAGTGGAGTGGTTTTGGCAGATAATAATGATTTCGCAACCATTCTGTTCTCAGCTTTGACACAGCTTCTACGTGGTTGCTTTTGCGTTGTTGTGACCAACGATGGCGCAAATCATGCGCTGATATCGAAACAAGCGTATAGGTTGAACGAGTCAACTTAGCTGGGCTATATTGCTGATCGACGGAGGGGTCGCATAATGGTAGTGCAGCGGTCTTGAAAACCGCCGTCCGAAAGGATATGCAGGTTCGAGTCCTGTCCCCTCCGCCAATTCTCTTTCAACAACTTAGCCTTAGTCAGTCGCCCCGGTAGCCTGCGCGAGTTATTCGGTTCAGTTGGCTTGGGAAAGTTAAGCGACTATGCGTTGACTTAGCGCTTAGGTTACCGTAGGTTTCTATCCTCAACAGGCTGGACTCGCAAAAAACTCCTGCTGTCTGCTTGGACCGCGCTAGTCTCTCTCGAATCTTGTCCTGAACTAAGGTTTATAAGAGGTTGGCAGGACGTTCATCATGAGCGTATCACCACCTTCATGTTTGGGAGAATCTAATGCTTCATACTAGTTGGTCAACAAGCAACCACTCTGCTGATAAACAGGTAGCCTTAGACGCATCACTCTTATCACTGCCTCTGCGGCGACAAATATTATCAGTGATACTTTTGCTATCGGTGATCTGTGCCCCCGTCCGCGGCTTTGCGCAATCGAAGGAGCAGGAGAAACGAGGGATCGGAGTTCCCTCACTTCCCAGTCAGACGCCCGCGTCCGTGACAACCGCCACTCCGGGCGATAAACCTGAGTTGATTCTTCAAACGGGACACACAAGATCCGCGAACGCAGTAGCCTTCAGCCCCGACAATCGCTGGCTGGCCTCGGGCGGCAAAGACAATGTCATAAAAATTTGGGACCTGGCGACGGGAAACGTTTTGCGAACACTGTACGGTCATACAAGCAACGTTAACGCCCTCGCCGTCAGCCCCGATGGGAAACTATTAGCCTCGGGGAGCGGGGATATTAATGACAGGCGAGATTTAGGGACCTTCACTCAGGGAGGCGTTGTCGGCGGGGCGGAAGATAATACAGTAAGGATCTGGAGCGTTCAGGCGGGACAACAGTTGCAGGTTCTACGCGGGCACGAACTGCCCGTCGGCGCCATCGCTTTCAGTAACGACGGCCGCTCCCTAACGAGCGTGAGCGGGGATGCGGTCAAAGTCTGGGACGTTTCGGCGGGCACGGAGTTGCACTCGCAAAAAACAAAATATGGCTCAACCGGCATGGAAAAGCTCAACTCAATGCCCTCATTTTCGCTTTGGGGTGGCGGAGACAAGCAACAGAAACAAGAGGCGCAACGCTTAAAGAATTTCAAACTGTCGGCGTCGAAAATAGCAGTTAGTGCGAACGGGCAAGTCGCAGCGGTCGGGCAACCTGATAAAGCAGTAAAAATCTATGATGCCCAAAGCGGGCACGAGCTACGGGAATTGCCATTCAAGGCGATCCCCGAAGCGGAAAACTCGAGCCTCGCATTTAGCGCGGACGCTCGCCTCGTCGCCTTCGCCAAAACGAGCGAGGCGGTCAGCGTCCAGGAAGCGGTCACGAGCCGCGAGCTCTATAGCGTCAACACAGGAATCAGCAAAACGCCCCAACGTGTGCAATTCAGCGCCGATGGACGATTCCTCGTTACGGCTACTGATAACAACGCGGGCGCCGCGATGAAGTTGTGGGACGCTACGACGGGTCAACTGATACGCGAGCTAAAAACGAGTGGAGACGCGCTCATGGGCGCCCGAGTGATCAGCTTCAATCGCGACGGCAGCCTCATTGCAACGGTCGCGGCGGGAGCAATAGCAATCAGAATCATCGAGTCTGCAACGGGGCACGAATCTCGCACTCTGCAAACAGGAACGACGGACGAAGTCGGGCGAGCCGAGCAAGCGGCGTTCATTAAGGCCATCGATCCTAAAACGATGGCTGTCCTTCAGAAGCGGGATATCACGACGCCCGAACAAATCATAGAGGCTGTCGAAGCGATGGCCACTATTTCCAGCGAAAAACTTCAGGCTGGTGGCGCCGTAAGTTTCAGCCCCGACGGTCGCTTCCTTATTTCGAGTCATGTGCTTTTAAAGAATCTCGCGACGGAACTGTGGGATACCACTGCGGGAACACTCGTGCGTGGTAATGACGACGCTTCGCTTCGCGACCGCAGCAAGCCTTTCTTTAGTTCGGACGGACGTTTCAGGGAAGCCGCTTTCTTCGCGACAAAGGACCTCTACGACCCTTCGGCCGGCCAGCTTCTAAATCCGTTTACCAATGGCTATAAAGATATCTACAAGCAGAGAATAGATCTCTACGACGGCAAGTCCGACAAACGTCTGCGAGAGTTGGACGGGGGCAACGCGCCCATCACGGGGACTGTTCCGGCAGCCGGTTTTAGTTTCGACGGCAAGTTCATCGCGATGACCGGCTTCGAAAAAAAAGAGCGTTCCGTGCTGGTTTACGAGACCGGAAACGGGCGTAAGGTCAACACTTTTCAGATCAATGATGACGAACAGAGCGGAGCAGTCACAACTCTTTGCCTAAGCGCGGACGGGCGTCTGTTGGCCGCCGGATATGCCACAAAGATCGATATCTTCGAAGTTGCCTCATGCAAAACAGTGCGCACCTTGCCACACGCTGGACGGATAGTCTCTCTCAGCTTCAGCCCCGACGGGCGTTTTCTCGTAGCCCTTGGTCAAAACAACGACAAGTATATTTGGGACGCTTCGTCGGGCGAAAAACTCGCTACTCTCGTAAATCTCGGCGGGACTCTCAACAGCCGCGGAAGTGATTGGTTGGTTGTCACTCCCGACGGCTTATTCGACGGCTCACCCGCTGCATGGAAGCAAATCCTTTGGCGGTTTGGAGGCGACACATTTGATGTCATGCCTGCGGAAACCTTCTTCAACGAGTTCTACTATCCCGGGCTGCTGGCTGAGGTGATGGCCGGGAAAAGGCCTCGCGCTCCGAAAAACATATCGCAACTTGATCGCCGTCAACCCGAATTGAAATTGATGACGCCGGGCGGGCAAGGCGGTGCCGGCAGTACGTCAGAACGCAACCTGACGGTAAAGATTGAAGTAGCGGAAAAGCCAGCCGACAAAGATCACGAAGCGGGGAGCGGCGCGCGCGATGTGCGGCTATTCCGTAACGGTTCGCTTGTAAAAGTCTGGCGCGGCGATGTGCTGAAAGGCCAAACGGCGACAACCCTGGAAACCAACGTAACAATTGTCGAGGGAGAGAACCGTCTGACGGCTTACGCGTTCAATCGTGATAACGTCAAGAGCAAGGATGCTGAGCTGAGTCTCACAGGCGCGGACAGCCTCAAGCGGCCCGGTACCGCTTACATTCTGGCCATCGGTGTCAACGCCTATTCCAACACCCAATACAATCTCAAGTATGCCGTCGCGGACGCAACGGCATTTGGCGAAGAGGTACGACGCCAACAGCAGCAGATCTCGAAATATGAGCATGTTGAAGTCGCACCTCTGTTGGACGAACAGGCCACGAAAGTAAACATTTTAAGGGCATTGAGGCGACTCGCCGGAATCCAGGAAGCCCTGGACCCAGATGCGCCTGCGGCACTCGAAAAGCTGAAGGCTACCCAGCCGGAAGACGCAGTCTTCATTTACTTCGCGGGGCACGGAACCGCTCAGGGACAGCGGTTTTATCTATTGCCGCACGATCTGGGCTACGCCGGAGAGCGAACGAGGCTTGACGCCACGGGTTTGCAAACTATCCTCGAACATGGCATCTCGGATGAGGAGTTGGAGCGGGCGGTTGAAGGAATCGATGCGGACAAATTTCTTATGGTCATCGATGCTTGCAATTCCGGGCAGGCGCTAGAAGCCGAGGAGCAGCGGCGCGGTCCGATGAACTCCAAGGGTTTGGCACAACTGGCTTACGAGAAGGGGATGTACATCCTGACCGCGGCGCAGAGTTATCAGGCTGCACAGGAGGCGTCACAACTGGGGCATGGACTGTTGACGTATGCGCTCGTCGAGGAAGGACTGAAGCAAGCCGCGGCAGATAGTGATCCCAAAGACGGAGAAGTATGGGTGCGTGAATGGTTCGACTACGCGAGCACGCGCGTGCCCAACATGCAGCTCGAGAAGATGAAGCAGGCGCGTGGCGTGGGCCTCAATCTTTCCTTCCTCGGAGGTGAGGAACGCGTTCCAGACTTGGAGCGGCGCGTTACACAGACGCCGCGAGTCTTTTACCGACGCGAATCAGAAGGACGCCCATTAGTCGTCGCAAGACGATGAGGAGATGAGTTCCTGAGAACTCGAACGCGACACGATGTGAATAAGCTCAGGAAAATTGGCGCTTGAATTGCGCGCTGATGGAAACAAACCTACCGGGATCGTTTTGACGGCTGCAAACCCTACTCTGGGGTACCGGCCAGAGAAACGGTAAGACTTGGGAAACCATTATTGACACGCTTGACTGAGGTCACAGATGATTTCTTTATCACCTGGACGTGTTCAGGGGCATTGAGTCCCTTCCTGTTTGCGGCTCTGGGCTATACGATTACGAACGGAGAGTCAATTTATGCTGCGCGGTGACACCAGTGTCATCGTCTTCTGTTTCCCATTCTACTTCACTGAAGAATCTCTTCCTGACATCAGACGACTCCAAGAAAGTGCTTGTCCCAACTGTTTTGGGACTCGAAGGGGAGTTAATTCAAGACGACCATAATGCGTCCGAGAGAAATCATTAAGAGTTCTCAAGTATAGCCCTTCAATATTCTTTCCAGTGAGTAACGTGAGGGTGGTATTTTAATTTAACAAGACCATTTAGGCCGCCGAGGTTATTCCGAATTGAAGTGCGATCACGAACTCGTCAGCGATCTCATGCCTGATCTGGTTATCGAGGTCGTGAGTAGATCTGAAGCCGGTGACATACTTAGCACTCCGGAGCGTTGTGCCGAGGTTACTTTCCTCATCTCAATTGGCGCACCCGGCGACGACCTACCAATCGGTTATCACAACATTTCTAGTAAAGTGCGCCTGCTCTTCGGGGATACACTGGACGCGGAGTCGGGTGCCACAGAACTCGATGTGCGGACCCTCATGGAACTTGCGCAGAACCTACGGTCATCTAAGGGAAAGGTGTTAATCCATTGCGAAGCCGGTGTGAGTCGATCGCCCGCTGCGGCTCTAATCCTTTATGCTTGCTGGCTTGGTCCAGGGCGTGAGGGCGAGGCGATGAGAATCGTTTTGAGGCAGCGCCCGCTAGCGATCCCCAACCGCAGAATGGTTGAGCTTGCTGATTCCTTACTCAAACGAGGTGGACGCCTACTGGAAGCGCTGGGTTGAAACTCTTTTCGCAATATAGACAAACCTCGAAGTGGTACTGATCACCTCATCAGTCTCATTACACCTCAAAGCCGACACGACGCATGAGATCCTGGAAGCGGGGGTCTTCGCGCAGGTTATTCCATTTCGGTTCGACTTTCAGGAAAACTATCTTCTGGTCGCGCTGTTCGTAAGCTCGCTCCAGCCAGGCGAAAGTTTTATCGGGATCGCCCAAACCGTTATAAATCAACGCGATGTTGTAAGGTGAAACGTAACGCTCGCTCGCTGACTTCAATAATTCTGCAAGCACCTCACGTGCCTCAGCTTGTTTGCCTGACTTCCCCAGAGCGTAACCTAGGAATCCCATTGGATGAGAATTTGTGGGTCCGGAAAGTTCTCTCGCCTTATGTGCTTCGACGATGGCTTCGGGAAACATTCCTTTCTCGATATAAGCGCTTGCAGCAAAAAGATGGGCGAAATAATAATTCGGAGTCATTTCGAAGGTTTTCTGTAATCTGGCTAGCGCCTCATCGGTTCGTCCGGCATGAATTAGAAATTGTCCTTCGAGCGCGTTAGTTCTTAAATTAAGCGGGTCCAGTTCTCTGGCGCGTTTTACTGCCGCAAGTGCTTCCGCATGCCGCCCGATGTTTGAGAGTAAATGCGCGTAAAAAAGATGAGTGTCCGCGTTGTTCGGATCGAGCTGCAGCGCTCGTTTGTACTGCTTTTCGGCCGCGTTCCAATCCCAATCGTACCAAAAGATGATGAAACCGAGTTCGGCATGGGCGTCAGCCAGAGTGTCGTCAATTTCAATCGCCTTTTGCGCCGCCGCCTTCGCTTTCGGAAGGAGTTCGGTTGGCGGCATGTCGCCGGCGAGTGCCGAGCGATATGCGTCCGCGAGTCCGACGTAGGCGAGCGCGTAAGAAGGGTCAATCGCGATCGCTTGTTGAAAGTCTGAGATGCCGGTTTGAATCTCCGATAAGGTCAATTTGAGAACGTGGTACCGCCCCTTGAGATAAAGTTGATAGGCTTCAGCGTTGGCCGTATAAGTCTTCGCCACCTTCTGCTCGTCCGCGCCCGACAATCGCGCCCGCAACTTCTGTGAAACGTCACGCGCAATCTCGTTTTGCAACCCGACAAGATCTGACAGCTTTCGATTGTACTGGTCGCCCCAAATCTGATTACCATTGCGAGCATCGACTAACGATAGATACAACGTTAAGTCGTCCCCGCGTTGGACTACGCGCCCATTCACGATCGCTTGCACAGATAATTCCGACGCTGCCTGCTGCGGCTCAACCTCTTTGCCCTTGTACCGAAAAACTGAGCTGCGCGCTTTGACCGACAGATTCGGCAGTTGCGAAAGGCTGTCGATCAGCGATTCAGTCATCCCATCGGACAAATACTCAACATCACTGTTTCCGCTCGCATTGATAAATGGCAAGACCGCAATTGATTCGATTTGCGCCGAGCTCGAGGAACGACGCGCGAAATACCAAACACCGAGGGCAACTGCGGCGAGCAACAAGACTGAAAAGGCCACGAGGACACCGCGTTTGTGCTGTTTGATTTCTCTAAAGATGAACTCCGCGCTCGAAACCGGACGCGTACTGCTGTCTGCGGCGATCATTTCCGGCGTATTGCTGGATTCGGCCGCGGCTCCGCTGGTTCGATATACGACACCTTCGCCGGGCGCGCTCAAGCGTTCCAACTTTGCAGCGAACTCAATTTCCTGTTTCAGCGCTTTAAGATCCAGCAGCAGGTCCTTCATCGTCTGATAACGCTCGTCACGATTCTTCATCAATGCTTTGCTGACGATGCGCTGCAACTCGACGGGGGGATCTTTGACATAGCGCGCCAGTGGTGCGGGTTCACGATCGAGAATGTGGGCCACAACATCTGCCGCGCTGCCACCGATAAATGGAGTTTGCCCGGTAAGCATCTCGTAAAGCATCGCCCCGCAACTCCAGATGTCGGCGCGCATATCAACTTTGAGCCCGCGCGCCTGTTCGGGCGACATATAAGAAGCCGTCCCGATTACGATTCCCTCCGCCGTCTCTACCTTCGGTCGGGTGGGCGCCTCCGTACCGACAGGAGCATTAAAGTCTTCCGTCAACTTTGCGATTCCAAAATCCAGCACCTTCACGTAGCCATCGCTGCGAATCATTGCATTCTCAGCGTTTGATGTCGCGATGCACGATCCCTTTCTCGTGCGCGGCTGCCAGAGCTGTCGCGACCTGGATCGATATCTCCAGCACAGCACCCAATTCCAACTCGCCTGTTTCCAAAGAGCGGCGTAGCGTTTCTCCTTCTATCAGCTCACTGGCAATGTAGTAAGTTCCATCGGCCTCTCCAATATCGTAGACCGTGACGATGTTGGGATGGTTCAAGGCGAGTACGGTACGCGCTTCCTGGAGAAAACGCGCGACGTGCTGCTGGTCTTTGATGAGCCGGGCAGCCAGTAGCTTCATCGCCACCCTGCGGCCCATCTTGTCGGTGGCGAGATAGACTTCGCCCATGCCGCCTGTGCCGAGGAGTTTTTCGATCTTGTATTGGCCCACTTGTCTTGGGCGCTGCGGGTTTTTTTCCAACAGCGAAGCGGCCACGTCTGATGCCGAGTCTTCAATGAAGTCGCCGGCATCCTGGTGAGCTGAAAGCAGCGATTCAACTTCCGCGCGCAGCTCGACGTCCCCGCCGCACGCGGCTTCAAGAAAGCCGGCTCGACGCTCAGGCGCGAGGTCGACTGCAGACTGAAATAACTGGTCGACTCTTTCGAGACGTTCCGGATTCATTTTCCGTCAGATCACCGAGCTTGCAGTTCACGATATAGCCACGCCTTGGCAAAGCGCCAGTCGCGTTCAATCGTTGTTTCGGAAACTTTCAGCACCTCGGAACTTTCTTTGTTATTCAACCCGCCGAAGTAGCGCAACTCCACAACCTTGCTTCGACGCGGGTGAATTTCGTGAAGCGCTTGCATTGCTTCATCCAGCGCGACGAGTTCTGCCGCACGCTCACGCGAGACTATTACCTCTCCATCCAGCGTAACTTTCTGAATCTCCCCACCGCGTTTCACTGCTGCGTGCTGCCGAGCATAGTCCACTAGAATGTGCCGCATCACCTGGGCCGATACGGCAAAGAAGTGGGCGCGACTTTCCCAGTCGACATCGTTCTGCTCGACCAGGCGAAGATAAGCTTCATTTACCAGAGCTGTAGTTTGCAGAGTATGGCCGGGCCGTTCCCGGCTGATGAACTGGTGGGCCAGACGATGCAGCTCGGCGTAAATCAGCGGCGTCAGCTTGTCGAGCGCTTCCTCGTCGCCGCTCTTCCATTGCCGCAGCAGCTCAGTAACTTCATGTCGAAAAGCCGCCATGACTTCACCTGCGCGTCGGGATGATTTGAGACCTAAATCTAACACATTGAAACCCGCGAGATTAATTCTTTCGCCTCTCGTGACCAGATAGCCGCGCGCTTTTCGCTTAATCAAGTAAAGGACAAAATTTGGGCAATAGCCCGCCCAATGAAAACCAAAAAGAAGGAGATCAAAGCTATGAACACAAGTCTAACAAAGACGATAATGGTCAGCATGGTCGCCGTAGCAATGGCGTTCAGCATGTCCGGCACCACGCAGGCGAACGCGCAAAGTTGCAGCACGCACATGCTTCGCGGCTCGTATCTATTCGCCACCCATGGGTGGAACATCGTCGGAGGTGTTGCGGTGCCGAAAGCCATTGTTGAAGGCATCGATTTCAATGGAGACGGTACGCTGGTGAGTCCATTCGCGACGGTCAGCATAAATGGCACGATTATCCGTTCCAGCGGATCGGTAGGATTTTATACGGTCGAAGCAGATTGTACGGGCACGCTCACATTTACCGGAGGCCCAAGCTTTGACATATTCGTCCAGCCTGGCGATGGCAACCGGGTTTGGATGATCCAGACCGGTCCCGCCTTAGCACCACCAGCAGTATTTGAAGGGACGGCAACAAAGGTGTCACCCTAAAACGCCTCCGATTAGTGCTTCCAGCACTGCAAAGGTGCTGTGAGGTATGACTCTGCAGGCAACTTAGTTTTCGCAGGCTGTTCTACCAACAGGCAACCGATTTGAATAGACAGCAAGACCGATACGAAAGTTGGCGCGATGGGGACGCTGATATCTACGCCCACAATCCTTTCCCTTGAGGCGCGCACAGGCATGATCTTGGCACGTTTCTATGCTTCCAGCGACTGGCGATCCGCAAATGGCTGTGGACGATAAGGTGCAAAAGATCGAAAAGGTGTTCGGCATCATTTCCGATACGCACGGTCTTTTGCGCCCTGAGGCAGTTGAAGCGCTCAGAGACGTTGATCTGATCCTTCACGCCGGGGATGTTGGCAGTTCTGAAGTGCTTGAAACGTTGAAGGAGATTGCGCCGGTTGTTGCCGTTCGCGGAAACAATGACAAAGGCCGCTGGGCCGACGACCTACCGCAATGGGAGGTAGCTGAGGTCGGGTCCATCTCAATTTACATGATCCATGATGTGAAAGAGCTCGATCTGGTCCCCGGAGCGGCCGGCTTCCAGGTGGTGGTCAGCGGTCATTCACATAAGCCGTCCATAGAAGAGCGCAAGGGAGTGCTGTACGTAAATCCAGGAAGCGCTGGTCCAAGGAGATTTAGCCTACCAGTCACGATCGCGCGGTTGAAGGTTAGCGGCGAGGCGGTAAGTGCCGAGGTGGTAGAACTCTTTCAATGATGAACGGTCTGGGCGCGAGCATTGAGAGATTTGTTTCAGCGGCATGGAGGTGTTGTGACAATGAAGATACTGGCAGCTCTTGTGCTCATACGAGTTAACCGGTCATCGTCAGCAAATTTGCAGGTTGGGAAGGGGGCAGTCATTTGACTGCCCCCTTCCCAACCTGCGAATTTGCTTAAGTTGAGTGTTTAGTTCTTAGTTCAGTCTGTGATGAAGTCTCTGGCAAGTGAGCAGGTACGCTGCTACCAAGGTGGCAGCGTACCCGCTCACTCCGTATCACCTGCTCAAACTCAAGAGTGCAGCCAAAAGGCGCTCTCGGTAAACTGTTGGCCCTTCCACCACTCAAGTGCGCCCGTACCGTAGCGGAAGTTATGCCTTCCTGCCTGACTCTGTAGCGGTGCGATCACTTCCCCGGCCGCATTGCGCCGAGCACGTTCGTCATTGGTTTCCGGAACAACCGCAACAATGTGGCCGGAAAGCCCGTCCATCCTGCGCCTCGCCACGATTAGGCCAACCGCTCCCTGGTTAACTTCCAACTGCAGACTGCTCAGCGTCCCGGTTCGTCTCCAGCCGAAGCGCATCCCAAAATCCCGCAGCCAGCGGAAGAGATCGTTCGCGCGCTGTTCATCAATGGTATTGCCAATTAGCGGTTCAACAGTCTGCCCCTGAGCTAACTTTTCAATGGCTGCCGGTGACCACCACACACGTGGCAGATAGACTCCGGCAAGGTGACAATAATCGTGCGCGTAGATGTTACAGAAGGTTGAGTTGGGAATTGGTTGGTAACGCTTGTGGGCGGTTTTTTCTACCGCCAGGTAATTGATAATAGCGGCAAGTTCAGCGCGGAGCTCGTCTGGATTTGTGCCATGGCGCCCAGGCTGGTCAGCCTCGTTGAGGGAATGAGCGGTGGCAGGATCCGTGCGCTTGGTTACAGTCCCCGGTTTTCGCGGCATAGTTACGGCCACGATACCGCTGGTCGGTGGTTCCGCAGCCGGTACCAAGACAGGAACCTCCTGAACCCCGGGCACCGGCTTGAGAAACTGAGCCGCAGCGAAACCTCGGAGATGCGCGCCCAATAAGCTTGTCTCGACTTCCAGGAAGCCGTTGATTTTTTTATTAGAGACTGCTCGTACGAGCTGGCCGTCGGGAAGGCGAGCCTTTACGTTGTCGGTGGGATCGGCCTTGTTAATTTTCGGCTCGCTTCGCAGGCGAAGGGGACTTTCTCTGACGTCTACTTCGAACATGCGTCCTGTAGCGTCTACCGGGGTCGGCGGTGGCAGGATAGCGTTGCCGGGTTCTGGCGCGGACAACACGGCGGGTGCCACTCCGTCTACCGGAACAGTTTTCGACAGCCGTATGAACTCAAAGATTTGTTCACCATAGAACTTCCCACCTGCCGGTCTAAAGCCTTGCTGAAGTCCCTTGCTGGCCCGGAAGTTCCCGGTACCTATGTTATAGGCGATCGCCACACACGCCTGTTCGAAATCGGTGAGCGATGTCTTGTCCTTAAAGCCGATACCATTCTTCGCGTGTCGGAGCTCGCCGAGACACTTCTCCAGGCAGGCATCAAAGTCTGCATAGCGCCGCTGCAGGAAGTAGTCGGGCTCAGTTTTGAAAAACTGAAGGTCGAATTGAAAGATGCCAAAGCCATGACAGAACTTGTTTGGCTTGGACGCTGCGCCTTTATAGCTATTTACAAACGCTGCCATGTCCACGAGTCCTTGCCGAGCAATATTGAACATTTGCTGTCCGTTTGGCCTGGAGACCAGGTCCGCCTTGGTTTTTGGGAAGGCGGAGCGTCCTTTATCTGAATCGAGTGTGTCGCCAACGCACAACTCCAGAATTCTCGCCAGGCTGAGCTGCGGCTGCTTGCGTAGGATTGGCCAAATCTCACCTGTTTCCTGGCAGGCCAATGCTGTGAGTAGGTCCAAGGTGAAAGCCGAACCTTGCAGCGCAGCTTCGATCTTGGTGTGGAAATTCTGCTTGAACCAACGCATGTCTTCTGTGTTAGGCATCAGATTTCTCCTTGATGGTGATAATCATGGCGTAATTGAGTGAGGCGCCCTTCGCTCAATTCAAGAAGTCGAGACGATGGTTTCCCCACGAGCTTTGCTTTGCGAGGACTGGTCGGACGGCGGAGTTTTGTACGACTGGGGGCGGGTATGAACCAGAGGTACTCCGCCCCAACACTTATCTCTTAACTATGATGGCATGAGGCCCAGAAGCATTTCAAAACTTTTTCATTGACTAACCTCGAGACGATCAAACTGCTTGTTGATTCTGGTCCTGGGGATATTCTGCTCGGTGTTCGACCTGATATATGTCTGGCTACTTTTCAAGCCGGAGATAGTTCGAGCGAGCGCTGCCTGAGTCTTCTTGACCAAATCGCAGGACTAGTGTTATAGAGTACTTGGCGATGCAAAGCTAAGACCTGTAATGATCAACCGAGCCGCTCTCCTTAGCCACCTTCCAACTCTGCGAGTACTGCTGCTGTGTGGGCCGGTCGGACTGCTTTGGTCTTACGCTTGTCTAAGCTTCGCGGGTTATCTGAAGTGTGTTCGGGGCTTCCGGACGGGCTACACTCGCAAGATTTTCCATGTCTTGATTTTCCTGTCTGCCGTGGCCGTTCAAACATTCTGGGGGTCCGTGGCTGTCTTCCTGTTCGGCACCATGGTGTCGCTGGTTATCGCTTATGCCCTCTTCTGCGGCGTTGGCAATAAATTCTACGAAGCACTTGCCAGGGAGCAGGATGGTCCACATCGAACCTACTACATCGTCTTGCCTTACTTTGCCACGTTAATCGGCGGCGTCGCCGATAACATTCTTTTTGGACCGCTTTCCGTTGTTGGCTATTTGGTGGGAGGGCTCGGCGACGCCGCGGGCGAGCCAGTGGGAACGCGATGGGGTAAGCACCGCTATGCTATACCGACCTTCGGAAACGGGCCGGCGACGACGAGAAGTTATGAGGGATCGCTCGGCGTTCTTATCGTTTCCATGACAGCTCTTTTCCTCGCCATCGCAATCAGTCCTGACATCCACTTTAATGTCAGATCAGCGATTATCCTTCCTGTCATTGCGATAGCTTGCACGCTAATTGAGGCCGTCTCTCCCCACGGGTGGGACAATACGCCCATGCAGATTGTGCCTACCTTGCTCGCGGCTGCCTTATTGTTGAGGTGACTGGTTTTGGATTTCGAAAGAGGCAATGACCATGGATAGAACACTAGTCAATTCACATGACGCCAGGCGGATTGCAGTTATCACTGCGCTGCTGTTCTGGAGTACTTGCTTGATCGTCCTTCGCGTTGAACGGACTGGTTCCTGGTACTATCTGTTTCTTATTTGGAATCTATTTCTCGCGGGCATCCCCCTCGTTGCAAGCACCTGTCTGCGCGTGGCTCGGCGTTGGCGCTTGCCTCTACTAATCCAAGTAGGATGCTTTGGAATTTGGCTGCTATTTCTTCCGAATGCGCCTTACATACTTACGGATTTGCTCCACCTGACTGCCAAGTCGCCAGTCCCTGCCTGGTATGATCTCGCGCTGCTGCTTTCGTGCGCCGGCACGGGACTGCTGCTCGCTTATCTATCGCTCATAGACGTTCACGACATCGTAGCGGAGAAGCTCGGCGAGGCGGTGGGTTGGGTCTTGGCCCTCTCCTCATTACTACTAACCGGTTTTGCGATTTATCTGGGCAGATTTCTGAGGTGGAATAGTTGGGATGTGTTGTTCCGTCCGACCATAGTGTTCGACATCGCTGACGGATTGCTACATCCAACCTCGCACTCCCGCACGTTTGCAGTAACGTTGATATACGGAATCCTTCTTGGGTTCGGGTACATCAGTCTGCGCGTCCTGTTGGCATCTCCAGCCGCCCCTCACCGGGGAACATACAAACGAACAGAGGCGACCTAAAAACTCACCGCTACAGATACCTCATTGGAGTGCGGCGACCTGTCGCCGCTTTGGTCGTCCTGTCGCTTAAGGCTGCCTTCGTCTTTACATAACGCGGTGACGCCTGGCAATCCTTCAAAGCTCGCGCGCAACCTGCAACAGGTGGCAGCCGACCAAAGCGCCGACAGGGCGGCGCACTCCAAGGAGTTGAGTGTTCATGACCTACTTCGATTTGTATTGAAACGAAACCTTCGTTTCCTCATCCAATACCAGCGGACGCACGAATCGATATGATTTGCCGCTGCGAGGAACATCCACCCGAACCGGGAGAATACCTGCGACTCGACGTTGCAGATTGAAAACATTCTGCGATGGCGTGTTGAGTTGCGCGGCCTGGGTTTTACGTGCCAGATCCTGGATCTGTCTGCTTCCGGGTTCCAAGCTGTAGAGGTTGTTTGAAACAGTCACGGTCTCGGACACCGTTCCGACCGGAAGCGTCGTCCCCAACCGCGCGGGACGCGATCCATTTACCACGAGATCTTGTTGAGCACTGCTAAAGCCGGGAGCAGCAATCGTGATCCGCACTGGTCCAGGCTGCACCCCGGAAACTACCCACCGCCCATCTCCGTCAGACCTGGTAGTTAAACTCGTACCCGTTTGGTTATTGTTCACCGTGACGACAGCATTCGTAATAACAGCACCATTCGGGTCCACTACAATCCCGCCTATTTGTCCGGCCTCCAATTTGTCAATGTCGACTCCGGTTTGGGCCCACACGTTCCCATCAGTATCGCCGAAGTCGTCGGACCCATCGATAATTGCATTCTGTGCTGCGGCTGGGAAAAGCTCTGCTGCGAGAGCATTCCCACCAAACTCTTTCGCTTCCAACCGGTCCGGCAGCGAGATCTCCCATGTCAGTAGATTGACAGGAATATCCAGCTTCGGAAGTCCCATCTCGTAAGCGCCACGCTTGGTGAATCTTGTACCTGAGCTCAGGTACACAAACGACACTGTGTAAGCGCCTGAGGGATTGAATCCGGCGCGCAGCAGCGGAACTCGGCTCCCGTCTGCGCCCAGCACCGGCTTAACTCGTTCGCCTTCGACCTCGGCCGACAGCAATTGCGCTCCGGGCGGCAGCTCAACCTTCACAAACGGCTGTGCATGGTTACGCACTCGGAGGCTCACTTCGGTGAGTGACTTCCCTTCGACATTCGTCAATGTCGTGATCGTGGCGCGCTCGGCAATAGCTGAAAGCACTCGCTCGTCAGGGAACTGGGTCCATTCGAGTTGAAGTTTTGGCACATCGCCCTGGCGGCGGTTGTACCGAAATGCTGCCTGCAACGGGAGGCGAGATAGCGAGCGAACAATGGCTCCCGCTTCGCGAACATCCATGCGTCTCAGCCCGCCACTCTCTGTAGGTTTCAACTCCATCGCTCCAACACCCTCAACCAGCAGTTCACCGGTTTCACGTTGCGCGCCGGTAAACGCAAGCAAAGGCGCGTCTACTTTCGTATCGCGGTTTGCGCGTTCGAGGGCAACCAGAAACTGGTGATTGCGGCGAGTTGGTTCGCGGACTTTCAGAATCAAAACGCCGGCCACCGTTTCGTTCGAATCAAGAGTGCTGCCGTTGACTTCAGTCAACTCAAAGCCGGGTGGCAACGGCATCCTGAACTCCGCGGCTTCGCCTTGAATCACCGAGATGTCGCATAAAGCCGTGACGCGCAACTGCGAATCACCAACTGAAACCACGGTCTTAATATCGGAAAGGAAGCGCACTTCGCGTTGGGCCACTGGAGCGGCTATCTCTCTGGTGGTCCACCAAACTCGCGCTGGCTTGCCGGGCTCGAGCGTGGCCTCGATGATCGTGTGGCCGTTTTCTGTATTGCGGTTCGTAATCAAGCCCGGTTCTATCCTGACATTAGCGTGGCTGCCTGGTAAGTCGAGACTAAGTTGTGAGCTGCTTGCCGGCGGAACGGGAACTACAAAAGAGGCGCGTCCCGCTTCTACTGTGAGTGCGGAAGCGACGTTCAGAGAAACTGAAAAACTGCCCGGGCCGTTTAATATCGCCGCGTGGGTTGGTCCTTCCTGTAGTAACGGAAGAGTACTGCCCGACTGTTTTGCTTCAAGAATCGTCAGGCCTGTAGTTAAAGGAACTTTCACCGACCCCTTTTGCAGCAAAGCACCGTCGATGTCCACCGTGCCAAGCAACGACTGGTCTGTAACACGCAGCTTGAAGGCAGCGCGCGACAAGGCGAATGGCAGCGGCGCCGTGTCGGGCGCCGTCGGCTTGCGAGCCGCGAGTTCAACGAGACGGTTATACTCCGCTAGCGGGAGCGTCACGGTACCTGCGGAGCTTGGTGGTGGCAGCACGGCGTCGAGCCTCGCATTCCTCTGCTGGCCATATGTTGTCGTCGCTAGGATTAGTAGCAAAATTATTGATCGTTTCATCGCTCACCTCTTTTTCTGTCACGTTGGAAATCAAGCTCCACAACCGGCGTTTGGTTCTCACTCGTCAACTCAGAGATCAGAAATAACGAAGGGCCGAAATGTGGAAATGACACGCGCAGGGGAAGATTGCGCGCCGGCGTGGACGCGCGTTTGGTGTCACGGAGATGCGAGACGAGCTGCTTCGTCGCATCCGTGCCCGCATCTTGTTGCCCTGCACCTTCAAAGCTTCGTGTTTCGGTTGGAGCCGGAGGATTGCCAGACTGTCGGAGTGCTCCCGATTCCGGCGCCTCGTATGTGGCGACACGGAAAGTTGCGGACATGCCTGGTGGTGGCGTCAATCGAAACAACGGAGGGTGATGCACCAACAACCGTGATTTCGAAATAGGTAAATCCACCGTCAGCAACGAGAGTCTCACACGGCCTCTATCGGTCCACGTAGGGATGCGATCGAGGTATGAGACTTCGACCACAAACGCCGGCGCCTCATCGCCACTTTTTGTTTTCTCCAGAGGGAGCAGCAGAGAACCATCCGGGGCACGGCCAGGTCTAATCGGGCGACCGGCTACCGAAGCGCTCCAAAGGACTGCAGTTGAAGGTAGGTTGAGCTTCAAGAAGTTTCGCTGATTGTTGCGCACGGCGAAACGCGATTGCACAAGCATCTTGCCGTCAGCAGTAATTAGAACGCTATAGTCAGCCTCTTCGACATTTGCCGTAAGCACAGCCTGAGGCGTGTAGCGAGCCACGCTAAGTGACAGGGATCTCTCGGACTTTCCCTCAGCTGGTTGGAGCCGAAAAGCAATGAGCGATGGCGACTGTCTGCTGGATATCAATTGACCAAGCTCAGCGGCTTCGGCTTCTTCCAGTCCGCTTGGCAGGCGCTCTTTGATCTCGCCGGCGCCAAGTACTTCGACAGCTACACCTCCTGTCTCCCGCTCTGCCGCGGGAATCCGAATCAGGGGAACATCAAGCTTCCCGATGCGCGGCAGTCGCAGTTCGCCAATCACTGTAAAGCGAGCAGTGTCCTGAACAGGCTCAATGAGGCTCACTGTTAGCTCGCGCTGTGTCGCGTCCCAATCAGCAACCATCGCTCCGGACACTTGATTAACTGTGAACTGCTCCGGTAACTTCACTCGAATTTCCTGGGCGAGACCCTGCAACACTTCGATTTGAACCTCGGCGTTGACCTGAGTCGAGTCTTCACCCAGTCCGACCAATTCCGTGATCGCGCCGCGCAGTCTGAGCGTCTGGGTTGAGCGTTGATCATCCACTCGACGCCGCCACGCAAAGATCAGCGGTTCAGTTCCTCGGCCGTTCGCGACCCAACGACTTCCGGAGGCCGACTCTGTGTGTTCCAGAAGCAGCCCGCCGGTGATGTGCACGTCGATACCCTGGCGCGTCAACTCGACGGTCGCGTGCGAGACGGCAGAATTGCTGACTGGAAGCTGAAGAATGTCTGTCCCTGCTACTGTTGAGACTGAAGCAACGATCTTCAGCGTCAAAACGGAGCGACCGGTTTTCGATAGAAGCAGATCGACGCCGCCGGGCCCTTTCTCCTTTGGGCGTGTGATGAGTGTGACTGGACGGCCGTCAAGATTTGCCTCACGGACCATCAAACCATCCGGCATTGCCAAACGCACCCAGCCGTTCTTGATGACATCAACAGTAAGCCGTGCCTCACCAGTTGCGAGATCGCCGTCGACTTTAAGATCGTAGTCGATGCGACTCAGGGTCGCCTCAATCGGAGGAGGTAGAGGCTCTGCATCGGCTGGAAAGGCTGCGCGCCTCAGGGTGGTGTATTCACCCACTGGAAGCACTACCCAGCCGTCTGTCGTGGAGCCGGTATTCTGTGCCTGGCCGACAGAGGTCGCGAAAACAACGAGTAGCGTTAGACAAAGAACCCTGGTTGCGATCGCTGGAAATTTTAGAATCGCAATCGCGGTCGTCGAATGTGTCGATAACGCCGCAAGCGGATTAGATCGCAGCGCGCGGGAAGAGAATATGCCGACTGGTTTCATGGTTTTCCTCCTAAAGAGACTAGGCACTGAACTCTTTCTGACTTGGTTGCTTGGACCTCTTCCGAGGTTAAGCACACTTCCAGAACACACGGCTACTTCGAGATAGTTGCCGCAGCGAGCCCATGCGTACTTTGTTTCTGAACGAGACCGATGTGGGTCTCACGTTGTAAAGCAAATTGGCCTGCGGGGGAGACCGCGCGAGGAATGCACCTTGTCGGAGGCTATGATGCCGAGAGTTGCAGTAAAGGTAGCCTCAGGGAAAGAATATGAGTTGTGAGTAGGAACGTATTAACAGACGCTCCCCGAGCTTGAATGGCTGTCAGGGTAAGAAGTTACTCTCGTTGACGACAATCTCTCAGGTATGGAACTGATCCTCTTCCCGCCTCAACTTGGAAAGCCACTCACGAACAAAAAACTTCAGAGCCAGAAGTCTCTCAGGTAAGGAAGGCGGACCCTGTCCCTGCCTCAAGTTTGAAATAAACAAACCAGGAAATCGATAGAGTCAGTAAGTTTGTGACCAAGAAGTTCTTCGATGAACTCATAGTTGTCGGAGGCAAGTGATTTAATTTGACTGAGAGTGGCATTCGAACTTGAGGGCAGGACAGGTTTCGCCTCCTTTACCTGAAAGGTTAGTGACGTTGAGTGATTCAGTGTGATGGTGATCTGATCGTGCCGAACTGAGCCAATGCTTTTCCAGCTTTGACGCTGCCACGATCCAGTTAATATAGTTACTGCTTTCGTAGACAGGTTTTTTGTGGGCCGCTTTGCGTCTCCTCCGGCGCACCTGGCGGCTTGTGAAGTATTGGAGTCGAATTGCTGCTTACAGGTCATTCACTAAATTCTTATTCGCAGTACACATTCTTGCATTGGCAGGACGGCTTAGGTGCATTCGCTAGGATTTGGTCTTACTTCACGAAGCAGTTCACGCTTGGCCGAATTACGGTATCAGTTTCAAGTCTGGTTATTGGTTTGGTCGTACTGGTGGTGACGTTGTTTGTTTCGCGCGCCGCGAGTACCCTGCTTGATCATCGTCTAGCCAAACGTACTCACATCGATCCAGGCTTGCGGTACACAATTGCCCGGCTCGCCAAATACTGCCTGGTGACCATAGGTGTGCTCATCGCGCTTTATCAGGCGTTTGCGTTAAACCTCACTTCCATTGCGGTGGTCTTTACCGCACTATCAGTCGGAATTGGTTTCGGTCTGCAGTACATAGCTGCGGATATCGCATCAGGGTTCATACTTCTTTTCGAGCGCCCGATCCGCGTCGGCGATCGGATTACGATTGGTGAAGATGAAGGCGACGTCCAAAGCATCAATCTTCGGACCACCATCGTTTCCACAAACGACCGTATCGCCATCATCGTTCCTAACTCAAAACTGGTGAGCCAGCGGGTAGTGAACTGGTCCTACGGAGATCCGCGGGCAAGGATTGCCATACCGGTGGGAGTGGCAAACGATTCGGATATCAAACTTGTCACAGATACCCTTCTTGAAGCGGCTGAGGATGTCGAGTATGTGCTGAAGGATCCGGCACCGCAGGTACAATTTCTAAAGTTTGGCGATTACTCGCTGGATTTCCGCTTGCTTGTCTGGAGTAACCAGCCGCGCCGGCATGCACAGATCAAAAGCGACATCAACTACCGCATCGAACGATTATTTCGCGAGCGTGGCATCAAGCTTCCCCATCCCACACAGGAGTTCGTGCTTAGGGGTTTGGAATCGTTGTCTCGAGATCCAGACTTGCTGGCGAACGATAAAACCTTAGCGAAGGATTTGGACCACAGCAATCCGAATCCTTTCCATGCCGATGAGTAAAAATAGTTCTCGATGTTGCGAAAAGTCTGTTTAGAGTCTAGGCTACCTTACTGAGTGATGGCTCATTCATTAACATTGCCGATTGCCGATTTGCGATTGCCGATTGTCCGCCGGTTGCCGGACGGCGCAGTTCCAGTTAATCGGCTATCGCAAGTCGGAAATCGGCAATGAAATCAGTTCGATCCCTGAATTCCCAACGCCCTGCAGGTGGTGACAAGCGCACCGCGATCATCCGGGCGGCCATCAGCGTTTTTGCCCATAACGGTTATTTCAATTCCAAGGTAGCTGACATCGCTCGCGAAGCTGGCGTTGCCGACGGCACGGTCTATCTCTATTTCAAGAGCAAAGAGGAAATACTTCATTCGATTTTCGACCGTACCGTCGATGAGGCGGTTGCGGATGCACGGAAACAGCTGGACGATATTTCGGATCCTCGTGAAAAGTTGCGACAGATTGCCCGGCTCCACCTCGAGAGACTCGGAGCCGATCGGGACTTAGCCGTTGTCTTTCAAGTCGAATTGCGCGGTTCCACCAAATTCATGGAAGAGTTTTCCGCTGCCGGTTTTGCCGGGTATCTGGCGCTTATTCGCTCGACTTTCGAGGAGGGACAGCGAGCGGGTGTTTTCCGTCCGGACCTCAATGCCAAGATCGTCGCCAAGATTCTCTTCGGCGCTCTCGACGAGATGGCTACCAATTGGATCCTTTCGCCGCGCCGCTATAAGTTGGCGCCGATGGCCGACCAGGTGCTGGATATTTTTCTTAACGGAGTTAACGTCAAGTGAATAGCGCCGCCCCGGAAATCAACGAGTCGGTGGAACCAACGCAAGGCGTTTCGGCACACAAAGATAAACCTGCCACCCTTGTGGATGCCTTCAAAATCATCGCTCGCAAACACAAGAGATCGGACACACTAAACTACAAACACGGCGGGACATGGCTTTCAATATCGTCTGACGAAATGTTAGCCCGGGCGCGACGAATAGCAGCTGGCCTCTATTCACTCGGGGTGCGCAAAGGCGATCGGATAGCTCTACTTTCTGAAAGCCGTCCGGAATGGACGTTAACCGATGCAGGATGCATCTTTGCCGGCGTGATCGACGTTCCCATCTACCCAACTCTCACAACGGCTCAGGTGCGTTATATTCTGAAAGATTGCGGAGCTTGCGCGCTAATACTCGCAAATCGCAGAAAGTTTCTCGAGTTGAAAGAGATTCTCAAAGAATGCCCCGAGGTTAAGAACCTGATCTTCTTTGAAGAGGAGGGCGTAAAGGAGGATGAAGGACTGACGCTCTCGCAACTCGAAGCTATAGGCGAACGACTGGAACAAGCGCAAGAGGATCTGGTGGATCAGTTAGGACGCCAAACCACTCCTGAAGATCTCGCCACTATCATTTACACGTCAGGCACCACCGGCGAACCTAAAGGTGTGATGCTTACTCATTCGAATCTGGTGTCAAACCTGATCGATTCTTCCGGTCACCTTTCATTCGGTGACCAGGACACCGCACTTTCTGTTTTGCCGTTGTCACATGTATTTGAGCGCCAGGCTATGTACATGTACTTGTACCAGGGAATGGCCGTTTACTATGCCGAGTCGCTGGAAACCATTGGTCCTAATCTACGCGAGGTCAAGCCGACAATCCTTGTGGGTGTGCCGAGGATTTTTGAAAAGATTTACGCTCGCATTAGGGAACGAGCTGCTGAAAGCGGCAGGTTGACGTTAGCCCTGCTTTTGTGGGCAGTCTCTGTGGCACGAGAATATGCACGGCTTTTAATATCTCACCGTCCGATTCCAGTGGGCCTGAAACTCAAACACGCAATTGCCTCGCGCTTGGTTTTTGCTCGCTGGCGCAAAGCCTTTGGCGGTCGCATTCGTCTCCTGGTATCCGGTGGCGCGGCATTGCCGGAAGATCTTGGTTACATCTACGTCGGCGCCGGTATTCCTATCATTCAGGGCTATGGTCTGACTGAGACTTCGCCCGTGATCACTGCCGGTAGAATTGAAGACAATCGAATTGGGACGGTGGGAAGACCGATACCGAACGTTGAGGTCCGCATTGCCGCCGATGGCGAAATCGAAACGCATGGACCCAATGTGATGCGCGGTTATTACAATAAACCTGAAGAAACACGGGCCGTGTTTACCGAAGATGGATGGTTCAAAACAGGTGACATTGGCGCCATTGATGAAGACGGTTTCTTGCGCATAACCGACCGCAAGAAGGAGTTGTTCAAGACTTCCGGCGGCAAGTACATTTCGCCGCAACCGATCGAACAGGCTATCAAAGGCTCGAGCTTTGTAAACCAGGTAGTGTTGATTGGCAATGGTCGCAAGTTTCCCGCTGCGTTGATCGTGCCCCAATGGGACCACGTGGAGTCATACGCACGCCTAAAAGGAATAAGCGCGAGCAGCCGCTCCGATCTCTGCCAGCATCCGCGGATAATCGATCTTTTTCTGCGCCAGATTGATGCGCTCACTCCTGAGCTGGCCAAGTACGAAAAAATCAAAGCGATCGCACTACTGGAAAACGAATTCACGATTGAGGGTGGGGAATTGACGCCTACGCTAAAAGTGAAACGGCGGGTCATCGACGAAAAATATCGCCCGGTAATCGATCAGATTTACGAGTCCGCCGAGGAAGCAAAGGCGTTGAAGTAAAGTGGCCATCGCCCAAGCCCGAAGTTGAGACATTTGTTACGGATGGGTTGACGGTAAGTCGAAAACGTGAAGCGCGTTGAGAATGCGTTCGGCAGCATCCTGTGCAGCTTGCTTCAAGAGTTGCTGGAGATATATTGCGCTGTTGCTGCGCCCAGGATTCACCGGTACGCTCACCCCTCCCTTGCGAACATTTCCAGGATAGCTGTGACCGCTGGTTACTACTTTGGCAGTAGTCGGCGCGAAGACGACATACTCAATGCTTAGATCGTTGGGGTCGGGGGTGGGGTTTTCGATTGAAGTGTCGGACCTGATCTTTAACAGCACGACGAAAGCATCTTTCGAAGCCTTTGCTCGCTTCACCGCGTCGCCGCGGTTCAAGTCGCGGTCGGAGACATCCACGGTCACGGATGCGTGCTTGAGACGATCGGCACAACTCTGCAGAACGACATTGTCGTAGTAGCTGATGCCTGAAAAAGTGTCTCTTTCGAGCCCAAGAATAATGGCGAGATCGGTTTTTTCTACCGGCTTACTCTTTACCGCCGGAGTCGGCTCAGGCGCAGGTGTTGCTGAAGCAGTTGGTTTGTTGGTTCGTCTGCCGGATTGTGCTATGGCCGACGATGCGCATAGCAGAAACACTATCAAAAACAAGAGCGGCCGAACCGGAACAGTTTTCCAGATCATACGTTTTCATCCTTCCGCATATCGTTTTCAGGATGTGTCTGCGACAGACGGATGATTGTAGCACCAGCGCTGAGAATAGAAACCTGGTTTTGGTACACTTAATCAAGAGTTCTCGAGCATGTACTGATGGAACCAAGGCAAACAGAACCACTAATCATCACGCGAGTGCGCGACCAGGCACGCAGTACACGTTCGTTCGATCTCCGGCCCAACGGTATCAACGAGACGCAAGGAGTTTCTTTTATCCCCGGTCAGGTCGCTATTTTGCAGGTTGCGGGTGAAGCACCTTCCTACTTTGCCTTTGCGAGCGCGCCTGAAGACACGGAGTTGGAAGTATTGGTGAAACAGAAAGTCGGGGTCAGCAATGTCATCTTCGATATGCAGGAGGGCCAGACAATTGATCTGGTGGGCATCGCGGGACACGGTTTTCCACTCGAGGCACAGAGAAACAGAGATCTTGTTTTCGTTGCGATGGGCACTGGTGTCGCGCCATTGCGCTCGGTCTTGCGCCACGTGCTGAAGCGGAAGAAAGACTTCGGTCAACTAGTTGTGCTTTACGGAGCGCGCACGCCAGACGATTTTTGTTATCGCGACGAAACCGAAAGCTGGGAAGATGCGGGCGTTGAATTGCGGCAGGTGATCTCCAGGCCCGACGGTCACGATTGGTCAGGTCCGACCGGCTATGTGCAATCCCTGCTAGATCACGTTTTGCCTGATTTGACTTCACCAGTGGCGCTCATCTGTGGCTCGATGGAAATGATCGAGCAAACACGCGAGCGACTGGGGAAGATGGGTTTCAAACCGGAAGAGATACTGACGAATTACTGAGCCGAAATTTCAAGCTTTGGCTACCTTAAGTAAAGGCCTTGTGTTGGGGTTTCACTAAAGCTGCTATCTGCTTCGTGCGAGTCGCAACGTCATATTAAACTTTCCTTTATCTTCCGTTGAGGCTTCCGCCGCGGCTGAACCCTGCCACGCGCGAC
>Ga0070708_100000740_pt1 | contig 24726 bp, 20 predicted proteins | sample KBSK5503metaG_FD_65469 | JGI IMG/M metagenome (GOLD analysis project Ga0070708, IMG submission 65469) | Corn, switchgrass and miscanthus rhizosphere microbial communities from Kellogg Biological Station, Michigan, USA - KBS K5-50-3 metaG | ecosystem: Host-associated > Plants > Roots >... | reverse complement strand
CTTGAAGCCGGCCAGCGCCTTGGCCGCCCCTTCCGACCCGCAGTCCGCCGACACCACCTCGACCTCATCGGGGAGTGGCTCGCCGCACGGGTGGGTGTGGTCGTCGATGACCAGCACCATGGCCTTGGCCGCCACCAGCATCTCCACCGTGTGCGAGCCGATGAAGCCCGCACCACCGGTGACGGCCACCCGGATGTTCGTCGCGGCGCCTTTAGCGATGACGCGAGAGCATACCGGAGTGTTCACACTTTGCCCCGTGGCTCGCATTGCGCTGGTCCACGACATCGCAGGCGTGGCCGCGATTCAGGCCCAGCTGCTTCGTGAGGCTGGACACGAGGTCGATCGCATCTCGCTGCCTCAGATCGGGGCGTCCTGGAGCTGGCCGGCGAAGGCGATAACCATCCCGATTCGACTGCTCGCATACCTCCCCGCCGTCAGCCGCCTGAGACGCGGCCGGTATGACGTCATCCACATCCACTGGTTGACGCAGGGGATCGTCGGCTTGTTGGTCGGGGCGCCGTTTTTCGTGCAGGCCCACGGTTCCGACCTGCACGTCAACCTGCAAAACCGCGTCCTGCGTTGGCTGACCCGACGCGTCCTGCGCAAAGCCAAATTGGTGTTTTACGTCACCCCGAATCTGCTCGGCTACCTGGCGGGCTTCGAGGACAAGGCCCGATATCTTCCCAACCCGGTGGAGGTCGAAGTCGTGGCGCCCGACTCTCGGGCCCCCGTCGGAATCGCGAAGGCGGTGATCTTCACCCGCCTGGACCCGGTGAAGGGGGTGGAGGCGATCTTTGCGGTCGCCGACAAGCTGAGTCGTGGGCTCGAGCTGACCGCTCTCGACTGGGGTCCTCTGGCTCATGAATACATCCAGCGCTACAACGGGCTCGTTCGATTCGTGCCGCCCGTTCCGCACGACCAGATCGGATCGTTCCTCGAGCGGTTCGACCTTGTGATCGGACAGATGCGACAGGGCATCCTCAGCCTGATGGAGATCGAGGCCCTCGCTGCCGGTCGACCGCTGATCACCGCGATCGACTGGACGCTTTATAGGGAAGACCCGCCACCGGTGATCGCACCATCCGGGGTCGATGGAATCGGCGTGGCCGTGGAGCAGCTCAAGTCAGATCACATCCGATTGGGTGGGCTGTGGAGCGAAGGACGCGAATGGGTTCGCCGCAATCATGGTTATGCCCGACACCTCGAGCTCCTTCAAGCGAGCTACTTCGCGTGACCGATACTGAGGCGATGGAGGCGGTCAAGATCGAATCGACGACGGCGGCCGCGGCCAGCACGCCCACCCCAGGTGAGTTTGCCGCCGCTGTGGCCGCGGTCGTGGCCGCGTCCTGGATCCCTGTTCTCGCCGGCGCGACCACCCGCGTTGCTGTCGGGTGGCTCGCCGCCATCGCGCTGGCGGTGGCCGTCGAATGGCTGACCCGCCGGTTCACGCCAGGCGTCCTGGTGTGCGGCCTCGTCATAGCGAGCGCATTCGTCGCGAGCGGGCTCGTTACCGATCCCACGCACTACATGCCGGTCGCCGTGACTGGCGGAGCGCTTGGACTCCGAGCCGCTCTCGAGGCGTGGAGGAGCCGGCGCGTCGAATCTCTGACCCCGCGCGTGGTCCTGGTTCCGGTTGGTCTTTACCTGGCGTGGGCGGCGCTGGCGACACTGATCTCGATCGATCACCGGGTCAGCGCCGTTTACCTGGCCGGAATGGTCGCGGTGATTGCGCTCGCCATCTGGTGGATCCCGGGAGCACTTCGAGAGCGGTCGGATCGCGAGAACTTGCTGGCTTCAGTGGGTCTGCTCGGAGTGGTGGTCGCGCTGTCGGTGTACGTGGTTGCGATCACCGGGAACGTGAATGTTTTCGGCCACCAGGTTGGCGATTATCAGCTCGCCGACCTCACCCTCGGCGGGCATTCGACGGGTTTTCTGTTTGGTCGTTCATCCGGCGCGTACCTGGCCCCCTTCGAACCCGGCATGACGATGGCTCTCGGCGTCGGCACGTTGCTCGGCTGGGCCGCGACGCGCGTGGGCAGACCTGTGGTTCTGGCGCTGCTCGGCATCCTCTTCATGGTGCCGGCCATCCTGCTGACCCTGGACCGCACCGCGTGGCTCGCGGTCATCCTCTCCGCGGGCACGATCGCGGTGTTGACCCGGGCCGGACGCTTCCATGCCGCGACGGCCACTGCCGTCTGCGTCGTCTTCGCGGCAGTCTTCCTGGCCGTCCTGGTGGGCGGGGTGGGAGCCAACTCGATCTTCGGTTCTTGCCGTGTCAATTGCCCGGTGAACCCGGATAGCACGCTGCGTGGAGGCACCGGGCTGAGTGGTCGCGAGTCTCTGTGGAAAGCCTCCATCTCAGCGATCGAGCAGCGCCCGATCCTCGGTTATGGACCGGGCAACAACGTGCCCGCGCTGTATCCGTACCTGAAGGGCGGCGCCAACCAGATCGAGACCCTCACCTCGCACAGCGCCTGGCTCAGAGCCGGCGTCGAGATGGGCATTCCCGGTCTGGCGTTCTTGGTCTGGGTGCTCGCAATCGTCGCGTGGATCTTCATCCGCGGGCGTCTGCGCGGCGAATCCATAGGCGATCCAGTCCACCTCGCTCTGGCCGCGTCATTGATTGCCCTGGTCCCCGCGTTGACCTTCGAAAGCCTCTTGCTCGGGGGCGTGACGTTCACCAGCCTGTTTCTCGCCGTGGCGTTGGGCCTGGTCGCCGTGCCGCTAAGCCGGCTCCCCTCGACTTGATCGCAGCCGGCGCTCCGACCCCTGCGATGGCTTGGCCGCCAAAGGGCTGAGCCGCCCGAGCACGTTGCGAGTGTCGATGATCATCGGCGCGTACTGGAGGACGAGCGTCCAGTCGATGGCGTCATGGTCCGCAACCACCACCGCGCAGTCCTGGCTGGCCAGGAAGTTGCGCAGGACCGGCTCGGAGCGGAGCTCGTGGCCGTTGACGTTGAACGACGGCACGTGCGGGTCGTGATAGCTGACGACGGCGCCTTCCTGCAGCAGAAGCTCGACGATCTTGATCGACGGCGACTCGCGTACGTCTGAGCTGTTCTTCTTGTACGCAACCCCAAGCAGGCCGACGCGTGACCCGTTGAGCGCCTTGTGGTTGGCGTTCAGCAAGCGCATGACCTTCTGCACGACGTAGTTCGGCATGGCGGCGTTGACGCGGCCCGAGAGCTCGATGAACTCGGTGTTCACGCCGAGCTGCCGTGCCTTCCAGGCGAGGTAGAACGGATCGACAGGCACGCAGTGGCCGCCGAGCCCAGGTCCCGGATAGAAGGCCGTGAAGCCGTACGGCTTGGTCGAGCACGCGTGGATGACCTCCCAAACATCGATTCCAAACGCATCGCAGATCACCTGGAACTCGTTGACCAGCGCGATGTTCACGCCTCGGAAGATGTTCTCGAACAGCTTTGTGATCTCGGCGGTGCGGATGTTCGAAACGGGTACGAGCTGCTCGACGATGGTTCCGTACAGGGCGATCGTCGCGTCGAGGCAGCCCTTGGTCAGGCCGCAAACCACCTTCGGGGTGTTGTGGATGCTCCAGGTCTTGTTGCCCGGGTCGATGCGCTCGGGCGAGTAACCGATGTAGACGTCCACGCCCGGCATGTATCCCCGGTCCCGAAACGCGGGGACGAGGACCTCCTCGGTGGTCCCTGGGTAGGTGGTGCTCTCCAGGATGACCAGGCTCCCTTTCGGCATCACCTCGGCCAGGCTGAGCGCGGCGGAGCGCACGTAGGTCAGATCGGGGACGCGGAACTCGTCGATCGGCGTGGGCACCGCGATGATCGCGGCGTCGGCCACGCGCGCCGCGTTGTAATCCTCGGTCGCGGTGAGGTGGCCGGACTCGATCAGCTGCCGCACCTGGTCCGCGGGGACGTCCTCGATGTGAGAGCGGCCCTGGTTGATGCCATCGACGCGCGTCCCGGACGTGTCGACGCCGATGACGTGATGGCCGGCCTCCGCGAGCGCGCAGGCCAGCGGCAGCCCGACATAGCCCAGGCCCACGATGACGATCGTGGCTTTGCGGTCGGTGAGTCTCTCGACGAGAGCGCTAGGTCCCTGTTTGGTCACGATAAACCTCGATTCTTGGTTGCTTAGCGGTTGCATAAGGGTCGACCCTGAGCAGGAGCACCCACGCCGCGACGAACGCGAGCGCGATCGGCACCGCGAGCCAGGCTTCATCCAGAGGATAGAGCAGCGCGAGAGCGGCACAGGCCCACGCGATCGAAGAGCCCCAGACGGTCACGCCCAGGATCACGTAGGGCGACATGCCGAGCAGCCGCAGGCGGTGCGAGAAATGATCCTGACCGCCGAGCTGGACCGGCCGCCCGGTCGTGAGCCTGGAAACGATGACGAGCGAGGTGTCGAAGATCGCGATGGCGACCGGGAACGAAAGGATGACGAAGGAATGAAGGCCGTGGGTGCTGTTGGCCGCCCAAATGGAGCCGATCGCGACGCCGAAGCCCAGCATCAGGCTGCCGGTGTCGCCCATGTACATCTTCGCGTACGGGCGATTGATGACCAGGAACCCGATCGCGGCGCCGGCCAGCGGAAGCGTCAGCCCCGTGGTCGAATGGACCAGCGCGGCGGTCATGATCAGCGAGGCGGCGGCGGCCGTGGACGCAAGGCCGTCCATGTTGTCGAGCAGGTTCAAGGAGTTGGTCAGGCCGACGATCCACAGGATCGAGAAGCCGGCATTGAGCACGAACGAGTCGGTGAGATGCCACGAGTATCCGAGAGCGATCGCGGTCGAGGCCAGGGCGACCTCACCGGCCAGCTTGGCCCAGACAGGCAGCGCTTTGACGTCATCGGCGAAGCCAAGGATCGCCATGATCGCCAGCAAGCCGAGCACCGGCCACAGGTCTGGCTTGAGGACCAGGATGGTGACGCCGGCGCCGAGCAGGATGGCAATCCCGCCGAGGTATGGAACCGGCTCTTTGTGCCCCTTGCGCGGACCGGGTACGTCCATGATCCGGAAGGCAAGCGCGATGCGGCGCAACGGCCACAACGCCGCCACAGTCACGGCAAATGGCAATGCGAGGAGAAGCACCGTTGTCATTTGGGGGCGGACTCTCTCACAAATTCGATCATCGTGTCCAGCGTTTCGATGAGAGTCGTGTCGCAGCTGAAATTGATCGCGGCCTCCAGCTTGCTCGTGTCGGCGGCGCGTCGCGACATCTCTTCGAAGCCTTCGCCGTAGACCTCCGCGAACGGTACGAACACGATCCGGGATGACGAGCCCGTCCGCTCGATCACAAGTTGAGCGAGGTCGCGGATGTTGATCTCCGAGTGGCCCGCCACGTTGAAAACTTCGCCCTCAGCACCCGGGGTCATCATCAGCAGGTGCAGCGCCTTGACCACGTCATAGACCGATGTGAAGGAGCGCGATTGTTCACCGTCGCCGTAGACGGTGAGGTCGACTCCACGCAGTGCCTGTGAGATGAAGCGCGGTACGACCATCCCGTACTGGCCGACCTGGCGCGGCCCGATGGTGTTGAACAACCTGACGACTACCGTCGGGAGCCCGAGCTCCTTGTAGTAGACGAAGGCCAGGATCTCGTCGACAGCCTTCGACGTCGAGTAGCTCCATCTGAGCTTGCGCGGCGAGCCCAGAAGGCGGTCGTCCTCCTCCTTGAATGGTCCGTCATTGCTCTTGCCGTAGATCTCGCTCGTCGAAGCGATGAGGATCTTGACCCGGTGCTTCTCCGCCGCCTCGAGCACGTTCTCGGTGCCTTTGATGTTCGTGATCATCGACTGGAGCGGGCGATCGACGATCAGCTGCACGCCCACGGCGGCCGCAAGGTGGTAGACCGCATCCGCCCCTTCGACCTCGCTCTGCAAGACGTCCAGGTCGAGGACGGAGCCCTCGACGAATCGGAACTTCGGATTGTTGAGAAGGTGGCGGATGTTCGGATAGCGCCCAGTCGAAAGGTTGTCGAGGGCCGTGACGTCGTCGCCGTTGCGGACCAGGTGATCGACCAGGTGCGAGCCGATGAACCCGGCCCCGCCGGTGACGAGAATTCGCATCAGACCGGCCTCGGGTTCAACGCGGGCGCGGCCAGAAGACTTCTGTAGAGGTCCTCGAGTTCCTTCACCATGCGGTCGGCGTTGTGTTGCTCCAGCACCAGGCGGCGCCCGGCCACGCCCATTGCATCGCGGCGGGCTGGATCCGCAATCAGGTCCTTGATGGCCGCCGCGAGGGCGGCGACGTCGCCGCTGGGGACCAGGAGCCCATTCACGCCTGGCGTGATGATATCCGGCACACCCCCCACCCGTGTCCCGACCACCGGCCGCCCGGCGGCGCACGCCTCGATCAAGGACACCGGGGTGCCCTCGTTCCGGGAGCAGCAGACGACGATGTCGAGATCGCTGTAGACCTCGCCCAGATCCGTGCGCCAGCCCGTGAAGTGCACGCGGCCGTCCAACCCCCGGGCGGAGGCCTGGCGGTGTAGCTCGTCCCACAGCTCGCCGTCGCCGACGACGATGAAATGAGCGTCTGGGTCGGTCTCGATAACCCTCGCCGCAGCCTCGAGGAAGAGGTCGTGCGCCTTGATCGGCACGAGGCGGCCGACGATGCCGACCACAGGCGCCTCCGCTGGGATTCCGAGCTCGCGCCGGAGCGTGCCGCGAGGGTGTCTGGCGAGGTGTTCGAGCTCGAGCCCAAGCCGGACCACCGAGGTCTTGCCGCGGCCGATCCCAAGCCGGTCCAGGTCACCGGCAATCTCGGGGCTGATGGCGACGAAGTGGGTGGTGTGGCGGCTGAGGAAGCGCTCGATGCTCAGGAAGAAGAAGGTGCCGATCCCTCCGAAATAGCCGTCGAGGACATGGCCGTGAAAGGTATGGACCCTGACCGGCACGCGAGCCAACGCGGCGGCGAGCCGGCCCAAGGTCCCGGCCTTGGCCAGATGGGTCGCGACGACCGCGGGGCGTTCGCGGCGGAAATATCGATAGAGCCACACTCCTGCCCGCACGTCGGCGAGGGGTGAGACGTTGCGGCGAAGGCTCGAGACATGAATCACTCGCGCGCCGCGCTGGATCGCCTCCTTTTCCATCGATCCCTCTCGCTCGTCGGGCGTGCCGGCGAGAAGCGTCGAGTCGAAGTCTGGTCCGCCGCGAGTGGTCAGGATCGTCACGTGACGTGAGGGTCCGCCGACGTTCATCCGGGTAATGACGCGGGCGAGCTTAATCGGACCGGTAGTCGGCAAAAACCCTCCGCAGGCCTTCTGAAAACGTCACCTTTGGCCGGTATCCGATCTTGGCCGCGGCCAGGGAGATGTCGGCGAGCGAGTGTTTGATGTCGCCTTCGCGTGGCGGGCCGAAGACCGTCTCCAGCTTTCGCCCGTTGAGCGCCGAGATCGATTCGATCAGGTCGAGCAGGGTATGGCTGTCACCGCAGGCGACGTTCATCGCCATGCCTGATGCGTCGCTGTCCATCGCGCGCATGTTGGCATCGACCACGTTGTCGACGTGTGTGAAGTCGCGACTCTGGGTCCCATCGCCGTGGACGGTCGCGGGCGTGCCGGCGAGTGCGTGAGTGATGAACAACGGGATGACCGCGGCGTACGGAGAGTTCGGGTCCTGGCGGGCACCGAACACATTGAAGTAGCGGAGCGCGACCACCCGCATGCCCCCTGGAGCGCGGGCGTGCGCCAGCGCGATCATCTCGCCCAGCAGCTTGGAGTAGCCATACGGAGAGATCGGCCTGGGCTCCAGATCTTCGGATTTCTTCTCCGCCGCCTGGTCGCCGTAGATCGAAGACGAAGAGGAGTAGATCAGCGCGGAGACACCGTTGGCCGCGGCCGCCTCGGCCACGTTGGCAGTCCCGTGCGCGTTCACCGCAAGCGACCCGACGGGATCGGTCCACGAACGCGCCACCGACGGGAGCGCCGCGAGGTGGAAGACCACATCGATGCCGCGCATGGCACTCGCCACGTCGGACCGCGACCGGACGTCGCCTTCGTGCACCTCGGCCTCTTTGATGGCGTCGAGGTTCGACCGGCGGCCGGTGGCGAAGTTGTCGAAAACGCGGACTCGACAGCCCATGTCGATGAGCCGCCTGGCCACATGCGACCCGATGAAGCCCGCGCCCCCTGTGACGAGGACCGACCCCGAGCCCGAATCAGTCATGTCGCCGCGCTGCGGTTCCTGCGACGCCCACCGCGAGGTAGTCGGCTCCCGTTCGGCGGATCTGCTCCGGATCGATCGAGCCTCGGCCGTCGAACACCACTTTCAGTCCCCGAAAACGCGACCAGTCCAGGCGGCGATAGTCGTCATGGAAGGCCTGCACGATGACCGCATCCACCGAAAGCGGTTCCGCTGACTCCAGGTCGGCGATGTTGGCCTCGAATCCGGCCAGCTCCGCGGGACTGAACAGGGGATCATGAATCAAGACCTCGGCGCCCTTTCTGTGCAGATGCTCGACCAGCGGAATCGCTGATGAGAACGCCAGCTCCTTCACGTCTTCGCGATAGGCCGCGCCCAGCACCAGCACCCTGCGTCCCTCGAGGCCTCCCAGCGCTTCGGCGAGCGCCTCGATCGCAAGACCCGCCATGCCGTCGTTGATCTCCCGGCCGCTGCGCGCGAGCTCGAGCTCGGTGTTCGACGCATCCGTCAGCAGAAAATGCGGATAGACGGGGATGCAGTGGCCGCCGACCCCGACACCGGGTCGGTGCAGGTGCGAATAGGGCTGTGAGTTCGCGGCTTTGAAAGCCTGCGTCACATTCACGTTTCGAGTACCGCCATACAGAGCCAGCTCGTTGGCCAGGGCGATGTTGACGTCGCGATAGGTCGTCTCGGCGAGCTTTGCAAACTCGGCGGTCTCGGCGTTTTCCACCGGCCACACCTCCGCATCGAGCACAAGCCGGTAGAACTCGACCGCCCTGTCCGTGCTGGCCGCATCGACCCCTCCCACGATCTTGGGGTAGCGCTTCAGGTCATCGAAGATGCGGCCTGCGTAAAGGCGCTCTGGGCTGAAGGCAAGATGGAAGTCGTCACCTGCGTGGAGGCCCGAGCGCTCCTCGAGGATCGGAGCCAGGCGGTTGCGGGTGGTGCCTACGGGCACGGTGGTTTCGCACAGGACCAGGCAGCCCCGATGCAGGCCGCCGCCAACGGCCTTGGCGGCCGCGTCCAGCTGGCCGAAGTCGATGTGGTGGTCGCGGTCGGTGAGCAGAGGCACGATCAACACCGCTGTGTTGGCTCCGGCCACCGCGGCGGTGGTGTCGAGGGTCGCGCGCAGCCGGCCGTCTGCCACGGCCGCTGCCACAGCTTCGGCCAGCCCCGGCTCCTCCAGGATGTGGGAGCGGCCAGAGTTGACCGCGTCGATCACCTCGGGCCGGACGTCGCAGCCGATCACCGACATGCCCTTGGCCGCGTATTGCGCCGCGAGCGGCAGGCCGATCTTGCCCAACCCGACGACGGCCACGATCTCGCTCTTGTTGCCTCGGTCGCCGGCCATCGCGTGCAGGATACCGGTTGACCCCACTCCCTCTCCCCGCAGGGGAGAGGGTCGGGGAGAGGGGCTTAGAGCACGCTAGCCGGCCCGCTTGTTCAGATGACGTGCCCGTCGGCTACCCTGGCAATGGTTCCCGCATGCCCACACCTGTGAGACGACGCATTTCGCACTACGCCAAGGGTCTCGCGCGATACGGCCCCACCTACCTCCTCGAGGTGCTGGTGTTCTGGCTGGTCATCGAGGCGGTGGAGCAGTCCGGATACGGGCATCCGAGCGCCACGTTTGCGCCCGTCTGGTATCCGCTCGTATCGCTGGTCATCGTGGCCGCGGCGATGGGCGCGGGCGAGGCCCGATTCCGTCTCTACGGCCGTGTGTGGTCGGTCGCAGGGCTCAGTGACGCTTTTGCGGTGGGGCTCGCCGTCGTCGAGGCTTCCCTCCTGATCACCATCGTCAACCTGCTTTTCCCGGATGGCTACCGGCCGTTCCGAGTCCTGGCCCCGGTGCTCGCCGCCCCCGCGGTCGTGATCGCCATCGGGTTGGTGCGCCTGCTGCCTCGCCTGCGCTCCGCGGCGCGGCCCACCGGCAACCGGCTCCTGGTCGTCATCCCCGACGCCAGCGGCTACGACACGGTCAGGGCTCTGCTTCAGCATCCCGGCCCCGACTGGCTCCCAGTCGCGGTGGTCACGACCGGACCGGCCGACGTCGGACTCACCGTGATGGGGATTCCAGTCCTTGGCACCGCGGACCACCTCGCGCGGTGGATCAAGGCGACCGATGCGCAGGGCGTGGCTTTTGTGCACACTCGCAAATCCGATCGCGCCCATGAGCGCGACCTCTACGCGCAGTGCCTTGCGGCTCAGCTGCCGGTCTTCATCGTGCCCACAGCTGATGAATGGTTTCCGCGGCCCAGCGCGGGATCGCGACTGCGACAGCTGTCGGCTGACGACCTGGTTGGCCGCGAGCAGCGCGATATCGACCTCGCGCTCGCGAGCAGCGAGATCAAAGGCCGGACTGTGCTCGTAACGGGAGCCGCGGGCTCGATCGGATCGGAGTTGTGCCGCCTGCTCGCGGGCATGGCTCCGCGCCGGCTGGTCCTCGTCGACACGAACGAAAGCGGCCTGTTCGACATTGCGGAGGAGCTGCGGGTCGGCGCGACCATCGATTTGCGTGAGGCGCTCGTTTCGATCGTCGACCGCGAGCTCCTGCTCGGCGTGTTTGCAGACGAAAGGCCTGACATCGTGTTCCACGCCGCGGCGTACAAGCACGTGCCCATGCTCGAGACGCATCCCATCCAGGCCGTGCTCACCAATGTGATCGGAACTTCGAACACGCTGCGTTGCGCCGATGCGGCCGGCGTCAAGCGATTCATCCTGATCTCGACCGACAAGGCGGCCACCAAGCACTCGGTGATGGGCTGCACGAAGCGGCTGTGCGAGCAGGTGGTGCTGGCGTACCGAGGCCCGATGAGCTGTTGGGCGGTCCGGTTCGGCAACGTGGTCGGGAGCCGCGGGAGCGTGGTTCCGCTCTTCGAGCGTCAGATCGAGGTTGGGGGGCCGGTCACGATCACCCACCCGGATGTGTCGCGGTACATGATGACGATCCGCGAAGCGGCGTCGCTCGTGTTGAGCACCGTGTCGATGAGCAGCCCCAGCCACCTTTACATGCTCGACATGGGTGAGCCGATCAGGATCCTGGACCTGGCCAACGACCTCATCCGCTCTCGCGGGCTCCGGCCGGGCACCGACATCGAGATCGTGTACACCGGCCTGCGCCCGGGCGAGCGAATGACCGAAGAGCTTCTCGGCCCGGACGAGGCATGGCGCCCAACCGCCCACCCGGTGATCCGTGAGGTCGTGTCGCCCGTGCTGGGCAGTCAGGAGGATCTCGCGTGGACCGTCGAGCGACTGGAGACGCTAGCGCGCGAGGGCAGGCCTGACGACCTGGCTCGGGCGCTCAAGAAAGCCGTCCAGTCAGCGGCTAAAGCTGCCGAGGAGAAGGGCGCGGTGCCGGCGCCCGAAGACAAGCCGCGCAGCCAGGCTCGCCCAATCCAGGATTGATCGCCTGGCTTGAAACCGGATCGGCCGACATGTCGATGTGCGGCAGCGCCAATGACGGGTCGAAAAGTGAACGCCAGCCCCGGATCAAACCCGCGATCGGGGCGATCGAGCGGCTGGTCACGCTCCTGCGCGCGGCGTTGACCAGCAAGCCCACCGACAGCCAGGCGAACGCGGGCATCAGAGACCAGTGCGTGAGCACGTGCTTGCGCATGAAAAAGATCCAGGCGGCCGCGGCGGCCTGGTAGCGGGCCCCGCCAACGGATCGGGCCTCTGAGAAGTTGTGCCACGCAGATGCCCGCGGCCAGATTCCGAACCTCTGCTGACCGCGCACCTCCCAGCAGAGGTCGATGTCCTCGAGGAGGGCGGAGCGCCACCTCTCGTCGAATCGATGCCGGGCCAGAAACTCTCGCCGGAAGCCGGCCAGGCAGGTCTTGAGACCGGTGACGGGCTGGATGCCTTGAAGGCGCCGCCAGTTCCTGCTGATCCGGTATTTGCGGTCTCGGAACGGACCGACGAAGAAGATGTCGTAATAGAGGATGTAGGAGAGAGCGCTGTGCTCCATCTGGAGCTCGACTCCCCCGATGCCCGCGTAGTCAGGGTTGGCGACGAACGCCGACTCCATGGCCTCGAGGCAGTCGGCAGTCAACACCACGTCATCGTCGAGAAAGATGACGACGTCGGCATCAGCGGCACGGATGCCGACATTCCTCGCCGCCGACACACCTCGGATCGAGCTCTTGTGCACGTATGTACATCGCTCCCACAGCTTCGCTCCCATCGAATCTTTCGCGAGCGCATGCGACTCGCCACCCTGGCTCTGGTCGACCACGATCAGCTCGTCGGGAAGACGCGTCTGTTGGAGAAGGCTCGCGAGCAGCTTCTGGAGGTCCTGAGGCCGCTCACGCGTGGGCACGACGACGGAAATCAGCATGCTGCAGCATGATTATCGAATGACTTCCGATTCGGCCTTCATCCATCCCACGGCCGAGGTCTCGGCCAAAGCCAGAGTCGGCGCGGGGACCCGGATCTGGCACCAGGCGCAGGTCCGGGAGGGCGCCGTGATCGGGAGCAACTGCGTCCTCGGCAAGGGCGTCTACATAGATAAGGACGTGCAGATCGGAAACAACTGCAAGCTCCAGAACGGCGTGTTCGTTTTCCATGGGTTCGACCTCGAGGACGGCGTCTTCCTCGGCCCGGGCGTGATGCTGCTCAACGACAAGCACCCACGTGCCATCAATGCCGACGGGTCGCTCAAGGCTGACTCGGACTGGGTCTTCAGCAGGGGCACGGTTCGGTACGGTGCGGCGGTCGGCGGCGGCGCGGTCGTGCTGCCGGGCCTCAACATCGGGCGCATGGCGTTGGTCGGGGCAGGGGCGGTGGTCAGCCACGACGTGGCCGACCGCGGCGTGGTCTACGGCAACCCGGCTCGCCTGCACGGGTTCGCGTGCGACTGCGGCCACAAGCTCACAAGGCAGGGCGCCACTCACTATGTGTGCCCCAACTGCGCCCGCGAATACGACCTTCCCGCCGCCGAGCCTTCAGAGCTCGAAGCCGGCACGTCCCGATGAGCGAGGCCGAGCGCATCGCCGGCGTCTATCGCGACCAGGCGCGAAGGCGCGGCGGCTCGCGGTGGGACCTTCGCAATCGCGGCAACCGCGCGATCCTCGCCGAGCGCCGCGAGCTGTTGGGCCGCCTCCTCGAGCGCGCGGGGTGGCTGCCGCTGGCCGATCGTAGGGTGCTCGAGGTCGGTTGCGGCGGCGGCGGCGAGCTCGGGTACCTTCTCAACCTGGGCGCCTCCGCGTCCCGATTGGTCGGGGTCGACCTCCTGCCGGAACGAATCGACGCCGCTCGCAAGGCGTTTCCCGAGCTCGACTTTCGAGTCGGCAATGCCGAGCACCTCGAGTTTGCGGACGGCAGCTTTGACCTGGTTCTCGCCTCCACCCTCTTCACTTCGATCCTCGACGCGACGATGGCGCGCAACGTGGCGTCCGAGGTCGGGCGCGTCCTGCGGCCCGGCGGCGGCCTGCTCTGGTACGACTTCCGGTACGACAGCCCGGCCAATCGGAATGTGCGCGGGATCGGGGCCGCGCGGGTGCGCGAGCTGTTCCCAGGTTTTCGGGGCGAGCTGCACACCGTGACCGTGATTCCGCCCCTGGCCCGACGCCTCGGCCCGCTGACCGCCGCGGGCTACCCGTTGCTGGCCTCGATACCTCCGATGCGGAGCCACCTGCTGGGACTGCTGGTGAAGGGAGGCTCGAATGCGATCTGAGTTCTTGTCCTTCGCGCCTCCGATGATCGCCACCGAAGACATCGACGAGGTGGTGCAGGCCTTGCGCGAGGGATGGATCACGACCGGGCCGAGGGCGGCGCGCTTCGAGTCGGAATTCGCGCGCCATGTCGGCGCTCCCGCTGCGCTTGCCCTCAACTCCGCCACCTCGGCCCTGCACGTCGCGCTGGCGGTTCTGGGGATCGGCGAGGGCGACGCGGTGGTGGCCACCACCATGACCTTTTGCTCGTCGATCCACGTCATCGAGCACCGGCGCGCCAAGCCGGTGCTGGTCGACATCCAGCCCGACACCCTCAACATCGACCCCGAGCAGATCGAGGCCGCGGTGCGACGTACGCCGGGGGTCAAGGCGATCATGCCGGTCCATCTTTACGGCCACCCGTGCGACATGCCCGCCATCTACGACATCGCGCGCCGGCACAACCTGGCCGTGATCGAAGACGCCGCTCACTCGCTGCCCGCTGTGATCGGCGGGCGCATGATCGGAACGCCCGAGCCCGGATTCGATCTCCCCAACCTCGTGGCCTTCTCGTTCTATGCGACCAAGAACCTCACGACCGGTGAGGGCGGCATGCTGACCGGCCCGCCCGCTCTGATCGACGACGCGCGCGTATGGGGTCTCCATGGGATGAGTCGCGACGCCTACAAGCGCTATACGTCGGACGGGTCGTGGCGCTACGACGTCGTCCTGCCGGGATTCAAATACAACATGCCCGACATCCAGGCCGCGCTGGGGTTACATCAGCTGCGCCGCCTCGACGACATGCAGCGCCGCCGCCGCGCGATCGTCGCGCAATATGAGGAGGCGCTCGGGCAGCTGGACGAGCTCGAGACACCCACGGTGCGTCCCGACGTGGATCCTGCCTGGCATATCTACCTGCTGCGCCTGAACCTGGACCGGCTTGCGATCAACCGGGACGATTTCATCGAGGAGCTGCGCAAGCGCAAGATCGGCTCCAGCGTCCACTTCATCCCGGTCCATCAGCTCTCTTTCTATCGCGAACGCTACGACCTCCGGCCGGAGTCCTTTCCGGTCGCGGAGCGCGAGTTCAACCGCATGCTTTCGCTCCCGTTGAGCCCCGCACATTCGGACGAGGACATCGCCGACGTCGTCGAGGCGGTGACCGACATCGTGCATCGCCACCGGGTCTAAGGGCGCTTCGCGATCACTCTCTGAGCCACCACCACAGCGGTCCGGCCGAGGATTCGCAGGTCCCCGCCGAAGCTGTGGCGAGCGATGTAATCGAGGTCGAGGGCCAGCTTGCGGGGCATGAGGTCGCGCTCATATATCGTCTGGGCGTGGTCCCCGCTCAGCAAGGCCTCTTCGTCGATATACGCGATCGCGGCGGGCCCCGTGATGCCCGGCCTCACCGACAGCACCGCCCTCTGCTCGGGCGTGAAGAGCCTGACGTAGTCGGGATGCTCCGGGCGAGGTCCGACCAGGCTCATGTCACCTCTGACCACGTTGATCAGCTGCGGGAGCTCGTCCACCTTGGATCGTCGGAGTATTCGTCCCACCCTGGTCACCCGTGGATCCGCAGCCACCGTCACCGAGGGCCCTTCGCGATCGGCGCCGACCCTCATGGACCGGAGCTTGATGACGTTGAAGGGCCGGCCGTCGAGGCCCACCCGCGCGCCTCGGTAAAAGGCGGGTCCCGGCGATTCGAGCTTGACCGCTATAGCCGCGAGAAGAACGAACGGTGAGGTCACGACCAGTCCGATCAGCGCGCCCGCCACATCGAACGTCCGCTTCAGCACCACGCCGCGATTCTGACTGAATGACCTCAGAAGGCGGGCGCGGCATGGGCCTTCTGCAGGCAAGCACCATCACCTTTGCGAGCCGCGTCGCCGTCTTCATCCTGTCGCTCGTCGCGGGCGTGATCCTGGCCCGTGCTCTCGGGCCGACCGGGAGGGGCGTTTACGCGCTGGCGCTGCTGGTGCCCTCGGTCCTGGTGCTCCTCGCGAACCTGGGAGTCGGCAACGCGCTCATCTACTACCTCGCCCGCCGCACGTACGACGTCGAAAAGATGATCGGCCAGCTCATATCTCTCGCCCTGCTGCTGGGCGTGGCGGCGACCATCGTCCTGGTGGCATTCACCGCCCTCTTCGGGCGGGTGGCGCTGCCGGGAGTGCCGTTGAACCTGGTGCTGATCGCCGGGGCGGCGATCCCGCTGGGCCTCTTCTTCTATTTCTGTCTGTCGTTCACCCAGGGCATGCAGGCATTCGTCGCGTTCAACAGCCTCTACCTGGTCAACGCGGGTGCGCTGGTGGTCTTCCTGCTGGGCCTGCTGGTGGTGCCCGGAAGTGTGACCGTCGCCGTCGTGGCCTGGTCGTTGAGCTGGGTGCCCACAGCACTACTCGGCATCTTCTGGCTGTCCCGCTCAGGTCGTCTCAACATTCGCTTCGACCGCGGCCTCTCGCGCTCGCTGCTGCGCTTCGGGATCGTGGGCTATCTGGCCTTCATCACCAACTACCTCAACTTCAGGCTCGACACGTTTCTCGTCAACATCTTCAAGAACGCGACCCAGGTCGGCTATTACGCCGTCGCGGTCAGCCTCGCCGAGACGATCTGGTACGTCTCAACGTCGGCGGCCACCGTCCTGGCGCCCAGAGTCGCGGCGGGCGAGACGCAAGAGTCCGACGACACGACCGCTCGCGTCAGCCGCACCGTGTTCGTGGTCAGCCTCGCCGCCGCGGTTCTGCTCGGCCTGACGGCTCCGCTGATAATCCGCATCCTCTTCGGGGCTGGATTCGCCCCCAGCGTCGCGGCGGTGTGGTTGCTCCTCCCGGGCGTCGTCACCCTCAGCGTGGCGAGGGTGCTGTCGAGCTACCTCCTCGGCCGCAACCGGCAGCAGGTCGACCTGGTGGCTTCTCTCGCGGGGCTGGTCGTGACGCTGGCGCTGGACCTCCTGCTCATCCCGCGCTACGGCTTCCCGGGAGCGGCGGCAGCTTCATCGGTGGCGTACACGGCCACGCTGGCGGTGAACCTGACCTGGGTGATTCGCAATTCCACCCTGAGCGCACGAGACCTGCTGATCCCGCGCCGGTCGGACTTCCTGTCTGTGCTCAGCCTTTGGCGGCGGTCGGCGCGCCCGCGGTAGCCACGGCTCGCAGGAGCTCGATGAATCGCTCCGCGATGTCCTTGCGCTCGAAATTGCGGATCGCGTAGGCCCGTCCGCTGTCACCCAGCCGCCGAGCGAGCGCCGGGTCGGCAGCCAGCCTCTCGACCGCCAGATGCACTGCGTGCGCGTCCTCGGGTTCCACGACGATTCCGCATTCGGCCTGGTCGATGAGGGTGGCGGCCTCTCCCCACAACGCGGCCACGATCGGGCGCCCCACCGCCATGGATTCGAACATCTTCGAGGGCAGCGCCGACTTGAAGAGGTCAAGCCGTCTCAAAGGAATGATCGTCGCGTAGGCCAGATTCAAAAGCGCCGGCATCATCGACTTCGGCTGATTGGGGAGGAACCGGACGTTGGCGATACCTTCCGCGTTTGTCCGGGCCATCAGGGCGTCCTTCTCGGCGCCCTCGCCTGCGAGCACGTACATCACGTCGGCGTTGGTGGTGAGCTTGGCCGCGTCCAGGATGACGTCGAGACCCTGGGCGAGGCCGTGGGTGCCGGCATACAGAAAAACCTTGTGGCCGTTGAAGCCGAGCCGGGCGGCAAGCTCCCGGTCCGGGTCTGCCGGTTTGTACGTGGTCGTGTCGACCCCGTTGGTGAGCAAGAACAACTTCTCGCGTGAGACGCCGCGCGCGGCCAGCCTCTCGATCATGCCGGGCGTGACGATGGTGACCCTGGCGGCCCGTCGGTAGAGGTGGCGCTCGAGCATCTCGGCGAGCCGTATCGCGAGCGGGTTGCGGAGGGCGCCAAGCTCGACCGCGGACTGGGGCCAGATGTCACTCACGTTGAAGATGAAGGGGGCTCGCTTGAACCGTCTGTAGACGAGCACGGCCAGGCCGATGAGGAGCGGAGGCGACTCGACGAAGATGACGTCGGTCGGGCCCACCCTGCGGATCGCGGTCAGGCTGGAGAGCGCAAACGAGAGGTGGTTGAGGATGCGTCTCACGAAGCCGCGGTTGGGGGTTGCATACACCGAGGTCCTGAGCACCCTGACGCCGTCGAGCTTTTCTTCCATCGACCGCTTTCCGCGGTAGTCGACCGGAATGACACCGGTCGGGTAGTTCGGAAAACCTGTGACGACGGTGACGGCGACGCCGGCGGCGGCGCATCTTTGGGCGAGCTCGAACAGGCGCGTCTGCGGCGCGCCGACCTCGGGCGGAAAGTAATGGGTCAGGAACATGACGCGCAGGGGCGCGTCGAGCGAAGGCATGTCGGGCACATGCTAGTGGCCTCGGGAGGACGTCCTAGGTGCGGTGGCCAGCGGCAGGCATTGTTACCAGGTGGTGCCGATCATTACCACGCGGCGCGTCAGCTAAGCGCTCTGCTTGCGCGAAAGAACGCAGCGATTACGAATCCACGAAAGCCAGCGCCAAAGACGCGCGGAACGGCGTCGAAAGGTCCGGCCGAATCGTCGATTGGGCTGGCGAAGGCCCGTACATAGGGCCGCTTAGTCTGGCCGCGGTTGGACCCGAGATTCGGTCGTTAAATCGACCCTTCTAGGCATAAAGTAAGCCCCGAGCGCTGGGCCCCACCAATAGCGGTCCAGCTGGAAGTAAGGCTGGACTTATTGCATCGACGTCTCCTGGGCCTGGTAGTGGTTGTGGTTTGGGCTTTCTGGGCGGTCACCGGGGTCGCTGTCGTCTACGCATCTTGGGATACCCGGCCCCCACCTCGCCAACATCACGGGCAGACGGGCCTGCCGACCGTAGTTCGCCTTCAAGATCTCTACGGTGGTGTTGGGGTCGCCCATCCGCATCTGCTGCTTCCGCGCAGGACAGTCGACCCCGTGTCGCTTGCCGCCGAGAAACGAGCCGCCAATCGCGGCGAGCAGGGGCGCCGCGTTGGCGTTGTACCGATCGAGGCGGCGCTCCCCGCCAACACCCCAGCAGGCCCGGTGATCGAGCAGAAGCTCGCCGGATTTCCAGTCATGGATCTAACAAGACAAGTTGGCCTCTACGGAAGCGATCAGTCCGAAGAGCCTCCAGACACGCAGCTAGCCGCCGGACCCGTGAATGTCGCCGAGGCGGACAACAGCGCACTTTCCATCTGGAGCAAGTCAGGCTCGCTTCTCGTGTCTGCGGACCTAAACCTGTTTTTCCACGTCCCTGCCGGGTACACGTTTGGAGACCCACGAATCCTTTATGACGCGCGAAGTGGGCGATGGTTCCTCACCGGATTCTCGTTCAACGCAATGAATGACAGCAGCGAGTCAATCGCGGTCTCGTCAACTTCGGATCCCACAGGTTCCTGGAATACATACCTGCTCGCTGCCTTTACCGGCGTGCTGGGTGACCAGCCGATGACAGGCATCAGCGACGACAAGGTGGTGATCTCATGGAACGACTTCACGTCGACGAGTTTTATTGGACAACAGACTTTTGTGCTACAGAAGTCGGACCTTCTTTCCGGGATCACTGTGAATTACAACTACTGGAACCCAGACACCGTTCGCTTTCGGATCGTGCCTTCGCAGTCGCTTACGTCGACCAGCACGGAATGGTTGACCTACAACAATGCGCACTGCCCAACTTCGCCGACCTGCAACCTGGGCACCCCAACCATAGGCGTGGTCGCTATCAACGGAACGCCGCGGGCAGGAAACGTGACCTGGACTGAGACCGATCCTGGACTTGCGGCAACGACGAGACCACCCGTCCCGCGCCAGCCTGGTGGCGTTGTAGCAGATGCCCTGATTGACGACCGTTTTCTCTCGGCCGTGTGGCAGAACGGATCGCTATGGGTGTCTGGCAATGACGGCTGCCTTCCAGCTGGCGACAGCACTACTCGGTCTTGCATGAGGTTGATCGAGATTTCGACTGCGGGTACACCAACGGTCGCCCAAGACTTCGACGCTGCATCGAACGGTTTTGATCTCTACTACCCGGCTGTTGCTGTCGACAGTTCGGGTGATCTGTTCATCGCATTTTCGGAGTCCTCCCTCAGCTTGTATCCCTCTGCCAGGGGAGTGGACAGCCTCGCCGCGACGCCAATGACGTTTGAGAATTCCATCACGATTGCCTCCGGGCAGACCTCCTACTCGGGTACGCGCTGGGGAGATTATTCTGGTGCCGCACAGGACCCTCTCGACCCTGCCGATGTGTGGCTCACGGCGGAATACCAAGCCAATTCACTCAACGCCGCGGACTGGGGTACTGTGACGGCTCGAGTTGCAATCCAGCCTTCGATCACGAGCGTGACCCCGAATACAGGTGCGATGAATGTTCAGCAGCCGGTAACGATCATGGGGGTCCACTTTCAGTCGGGCGCGACGGTCTTGTTCGGGGCAAATGCGGCAAGCAATGTTGTGGTCATAAGCAGCACGCAAATCAACGCCACAACTCCGACCGCAGCAATAGCGGGGACGGTAACTGTCACGATCAATCAGCCGGACGGCAGTAATGCCAGCTTGGTATCGGCATACACGTACACGCCGCCACCGCCTCCAACGGTTACTAGCGTCACTCCGAACTCGGGACCTGTGACCGGCGGAACGTCGGTGACCATAACCGGTACCAACTTCACTGCTGTCACGGCGGTGAAGTTCGGTGTCACTGCGGCCACCACCTACGCGGTCAATAGCGCCACTCAAATCACCGCGACTTCGCCGGCTGGATACGGAATCGTCGATGTAACAGTGTCCACCGGTGGAGGTACCAGTGCCAGCACAGTTGCGGACCAGTTCACCTACACGCGGGCAGGTGTCTCGCAGTCCGGCGCAACATCGCCCCCTGGCCGAAGTGGTGTGAACCAGGCTCCCATTTCTCCGCCAGGACCGCGTGTTGCTGATCTAACGCCGAGCGGGCCGGCCGCGACCGCGCTAGCTACAGCCTCAGGTGGCGTAGCCCAGACCCCGGTAACGACAAAGTCGCCAGTCTTGCAACTTGAGTATCTGGTGGAGCTCATACGTAGCCTTTTCTAAGTAGTAACGGTCTTTCGGTGCAGCGCGTACCTGGGCGACCGCACTGGGCGTGATTGCCTCGGGTGGGCCCGAGACCCGCTGCTAGACTCCGACCGCTCATGAAGGTACTCACGATCGTCGGCGCGCGGCCGCAGTTCATCAAAGCCGCACCCGTGTCGCGTGTCTTGCGCCAGCACCACGAGGAATTCCTCCTCCACACCGGGCAGCACTACGACGACGCGATGTCGGACCTCTTCTTCCGCCAGCTCGGCCTTCCGGCTCCGGACCGCAACCTCGATGTCGGCTCAGGCCCTCATGGCGCGCAGACCGGCGCGATGCTGTCCGGAATCGAGGCGGTCGCCATGGAATATCGGCCGGACTGGCTCCTCGTCTACGGCGACACCAACTCGACGCTGGCGGGCGCACTCGCCGCGGCCAAGCTGCACGTGCCCGTGGCCCATGTAGAAGCGGGCCTTCGCAGCTTCGATCGGAAGATGCCTGAGGAAGTCAACCGGGTCGTCGCCGACCACCTGAGCACGCTTCTGTTCTGCCCGACCGAGACGGCGGTGACCGACCTCAAACGCGAAGGCGTCACGAACGGAGTCTTGATGGTCGGCGACGTGATGTTCGACGCTTTCCAGCAGAACCTCGACGTCGCGCGCCGCGACAGCACCATCCTTGGTGACCTCCACCTGGAGCCTCGCGGCTTTCAGCTCCTCACCGTGCATCGGGCCGAGAACGTGGATGAGATCGCCAACTTGAAGGCGATCCTCGAGGGCGTAGCGGCATCGGGCCGGACCAGCGTTTTCCCGATCCATCCACGGACCCGTGCCGCCCTGAAAGCGTCGAGCGTCAAGCCCGGCGCCAACATCAAGCTGATCGAACCGGTCGGCTACCTGGAGATGCTGATCCTGGAGGAGGCCGCCGAGGCGGTGGTCACGGACTCGGGAGGCGTTCAGAGGGAAGCGTATTTCGCCGCGCGACCGTGCATCACCCTACGCGACCGCACCGAATGGACCGAAACGGTCGATGCCGGATGGAACGTGCTCGTCGGCACCAACCCCGACGCGATTGCTGAGGCAATGCGTAATTTTCGTCCGGCGGGTGAGCGTCCGCAGCTGTTTGGCGATGGACACGCGGCGGAGAGAGTGGTGGCTGCCCTGGCGGGCTGGGCATAAGTCCGTCCCCTAACATGGGCGCTGCGGTGGACACGCTGAAGACCATCCCGATCGCCGCGCCGCAGATTGGAGAAGAAGAGCGCCGGGCCGTGTTGGAGGTGCTCGACAGCGGCCAGCTTGCCCAGGGACCGGTCGTCGAAGCCTTCGAGCGCGAATTCGCCGGCTGGTGCGGCGTGGCCAATGCGGTGGCCGTGTCATCCGGCACGGCGGCGCTGCACCTCCTGCTGCTCGCTCATGGACTTGGCGAGGGCGACGAGGTCATCACGAGCCCATTCACGTTCGTGGCCTCCGCCAACGCAGCACTTTTCGTTGGGGCCAGGCCGGTGTTCGTGGATATCGAGAGTGAGACTCTGTGCCTCGATCCGGAACTGGTCGAGGCTGCGATCACCCCGCGCACGCGCGCAATCATGCCCGTCGATCTGTACGGCCACCCCGCGGCGATTGGAGAGCTCCGAGACATCGCGAACCGGCACGGGCTCCTTCTGATCGAAGACGCGGCCCAGGCGCACGGCGCTGCGATCGACGGGATCAAGACAGGCGCGCTCGGGGTCGGCGCAGCCTTCTCGTTCTACCCCACCAAGAACATCACGACGGCTGAGGGCGGCATGGTGACGACGCCCGACGACGAGGTCGCCGCCAGGGTCCGGCTGCTGCGCCAGCACGGCGCCGTCGACCGCTACCGGCACGAGATCCTCGGCTACAACTTCAGGCTCACGGATTTGGCCGCGGCTATCGGCCGCGCGCAACTCGCCAAGCTCGATCGATTCAATGAGACGCGGCGCCGCAATGCGGCAAGTCTTACGCGCGGCTTGAGCCGAATCGCCGGCCTGGTGTCTCCTCGAGAGCGGGAGGGCTACCGGCACGTCTATCACCAGTACACGGTCCGCATCGAGCGCGATCGCGACCGCGTTCAGGGGCGGTTGCGGCAGCTCGGAGTGGGGACGGCCGTCCACTACCCGACCCCGGTACACCGCCAGCCGCTCTATGTCGAGCTCGGGTACGGGAACCAATCGTTGCCGGTGGCGGAGCGCATGGCCGGCGAGGTGCTGTCTTTGCCCGTGCATCCCGGCTTGCAAGACACCGACGTCGACCGCGTCATCGACTCCGTTCGGGAGGCGGTGACAGGGGCGTGACGCGTATCGGCCTGGTCGGCCTGGGCACCATGGGCCGGAATCACATGCGCGTGCTCAACGAGCTCGACGACGTCACCCTCGTGGCGGTGTGCGACTCCGACGCAAGCATCGTATCGGCGGCCAGCGAGAAGCACGGCATGCACGGATACAGCTCGTGGCTCGAGATGTTCGACCGCGAGGACCTGGACGCCGCCGTGGTGGCGGTTCCAACCCGTTTCCATCGCGAGGTCGGCCTGGCTGCTCTCGACCGCGGCCTGCATGTCCTGGTCGAAAAGCCCATCGCGGCGAGCCTCGAGGAGGGGCGTGAACTGGTTGAGGCCGCGGCCCGAGCGGGGCGGCTGCTTGCGGTCGGTCACATCGAGCGATTCAACCCGGCGGTGCGTGAGCTGCAGCGACGGGTCGGCGCGGGCGAGCTAGGGCGGGTGTTCCAGGTTCAGGCCCGCCGGCAGGGGCCGTTCCCCGCGCGGATCCGCGACGTCGGCGTCGTGATCGACCTCGCGACTCACGACCTCGACGTGATGTGCCACCTCGTCGATTCAGAGGTCGATCGCGTCTACGGTGAGACGGCGCAGCGGATCCACACCGAACACGAGGACCTGCTCAATGCGTTGCTCAGATTCGACGGCGGCGCGGTGGGCGTGCTGCAGGTCAACTGGCTGACACCAACCAAGATTCGCGAGCTGAGCGTGCTCGGTGAGCGCGGCCTGTTTGTCGTCGACTACCTGACCCAGGAGCTGAGCCACTTCAAGAACGCCGAGCAGGCATTGCCCAACCTGCGCGGCGTGAGCGAGGGAGAGATGGTTCGATTTCCGATCACTCAAGCCGAGCCCCTGAAGCTGGAGCTGATGTCATTCCTCGACGCGGTCCGCGAGGGCAGGCCGGTCGAGGTTGACGGCGAGGCGGGCATGCGTGCGCTCCACCTGGCCCTGGCCCTGGTCAAGTCGGCGTCTGAGGGACGTGCGATCGGCCGGGAGGAGCTCGCCGCGCTACGGTCGGGAGACTGATCCCGATCCCTGCTGCAAAGAGATGCGCGGGGCCGGTCTCGTGGACGTGGATTGGTTCGCGGCTCGAGTTCCGGCCGGGACCGCCCCCGACTGGGAAACGGGATTGCGCGGGCCGGGAATGCTGCCGGCGTAGTACAGGCCGACGAAGATTCGGATGTAGCCCCCGTCGTCGTCGGAGGACACCGAGGTATGCGTGTTGCACGAATTGCACCAGCCGGCGAGATCGGTCGTGGGCTGGCCGTTGTTGTTCGTGATGCCGTCGGCCTGCGCGTCGAACGTGTTGGTCTGGCAGGCGTTTCCAGCCCCGAACAGCACCGCCACCAGCCCGGCGTTGAAGAGGCTTTGCGGGTGGCCGATGAAGTACGGCGCGACGTTGTCCTGGTAGTGGCCGCACGTGTTGTTCTCGGTCAGGAAGTACTGGTTGCCTTCGGGCACCTGCCACGCCACCTGCTGCCGCCCGGTCTGCACGTGCAGCTCCGAGACCCAAGAGAGATATCGGGTGAAGTTGGGGAAGGTGGTGTTGGTTGGATCCCACCAGTGGTTGCCGCCCTGGGCCTCCCACCAGGCGGCATCGTGGTCGTCCA
>Ga0070708_100000739_pt1 | contig 24737 bp, 19 predicted proteins | sample KBSK5503metaG_FD_65469 | JGI IMG/M metagenome (GOLD analysis project Ga0070708, IMG submission 65469) | Corn, switchgrass and miscanthus rhizosphere microbial communities from Kellogg Biological Station, Michigan, USA - KBS K5-50-3 metaG | ecosystem: Host-associated > Plants > Roots >... | reverse complement strand
GTCCCGGTTCCGCGGCAGACGCTGGTTCACGTGCACGCCGGCGCGGAGGAGCTCGGCCGGGTCTACGCGGCAGATCTGTTGGTCAATTCGGGGATGCCGGAGATCGCCGGCGCCCTCGCCCAGCTGCATCCCCCGAGGACTCCGCCCTGGTCGGCCGAGACCGAAGCTGCCCGCGCCGACTACGTCGCCTGGAACGCCCCGGTGCGCGTCCAGGGTTCCCTGCAGCTGGCGGAGATTCTCGCGAGCCTGCGGCAGCGGTTGCCGGCCGATGCGATCCTCGCCAACGGCGCGGGCAATTTCTCCGCCTGGGTGCACCGCTTCGTCCGTTATCGGGGGTTCAAGTCCCAGCTCGCTCCGACGAGCGGGGCCATGGGCTACGGGCTTCCGGCCGCCATCGCGGCGAAGGCGCTGCATCCCGATCGCACCGTCGTCACCTTCGTCGGCGATGGCGACTTCTTGATGACCGGACAGGAGCTGGCAACGGCGATGCGCCACCGCCTTCCGATGATCATCGTGCTGGTGAACAACGGGATCTACGGCACGATCCGGATGTGGCAGGAACGCAGCTTTCCCGGACGGGTGCACGGCACCCACCTGACCAATCCGGATTTCGCCGCCTACGCGCGCTCGTTCGGCGCGTTCGGGGAGATCGTCGAGACCACCGAGCAGTTCGCTCCCGCCTTCGAGCGAGCGATGGCTTCCGGCCTCCCCGCGCTGCTGGAGCTGCGGCTCCCCGAGGAGGTCATCACGCCGATCACCACCATCTCCGCGATCCGCGAACAGGCGCTCAAGCGTCATCGCGACTCGAAGGAACCGTGAGCTTCGAATCGCCCTGGTGCGCCGAAGAAGCCGGGCGATAGACTTTCTCCCCCATGCCCCACTATCCCGACCCCGTCGACGGATTCGTCATCGAAGCGGCGGGTCTGCGGGAATGGACCGATGCCCTGATCCGCCGGGTCGGCACGCCCGAAGACATCGCCGCCGACGTCGCCGAGGTCCTCCTCGCCAGCGACCTGCGCGGCATCGCTTCGCACGGAACCGCGCGGCTGCCCCAATACTTAAGGCTCGTCGAGTCGGGTTCCCTGGATCCGGCCGCGCGCCCAGGCAAGGAGATGGGGAAGCCGGGGCTCGCGCGCTTCGACGCGAAGAACGGCTGGGGGCACCACGCGGGACGCGTGGCGACCGACGACGCGATCGAACGGGCGAAAGAAACGGGGACGGCGATCTCGGTGCTGCACCACGCGAACCACTTCGGAATTGCCGGCTGGTACGCGATGCGGGTGGCGCAGAGGGGGTTGATCGGATTGAGCCTGACCAATTCCGCGCCGATGGTAGCGCCGACCCGGGCGCGGATCCGGATGCTCGGCACCAACCCGATCGCCTTCGCCGCGCCCGCGGGTCGCCACGGCACGCTCGTCCTCGACATGGCGACGTCCACGGTCGCTCGCGGCCGCATCGAGGTCGCGGCCAGGCGGGGCGAGGCCCTTCCTGAGGGTTGGGCGATCGGGCCCGACGGTTCCCCGGCGACGACGCCGCAAATCGCCCTCCAGGGGGCGCTCCAGCCGCTGGGCGGCGCCGAAGAGACCGGCGGCTACAAAGGGTATGGCCTGGCGCTCCTGGTCGATGTCCTGACCGGAATCCTCGGCGGCGCCGCGTTCGGCCTGGACATCGTCGGCCTCTTCTCGAAAGAAGGGCGCCCGGACCTCGGCCAGTTCTTCATGGCGATCGATCCCGGCGCCATCGGCGAACTCTCCGCCTTCGAGACCCGGCTCGAACGGCTCCTCGATCAGCTCACCGGCGCCCCGCTCGTCCCCGGCGCGCCCGGCCCCGTCCTCTTTCCCGGCCAGCCCGAGGCGGAGCGCGCCCAAAGACAGGCTCGGGACGGGATCGCGATAGACGCGGAGCACCATGCCGCCCTCGTGGAGCTCGCACGGCGGTATCGCGTCGCCTTTCCGAGCGCGAGGGCCATCCGGTAGTCGACCGCTGCGAGGGGGAGTCGGCCTTAAGACGCCGGAGAGAAGGTCAGCGAGACGCCGTTGATGCAGTAGCGCAACCCGGTCGGACGGGGGCCGTCGTCGAACACGTGTCCCAGGTGACCGCCGCAGCGGCGGCAGTGCGCTTCGGTGCGGCCACTCCGCCTCTGTTTTCTCCACCTCGAAGTGCTCCGCCGATTCGGCGTGGGACTTCCCGATTTGATTCATTGCAACTACCCCCAAAGCTCCAACGAGCATCGAACGTCGCGTCATCGTGCACCTCTGCGCCCATACGGTCCAGCTCAGGCGTCGGTTTCATTGTCCCCCGAGCCCGCGCCTCTCCAGAGGTGAATCGCGCGATTCAAAAGACGCTCGCGTCGTGTATTCGGCATCGAAGTGTATGACATTTGGGTGCCGGGAGGACCCAAAAGGTCACACAGTTCGCCTGGCGGCTCGCGTGGTCACAGTCTCAGCGTCAGGTTGAGCAGGAGACGATCGTCGGTTCGGTGCAGGTCGGGGACGAACGTCGCCGCCGCCGCGGCGTCCTGGGGCAGCCGGCCGCCCGGTCCGGTAATTCCCCGGTGGCCGGTAAAGAGAGGTTGATTCGCGATCCGGTGTGAGTACTCCAGTCGGGTGACGAGCCACGGGCTGGGCCAGAAGTCGAGCGTCGCGGTCGCGCCCCCGGCGAGGAAGGGATTGGTCCCGATCCACGGATAGGCGGCGCCTACCGGAAACTTGGGCGAGATCGCCTGGGTCTCGTCCCAGAGAAGGTCCAGCCGGAAGGCGCTTTTCCATCGCTCGGTCCATTCCCAGCGGTGGGTCAGGATGACTCCCCCCATCGCTCCCGAGGGAGCATTGCTTCGTCGCTCGTAGCCGATGTCGGCGACGATGGAGATCGCCGCCGAGCGCAGCGGACCATCGGCGCTCCTGAAATAGCGGACCTGCACGTTGTTGTCTGAATAGACCCGCAGCGAGCCGGGATCCCCTTCCGCCTCTTGACCGAGATAGAGCGAGTTGCTGAGCGACAACCACTCCCGAAGCCGCCAGTTCCACAGATATCCGCCGGCGCGCGATTCGTGCCATTCGCCGAAGGTCTGCCAACCGTTGACGATCCAGAGCTCCAGCTTCATCCGCGAGGTGGTGAACAGCTGTCCTCGAAATCCGAAAAAATAATAGGGCGTGGCGTCGGAGAGAAACGCGTGGGTGTACGACCAGTTCTCCTCCGGCAGGTAGCTCTCGAGCCCGATGTACGAGGGGAAAATCCCGAGCTCGACGTTGGCCCCGTGCAGCCAGTGGAAATGCCAGCCGACCGCCGCCTGCTGGACGTACTGTAGGAGTCGGTTGGTGAGGAAGAAGCCTCTGGTGGTGGTGGTGTCCTGCCCGGCGATCGTCTCCACGATGGATCCATACTGGACGTACAACCGACCGATCGGACCGTCGAGGCCGGTGACGTCCACCCCGAGGTGCGCGAGATTGAGGGAGATCTCATCGTGCCGCGGCGCCGTGGTGGTCGGAAAGATGGTGTGATCGATCGGCTGCCGGAATTGCCAGGCGAAGTAGGTGTCCACGTAGAGCGACCAGGTGACCGGCCCCATCCCCAACAGCGACGGCGGCTGCGGGTTGTTGCCGTTCATCCAACCGAAGTCGAACTCGGAAAACGGGGGCTCCCGCACGTCGAGCGGTTTCTCCGCCCCCGGCTCAGCAGAGACCAACAGCGCAAGCAGGAGTTGCGGGCCGATCATCGATGGGTGGCACACTAAGCTCCCGCCGCGCGCGTCGAAAGCCCGGCGAGGGTGCGGCTGGGCGGCGCGCTTTCCCCGCGCCGAAGATCACTTCGCCGGTGCGGGATTCACCACGATCCCATCCAGATAGTAGCTGTAGTCGCCCCGCGGGGTGCGGTCGCGGTCGGCCGCCGTGCCTTCGGCGAAGAATCGGACCGGACCGATGTCGGTCGCCGGAGCTCGCCAAGCAAAGCGCCAACCGACGGGACCATCGTAGCGGCCGTTCTGCCGAAAGCCGACGCCCTCGTCGCCGACCGCGCCAACCACCACGCCATCCTGGGTTCGCGTGTGAATCGCGGTGCGGTACCGCTGGGCTATGAGGGTACCGGCCGTCGCGCCATTCTCGTCTATCACCCAGAGGTCAAAGCCCCAGCTGGACATGCCCGGATAGGAGATGATGGCGCGCATCTGATACGTCCGGCCGGGCGTATAGCCATCGGTAAAAAGGCCCGCGCACTGGCGGCCCATGCCGCCGCCACAGTCGTCGATGGTGAAGTCGCCGCCCAGATCGGAGACGACGATCAGCGGAAAATCGTTGTGACAGCGAGCACAGGACAGACCCGCGACCCCGGTCTGGGCAAAAAAGGCCGGATCCCTGTGCATGTCCCCGGGCGACAGGTCCAGCAGAGGCTTTGCTTCGACGCCCATTTCGGAAGACTGCGGCCCCGCGCGAGCAGGGGAACCTGCCGCGTCCGTCGGATCGAGCTGGGTCAGTGAAACCACCGCTGCACCGGTCAGACCGGCGAGAAAAAGCAAACCGAACAAGCTTCCGAACCCAAATGACCGATAAACACGCACCATTGATGTTCCTCCCTTGGAATCCGCTTGATTCGTTACACCGCCCTCCAAAAAAGAGCCGAGCTAAGACAACTCACCTGACCGTGAACACCTGGATCTCCACCTGGGCGCGCTCGAAGCCGTTGTCGGCGGCGACGTGGTAGACGCCCGGGGAAAGCGGAGCCTTGTAGACTCCGGAGTTGCTCACCTGCCCTCCGGAAGGACCTTCCTCCACCGACCACTGCACCGCGGCGTCCTGGTTCGCCGCGCCGGCCGTGGCCAATCGGATGAAGGTGCCGATGTTCACCTGATAGGTCGGGGCGACGACGCGAAAACCAACGCCCTCGGTGGACGGGCGGGCGGCCGGAGCCTTTTGGGCGGAAGCCTGAGGCGCAGCCGGCGCTGCCTGGCCCTCCTCAGCCTGCGAGATCGCCGAGGCGGGACAGTCGGCGCAGGTGGAGAACATCGACTCCAGGAATTGGTCGGTCGGGGGCACCGCGCCCGCGAAGACCGGATGCGGAACGCCGTCGTCCGTGTAGTAGGCGCCCAGGTAGTCTGCGGCCATTCGACCTTGACTGGTATCGGCCAGCCAATCGTTGCTCATCCGTCGGGTCACATCGATCGGCGCGGACCACCTACTGCCGCCGTTTTGCGAAGTGATGAAGCCCCCCGTCAACTGGCAGGTCGTGGGCGAGCAATCGGCCTGCGGGTAGTAATAGTAGACGAGAGCCAGCCCGACGTTGGGCGCGACGGTGTTCCGGTCGGCGCCCAGGCCCGGGGTGAAGTAGTCGGCGGTGCTCGTCGACGGATCGATTGGAACCGCGGTCACGTCCGACCAGGTCAGTCCGTCGGAGCTGGTGCTGATCACGATGTCGTTCGCGTCGCACGAGGGATGAAAGCGGCAGTCCGACCAGGCGACGTAGATCTTCCCGTTCCCGTCGATCGCGGCCGAGGGCAGGGCGACCGCCCGCAAATCTCCGGCGACTTGATGGCCGGAAAGACCGGCGATGGTCACCGAGGCGCTCCAGCTGAGCCCCCCGTCGTCCGAGACGAAGGATTGAATGTTGCCATCAAAGCTCCGGTAGGGGACCACGACCCGACCGCTGGGCTGGACCAACGGCTGGCCACCCAGGCCGGCGGTATCGGGAGCTGCGACCGGAGCCGCCCAGGAGCTACCCCCGTCGGTCGAGGTGCTCATCAAGATCACGCCGCCCTGAAACACGTCGTCCCACTCGATGTAACAATTCCCGAAAGAAGGACTGCTCGGCGTGTTGTCACAAGCAATCCATGGCTTGTCGAAGAAAGAGGAATCGTCCCCCGTCCATACCGTGATCGGATTGTCCCAGCTGAGGCCGTCGGAGGAGCGACTGACCGCGATCGACGGACTTCCGCCGAGGGGAAGGGTTTCGATCAGCCAGAGTCCGAAAGCCGCGTTGTAGGCGACGGCGGGGTCGCTCACCGCCTGATGAACGCCGCCCGCAAACTCGGTGAGCCCCGGCAGAGAGCCCGGGTGCCAGGTGGCCCCGTTGTCGATCGAAGTGCTGAATCCGATGTCGCTGCCGCCGCCGCCGAAAAAGCGGCCCTGCTGGAATGTCGCAACGATCGTTGCACCGTTCGCGAAAATGTGAGGTTCAACCTCGGTCATGTGCTGGCTGCTCGGGTTGGTGAACGGGTCCGTGCTGATCTGTTGCGTGCCCGAAACCGAATCGGTCGTCCAGAAAAGACAAATACAACCGACGATCGACAAAAAGGCGAGCCGCGGCTTGTCGAGGAGAAGAGTCATAGGGACTAGCGCTCTAGCATCGCCCCAAACTGCCCGTCAAAGCTCTTCCATCCCTTGCGCCCCTGCGGAGGAGCTGGCCCATCGGCGCGACCTGCCGGACCGGCAATTCGGGTGGCGCTCGAGAGGTCCGACGCGGTGGGTCGGTCCCCGCTGCCCGCGCCGGATTCGTCGTTTGAAAAGGGGCGGGGAACGAAATATAGACTGTTCTCCCAGCCTGTTAAGGAGTTTACCGATGGCCGAGCACGCAGTAGCCAAGAGCTTGACCGGGGAAACGGCCCTCGTCCCATCCACCGCCGACTTGAAAGCGCTCGTGGCGGCCGAGGTGGCTCGTCAGCTCGGCGCCGCGCGCAAAGAGATCGATCGCCAGATCGATGATGTTCGCGAGCGGACAGTCGACAATCGAGCGACGCTGATCGTCTTCAGCGGGGACCTGGACAAGGTCCTGGCCAGCCTGGTCCTCGCCACCGGCGCCGCGTCGGCGGGGATGGAGACCTCGATGTTCTTCACCTTCTGGGGGCTCTCGGTGCTGAAAAAACAACGGGCCGCGGCGAAAAAGAAGAACCTCAAGCAGCGGCTCTTCGCGCTGATGACGCCTTCCGGCACGCTCGCGCTGGGCGTTTCGAAGATGAACTATTTCGGCATCGGCGCTCGAATGTTTCGCTCGATGATGAAGGAGAAGAACATCTCCTCGCTGGAGGAGATGTTCGCCCTGGCGAAGGAGCTCGGGGTGACGATGACCGCGTGCGGCATGTCGATGGACATCATGGGCGTCGACCGCGACGAGCTGATCGACGGCCTGGAGTACGGTGGCGTCGCCGCCTATCTGGGCAAGGCGGCGAGCTCGCGGCTCGCGCTCTTCATCTGAATGCTCGAGCCCCAGACCAATACCGAGCTCAGAGTCCCTGAGCTGCTCTCGATGATCGACTCCGGCGAGGCGCTGCTGCTCCTCGACGTGCGCAACGAGGACGAGCACCGGACCTGGCCGCTCGAAGGCCGTCGCCCGGTGAAGACGATCCACGTTCCCTATTTCGAGTTCATCGAGGCGGCCGAGACCTCGCTCGCCAAGGTGCCGGCGCACCCGGGCCCGATCGCGGTCTTGTGCGCCAAGGGCGGATCCTCGGAGTTGGTGGCGGCGCTCTTGCGCGAAACGGGAAGGCCGGCGCAAAGCGTCGCCGGGGGAATGGTGGCCTACGGCGAATACCTCTCGCCGGTGCGCGTGCCGCTCGACAAAGCAGACGTCTCCGGTCTGGAGATCTGGCAAATCAACCGGCGCGGCAAAGGGTGTTTGTCGTATGTGATTCGCGCTGGCGGCGAGGCGATCGTGATCGATCCCTCGCGGCAGGTCGATTTCTACCGGGATTGGGTCAGGGGTCTGGGGGCCCGGATCGTCGGCGTGCTCGACACCCATATTCACGCCGATCACGTGAGCGGGGCTTCGGCGCTCGCTCGACAGACTGGAGCGCCGTACTTCGTCCCCGCGGCCGGCCCGCCCCGTCCGCAGGCCACGTCGCTTCCCGAGGTCCCGGTGCTGCGGCCCGATGTGTTGGCGACTCCGGGACATACGCCGGAGTCCGTCTGCTATCTGATCGCCGGGCGATACCTCTTTACCGGCGACACGCTGTTTTCGGAGGGGATCGGCCGGCCGGACCTCGGCGGAAACCTTAGAGAATGGGGCCGGGAGCTCTACCGCTCGCTCCATCAGAGACTGCTCGGGATCCCGGAACAGACCCTGGTCCTCCCCGCCCACTATGCCGGTCCCTCGGCGATCCAGGCCGACGGCACGGTGACCGGACGCCTGCGGACGCTGCGCCAGAGCGTCCCCGAGCTTCAATTGGCCGGCGAGGACGAGTTCATCCGCGCGCTCGCCGCGCAGATGAGGCCGGCGCCCCGCCATTACGAAGACATCGTCAAGGTAAATCTCGGAGTCGCCGAGGCATCGGAAGCGCAGGTTTGCGAATGGGAACTGGGCCGAAATCAATGCGCGGTGGCGCGGGTCGCGGCTTGAGGCTCTGGCTTGAGGCTCTAAGGAGGGGCAGCACATGAAGAAGCTCGATGTCCGCGGGGCGAAATGCCCCATCCCGATCATCAAGGCGAAAAAAGAGATCGATCTGATGGCGCCCGGAGAGCTGCTGGAGGTCCTGTCGACGGACCCCGGCTCGGTGCCGGATTTCCAGGGCTGGGTGAAGGTCAACAAGAAGGCGGCGCTCAATTCGCAGCGGACCGAGAAAGACGAGACCGGCCGGGAGATCTACGTTCACCTCCTCGAGCGGCTGAGTTGAGGGTGGCTCGCGCGGCGGATTCACCCAGCGCGGGCCATTCGCCGCCGGTGCAAGGGATTCGCGGGATGCTCCCCGGTGCGGCGCTCGCCACCGGGTTGGCGGCGGCGAGCCATTTTCTGGCGACGCTTCCGTTTCTAAAAGTGATGGGACCGCTCACCGTCGCCTTGATGGTCGGCATCGCGGTTCGTTCATCGCTTGGCCTGCCGGGCTGGGCGGCGATCGGCACCCGGTTCTCGGCGAGGACGATCTTGCGGCTGGGGATCGTCCTCCTGGGAGCGCGGCTCAATTTCCCCCTCGTCGCCCGGGTCGGCCCCAAGGTGCTCGCGCTCGATGCGCTGGTGATTCTCGTCGGCATCGTGGGCATCGCCTGGCTCGGGCGGCGCTTCGGGGTGCCGCCGAAGCTGGCGACGCTGCTTGCCGTCGGCACCTCCGTCTGCGGCGCCAGCGCGGTCGTCGCCGCCGGGTCGGTGACCCGGGCGCAAGACGACGAGATCACCCTGGCGGTGGCCCTGTGCGGCGTGCTGGGAACGGCGGGCGTGTTCTTCTACGTGCTGACGGCGCCCTTTGCCCAATTGAGCAGCGCCCAGCTGGCCATCCTCTCCGGCTCTACCCTTCATGAGGTCGCGCAGGTGATCGCCGCGGCATCCAATTGGGGAACGGCGAGCGGCGATCTGGCGACGCTGGTCAAGCTGACGCGCGTGGTCTTGTTGGCGCCGACCCTGCTCGTTCTCACCTGGGCGGTGGGTCGCGCGGCGGGCTCGATTCGCTATTCTTGGAAGCATCCCCCGATCCCCTGGTTCGTCGTCGGTTTTCTCCTCGTCGGCGCCGCCGGATCCACCAGGTACCTCTCCGCCGCGCTGAAGGCCGCCCTCTCGACGGGCAGCGTCTTCCTGATGGTTATTGCGATGGCGGCGATGGGGCTGAACACCGACTGGCGGATGATCCGGCGAGCGGGTCCCAAGGTGCTTTACGCGGGGATCGCCGGCTTCGGTGCTTTGGCCGCGATGTCGTTCATGCTGATCCGCGCGATGGGAATCTAGAGGCGCCAAGGCGGTGGGCGCCGTCCGCCGAACCGGGGTCCTCTCCAAGTATGGGCGCGACATTCACCTGTCGTGCTGGACCCACAAGCCTTATCCGCGGCCCTCGGGCCGCCGGCTCAGGGGTCTGATCGTGAGGACGGGGCAATCCGCCGAGCGTACGACCTTCTCCGTCACCGAGCCGATCAGAGCGTGCCTGACGCCGCTGTGTCCATGCGTCCCCATCACGATGAGGTCGCAGTGGGTCTCGCGGGCGAACTTTACGATTTCGATGTGCGCCGCGCCGTCGACCTTCTCGGTGAGGACCTTGGGCGCCCCGAGCTGCTCCGCTTCCCGTGCCGACTGCGCGAGCTGGGAATCGATCCGCTCCAGGAGCTCGTTGACCACCGAAGCTGGTAGCGTCACGGCGGCGTCCAAGAACGAATAGACCGGAAGCTGGAATACGTGCAGCAGCTGGAGCTCGGAGCCAAATCGGTGGCTCAGCCGGGCCGCGACGCGGGCGGCGTCTTGCGAAGGTTGGGAAAAGTCGATCGGGCAGCAGATTCTCTTCCACTCGATTTCGTCCATGCCGCTTCCTCCGGTTTTTGACAGCGCATTCCTTCACCCGCCGAACGGCAATCCGAAAGCCAGCCTGGCCCTCACCGTCCGGCATTCAACGTTGTATCAGCGACCGCGAAGGTCCCTCCACCTCACCGGCAGGTGAAGCGCCGCTCAGGGTCTCTTGCCTCGAGGATCGCCGCGCAGCTCTGTCATCGCCCCATAGACGAGGTCGGTCATCTGCTCTCGATAGTATTTGCGGATCTCACCCGGCGCCGCGGTGCCGTACACCACCACCAGGGCCTCTTTCGGATCGGCCCAGAACGCGGTGCCGTTGGCCCCGTTCCAGGTGAAATCGCCCCGAGTCCCCGGGATCGACGAGACTCCGTCCTGAAGGCGAACCGCGACGCCCAGGCCGAAGCCATAGCCCTCGCGATGGGGCTCGATGTCCGCGACGTGATTCCAGATTCCTTCGAGGTGATCGCTGGCCATCCAGGCGACCGTCTTCGGGCTCAGGACCCGCCGGCCGTCGATCGCCCCGCCGTCGAGGAGCATCTGGCCGAAGCGCAGGAAATCGCCCACCGTGCTGAAGGCGCTAGAGCCGGCGCAATCGAACTTCGTCGGCTGCTCGAGGATGGCGATGCTCTGGTCCTTGCCGGTGATCGGATCCTTCGCCAGCGCCTGGGCCAGGCGCTTTCGCTTCTCGGGAGGAACGCGAAACCCGGTGTCCGGCATCTTCACCTTCTCCCAGACCGCCGCCCTCAAGTACTCGTCGAGGCGCTTGCCGCTGACCTTCTCGATCACCAGGCCGAGAACGTCGGTCGAAAATCCATACTCCCAGACGGTTGTCGGCTGGTGCAGCAGCGGAAGCGAGGAGAGCTTGGCGATGAATTCCTCGCCAGTGTACTGCGCCGCGGCGCTGGCCGACGATGAAGGGTAGAGCTTCTGGACCGAGGTATTTCCGCGGCCGCCATAGGGGATGCCGGAGGTGTGGCGAAACAGGTCGTGAATGTAGATCGGCGAGGCGGCTTCCCCCTTCGAATCGGGTCCGCCCGGCGCCCCGACGCTCATCTTGGCGAACGACGGGAAGTACTCGGCGAGCCGCGATTTGAGAGGCAGCCGCGCCTGCTCGGTGAGCGCGAGCCCGCCCACACAAGCCATGATCTTCGTCATCGAAGCCAGGTTGAAGATCGCATCGAGCGGCATCGGCTCGCCCGCGGCCTTGTTCAGGAAACCGTGCGCCCGGTAATAGAGGAGCCTTCCGTCTCGAGCGATGGCGACCACCGCGCCGGGGACGCGGTCGGCCTGAATCTCCCGCTCGAAGAATCTGTCGATCCGCGCCAGGCCCTCCCTGGAAAAGCCCGCCTACTCCGGCGCGATGCCGCGCAGCGGTTGGGCGAGGGCCGCCGTCGAAAGCAGCAGCCCGCAGCACATCGGGAACAGGCGCATGGAATCCCTCCTTCGCCGGATTACAACGGCAAAACGCCGCTCCCACAACCGGAAACGGATCGCCGGCGGCGCGGCCGCCCTGGGGGGGCATGGCAGAATCTGTGGGCACATTCTCATTGCAGACAAGACGCCTGGGGGTCACCATGCCGGCCATGAGCTCGTTCTCTACCCGGCGGGTGGCCGCCGTCGGATTCGCCGATGCGCAGCTGCTCGATATCGCGGGGCCGCTAGAGGTGTTCTCGCGCGCCACCCGTTTGCTCTCGCGCGAGGGACAGATAGGAGGTCCGCCCGCGTACGTCGTCGAGCTGATCGCCCACACCGCCGGCCCGGTGGCGACCTCGTCGGGATTGGCCTTGACCGCGTCGCGCGCGTTCTCGGACGTCCGCGGCGGTCTGGATACCCTGCTCGTCTCCGGCGGCCGGGGGACGCAGCTGGCGGTCGAAGACCGATCGCTGATCGCCTGGATCCGCCGGATGGCCCCGCCGCGCGTTCGCCGGCTGGCGTCGGTGTGCACCGGCGCCTTCATCCTGGCGGAAGCGGGCCTCCTCGACGGCAAGCGCGTCACCACCCACTGGGCGAGCTGCGCCCGCCTCGCCAAACAATACCCCCGGCTCTCGGTCGAGCCCGATCCGATCTTCATCCAACAGGGGAGCATCTACACCTCGGCGGGGGTCACCGCCGGGATGGATCTCGCCCTCAGTCTGGTGGCGGAAGATCATGGAATCACCCTCGCGCGCGCGGTGGCGCGGCAGCTCGTGCTCTTCCTCCATCGACCCGGAGGGCAGTCGCAGTTCAGCACCCAACTGGAGGAGCAGCTTTCGGATCACCCGCGCATCTCCGATCTCCAGGCGTGGATGGCCGACCACCTCGACGAGGATCTGTCGGTCGAGGCCCTGGCGAGCCGGGCGGCGATGAGCCCGCGCAACTTCGCCCGGGTGTTCACCCGAACGATCGGCGTGACGCCGGCCCGGCGGGTGGAACAGCTTCGCGTCGAGGCCGCCCGCCGCCGCCTCGAGGAGACCTCCGAGAGCGTGGATGCCATCGCCGCCCGGTGCGGCTTCGGAACCGCCGAGTCGATGCGCCGGGCCTTCGTGCGCATCCTCCGCGTTCCGCCGACCGTCTACCGCGGCCGATTCTCCGATGTCTCCAAACGCCGTGCCGCCAGCGGATTCTAGAAGATGTAGAACGCCGACAGTTGAACGCGGTGGTTCGGGGCGAACGCCCCATCGCCATAGGTCTGGTGGAAGTACGCATACTCCAGCCCCAGCCGGACCGCCGGGGTGATGTCAAAGAACAGATTGGCATCCGCCCACCAGGAGCGATCGAAAATCCTCGACGGCGTGCCGAAGGTCAGCGCGTTGCCTGAGTACATCTGGGAGAAGTTTCCGGAGATCCAGATCTTGCCCGAAGGGGGCAGGTAGTATTGAAGGCCGACGAGGAAGGAGCGCCAATCCACGGTGTGAAGGGTCCCGTCGGGATAGAAGATCGCCAGCCCGTTGTCGACGTTCGGCGTGTAGGTCCCGCCCCCGGGGAGCGATGGGAAAGAGACGCCTCCACTCAAACCCGTGTAGAGGTCGGCGGTGCCGGATCCGTTCTGGAAGGAACCGTTGAAGGACAGGGCATTGCCCCGATCTTCCATCGACCCGGGGATGATCGGGATGAACGCGTCGATGGAATAAGCGTTCGACGTGGTGGAGACGGTCGTCGTCGGATTTGCGCTGAATTCGGCCACGTCGAATTTCCTCAGCACGCCGGAGACGCCGATCGCCAGTGCATCGGCGGAGGTGCCGGCGCCGCCCGCGGTGTGAACACCCCTCCAGTTATTGAGGATGAATCGGACTCCCGCCTGTCCATCCGGAACGTGCGCGTCTCGTTGGGGTGGCCGGGACGCTGCCGCGGCGACTTCGACGCCTACGTCGTCTAACTTGAAGATGTGAGAAACCCGAAGCTGCGGAGATCGGGAGTAGACCTGACCGGGTACTCCCTGCATCTCGACGGTGTTGGGATGAAAGTAGGGCTGGAAGCCGAACAGCTGCCAGTACTGACCGATCAGGACGTCGATGTAGTCGCTCTCCAACTTCATCCCGCCGTGCCGGATTCGAAAGGTGGGGCTCGTGAAGAACGAAGCCTCCGAGGCGTTCGGCGGCTGATTGCCGAGAAAGTCCATTTCGACGAACGCGCTTGCCTTGATCCCGGAGAAAGTCGGCGCGGCGAGCCTGAACCCGAGGCGGGAGTTCCTGACGCCAAAGGTCAAGCGCTTGAACCCCGCCGGAAAGGTTCCCGGACGCGCGATCGTGGCGTTGCCGGCAAGATCGTTGAGGCTTTGCGTCGAGTCGGAGATGAAGTCCACCTCCACGAAACCATAGAAGGTGGTCGTCCATTTGGACGTGACCGGTGAGGGTGCGGACGGCTTGGGGGAAACGGTTTCCTGCGTGGTCGGAGGAGGGGCCACGGGGCGATCCGAAGCCGTGGACTGGGCCGACGCCGCGCCGGCGAAGAAGAGGACAAACGCCGCACCCCAAGCAGTCAATGAATTCACATTGCCTCCCCTTCGTTTAAGGGCTCCCGTTACGGGAGCGCCTTGATGTGCGGCCTCTAATACTTCTCGCCGATGTCAGAACTGTTACGTTTCTGCAAACTTGATGTGTCGCAGTTCCGAATGACGGCGACATTGGTCGCAACCGGTCGTTCGAATCGTCCTCCAGAAACTGGGCGGCGATGACTACACACTGTGCGAGGTGGCTATGAGACGCTTCCTGATCGCTTGTGGACTGTTGACGTGCGCCAGCTCGGTCATTGCTTCAGACGGGCTGTCCCAAAAAGATGCTGCGGCTGAAAGCCGAGAGGGGTTGGTCCGTATCGAAACGCGGGCGGGCGCCTTCCTGGTACGACAAAGCTTCGCGGACGAGTTCAGGGTGGCTCTTGCGGGGGAGCTGCCCGAGCGACCCCTGTACGCAGGCCGTTGATGAGCCCACAACAGGCTCCGGCGGTCCTGCCGGGTCGAGCCCCGTCGCCCGCCTACCCGGCCATCATGAAGGTATCGGTTTCCAGGCTTCGCAACTTCCTCGATAGGATCACTAATCCAACCAGGCTGGTGAAAGAAACGGCCACGGCGAAACCATAGCCATAGTACATTGGCCCGAGCGACTGAGTGAGCAACGTCAATGCAATGTTCGCGCTCACGAAAAGCATGGACAGCAACAAGGCGATCAGCCTGAGGTCGAGATAGAAGAAGACGTTGAACGTCGCAAGCATCACCACCTGAACGCCCACTCCCACCAGATCCACCTGGTAGAGCTGCAGGTACAGATGGGAGAGTCCGAAGAACCGCAATATTGCCGAGCCCGCCAGGAGCAGGAGGAGCACGGTCATGCCTTGGACTTTCAAGATCTCATAGACTCCCTGGCGAATCGTATAGGTCATGCTCGCCTTGAGCTTTTGAATATGGTTCAGCGTGTCTCCATCGCGGACTGCTCCGTAAAACGCCTCGTACTGCTCCGCAAAATCGGTTTCGATGCGAACGAGAAACACCGCCATTCCCGGAATAATCGACAGGTACGCAATGGATATCGGCAAGTCATAAATGATCGAGGAGCGAAACAGTCCGGTTACCGGCGAGGAGGTTTCGGGATTCATCCAGAAGATGAATTTGTCAGCCCATATTCCTGCGTTGAAGAGAAATCCGGTCGCCGACAGGCTAAGGTAAATCTTTTGTCGATCCAGAAAATTGAACTGCACCAGTTTGGCCAACGGGTACTTGTGGATGATCACGGCTACCATCAAGTAGAGCATCACGACCTGGCCGAACAGAAACCCCGCGAGAAGGCCGTTGACGCCGAACGGTCGCAGAGCCAGCGCGCCACCGACGGAGAGCGCGTAGCCGATGAAAAAACTGGCCAATATCTTCTCCGGAACGCGCAGGCCGGAAACCAGCACGACCACGATCCAGATCTCACATAGGGTTACGAAAATCCCCACCATCAACATTTTGTAGACCAGGCTCTCCTTGAAGAAGAACGCCAGGATCAGACCGCTGACGACACCCCCGCTCGCCCCGATCAGGGTCAGCGCGCCGGCGAGGTTGGGGATGACCAGATCGTCGCGGTGCTCATAAAGCCGGTCCGAAATGTAGCGGGTGAAAAGCAGCTGAAAGGACCCAGTAAAGATCAGGGAGATGGCGATCGCATAGTTGATCGAGACGAGAAAGAGGGCGATCTCGGGGCGGGGATTGAATTGTCCCACGCTCAATATCCCGATCAGCAACACCCCCACGATCGAGAATACCCAGGGGCCCGAGGTGATCAGACCGGCGTATCCGTAGCCGCGAAGGAGCCCGAGGAAACTCTGGTCCCTCAACAATCGACGCAGCTCAAAGCCGATGCCAGCCATATCTAGTTGTCGATCGCCTGCCGGTAGATCTCCCGGTAGCGCTGCACCATTTGCCCTTGCGTATAGAACGTCTCCACTCGCGAGATCGCCGCTTGCTGGGCCGATTTCCAGGCTTGCGCGTCCTGCAACAGGCCGACGATCGCCGCGGCGGTCTCCGGAGGATTTGCAATCGATACCAGGGCGCCCGCCTCTCCCAGCGCGAGATCTGCCTCGTCGATACCCCGGATAAGTTGGCCACATGACCCGACGTTGGTGGCTACCGCCGGCACCCCGCCGGCGAAGCCCTCCAGGAGCACGAGAGGGAGCCCTTCGCTGATCGAGGTCAGGCAGAGCAGAGCGAGCTGCGGAAGCACCTCGTCCGGTCGGCGAAACCCGAGAAACTTGACCCGGTTCTCCAGACCCAGTTGCGCGACCAGGTCCTTGCACTCCTCGGCGTATTCGGGGTTCTCCTCCGCCGGGCCAATGATCCAGCCCTCGGCGGTGGGAATGCGACTACAGACCATTCGCATCGCGCGGATGAAGGTCTGGATGTCCTTGATTGGGACAATTCTGCCGATCAGACCCACGATCGGCGGCGGAGGATCGGCCCGCTTGGCCCGAAGCGCGGCGAATCGCGCGACGTCCACGCCGTTGGGAATGACCTGGGTCCTTGGCCTCGAGGCTCCGTCGGTGATCTGTCGCTCGCGGTTTGCCTCGAAGAGCGACACGATCGGATCCGCTGCGTCGTAAATGATCCGACCCAACCCCTCGAAGAAGCGGATCCACAGGCGGCGCAGATAACCAATGTCATCCTCAAGTCGATCGCTGAAGACTTCGGCCGCGTCCCTGATCCAGGGGGCCTGGAAGAGATCGATCTTGCGCTCCTTGGTGTAGATCCCGTGCTCGGTGAGGATCAGCGGACGCGAGTGCAGGTGGCGAAGCATCGCGCCGACGAATCCCGCGTAGCCGGTCGAAATCGAATGGAACGCCTTGCAGGGGTGGATGCTGCGGGCGAGATCCGCGAGGTAGAACAGCGGCGCGTGCATCGACCGGATCGTCCAGAAGTAATCCACGAAGGACGGGTCGGTGCAGTGCCGGTTGTAGCTGTTCACGATCTGGTCCCACGATTCCTTGCTGCGCAGAAAGTTGGATCGGGTCAGGCCCGTGGGGCGACCCAGCTCTCCGAAGAAGGCTTGAATCAAATCGCCCGGCAGGCCTTGCTTGGGTTCCCGGAAGTAATCATGGAGCTGCGAGCTGCGTTCGTAGGCAGCTGGACAGGAGCGGAAGCTCTTGGGAGCGCCCGCCTCGAGCGCGGTCGAAAGATAGTGCTTCTCGAGATGAACGACGTTCGCTGGCAAGTCGTATTTGGGTTTTCCATACGCATCCGGGCTGCTCCCGATGAAGTACAGGGCAAATTGGATTTCCGGCAACGCCTGGATGATCTGATGCACCCAGCTGGAAACGCCGCCGCTCACCAACGGGTAGGTGCCCTCCAGCAGGAGGGCAACATCCGCCTCGTCGGCTCCGCGTCTCGATGAAGCGGTCAGGTCCAAAAGCTCACCATCGCGGTTAGTTTCTCCGGAGCCCACTCGTCCGATTGATCCTGCAGGTATTGCGCGATGTCGCCGAAACGCCTTTGCCGAAAAGCCACCTCCGCCAGATGCGGGTTGATGATCGAGCCGGGCAAGCCCAAATGCTGGGCGTGGCGAAATGTCTCTTCTGCCTCGGCGACCTCGCCCTGCCGGAGCAGGATTCGGCCCAACAATAAGGTCAAGGATGCGTCCTGGGGATGAGCCTGCAGCGAAAGTTTGCAGTAGCGCGCCGCAGAAGCGAGAACCGGCAGGAGCATCTCGCCCTGAGCGAGTTTCAGATAGACCAATTCCCAATAGTCATACGCCAGTTGCTTGTGGTAACCGGTTTTCGCGGGCTCCGTCGCAGCGTCCGCCGCCTTGGCGGTCTTCTGGATGCGCCCCAGCAGTCTCCTCTGTTTTGAATCCACCAGGGCATACGCCAGAAGCCGGACGTCATCGAATTGAGATTTCAATGCGTCGGTCAAGATCGGGAGCCCGTCCTCATCCGAAAGCAATCGGGTGGCGACCACGGCGCGAAGATGCTGTTCGGGATTCCGCGAGTGACGAAGAATGGAACGCAGCCGACCCTCCGAGGGCATGGGATTCTCGCTGTCCGCGGGAGCGCGAAAGGGCAAGGGGGGCGCCTTGAAGTCGATCAGAGGGCTGACCGGATCCTCCTTTTTCTTGGTCTTCACCGGAATCAGGATTCCCGCGGCCATCGCCGCCGGCCCAAGGATTGGAACGAAGACCGCCAGCGTGAACAGGAACGCCAGCTCCAACCCGCGGCGTCGATGCTCGCCGGGAGGAAGGGCGTTTGCCACGAACACGGCCATCGCCGCGCTGGAGAGGCATTGGAGAAGGGCGAACAGCAGCTCCCAGGCGTAGACCCATCTGCCCCCGACGAGCAGCAAGCCGCCGAGGAGCTCAAGAAGCAGTGCGAAGAGGAACATCGCTGGACGGGTTGATCAGAAAACGCGATTGGGCCTGCGCCAATAATTTTTCCGGATCGTCGTTCTTCGTCAGCGGATACGGGTGCCCCTTCAGCTTCAGCTGCTCTGAAGTCAGGCCCAATCGCGATTTGAACGATGCGTCGATTCGGGCCAGATAGGTCGTGGCACCCGCCAGGTCAGTCAACGGCATCAGCATCAAGAACACGCGTTGCCGGGCCTCATTGGTCGCCAGCATCAGCTGGTCGAGGCGCCTTCGTCGATCGACAATCAGGCGTTCGACCTCCTCCGAGCGATCGGACAAATCCAAAGTCATCGAGAGCAACACCGCGGGCAGCTCATACTTTCGACAGTCCTCGATGGCTCTTGCCAGATGCTGCACGAACTCCATCGTCGATGGTTCGTCGGTCGTCGACATCGCCGGCCCGAAAGCGAGCAGGTCGCCGACGTGGCCGGCGATCACCCCCAGCGTCTGCAAAGTCTTCTGGGTGAGAGCGACCATCGGCATGTCCCGGATCGCCACGATCGCCCAGATGCGCCCCGTCACATCCGAGATGGGAACTCCCGCCAGCAGTCCCGTGCCGTCATGAAATGAAGCCGAATCCCGAATGGTGATCAAATTCCCGGTCTCCAGCACCCTTCGGATAATCGGATCGTCCTCGCCGGCCCGCACGCCTGCACCGAGATGAGCGAGCGGAAGATCGGCAAGCCGCCGGTTCTCGACGGCGTACAAGGATGCAACCTGGACCGATCCGTAACCGGCGAACAGCTCTAAAATGCGATGCTCCAGGCCGAAGACGGGGGGAGGGCCATCGCGCGAATAGAGCAATTGCCGGCGAGTCGTCTTCAACGCTTCCTGGAGGCTGACCGGGGTTCCCGCCACTCGTTGCTCGAGCCGATCGTGCGAGATCTTCAGGAGATGGTAGGCGTGGGTGAATTCCTCCAGGCGCATCTGGAGATAGTTGCCGGTGATCCCGTAACGGCGCAGTCGCCTGGTCCAGGCGTCGGAGAACTCGCCGGCGAGCCCGCCGAACACCACCAGCCCAATGGCGAAGTGGGCGGGGAATCCATCGATCGGGAGCAGATGGGCCTTCCAGCTGAGGGCGATTCCCAGCGTCAGGGTGAGCCCGCTGGCAAAGCCATACAAAAATCCATACCGCAGACCCACCAGGAGAGGGGCCACCGCGGACCAGGCGAAGGAGGTTTTCAGGAAGAACGGGTCGTCGGAATGAAGCCCGTAGCCGAGGAGGGCGATCCCTCCGGTGACGATGGTGCTTTCGACCGCCGCCAGCCATCGAGGAGGCGGTCGAGGGTTCTCCGCTTCCGATCGCGCGGCGAAGAGCCTCGAGTGAATCATGGATGGAGCTCGGCGAGCAGCGAGGCGATGAGTTTTTGAGCCACTCCGCTGAGGGTTTCGCGCCCCCAGCCGGATCTCGAGCCCGATGCCGACCAGACCACCTTGCCCGACTCCAGCTCGATCACTTGAAGCGTAAGCCCGACGGCGGCATCTCCGTCCAACCCGGTGCGATAGGTCCACTCCTCCACGCTGCCGGTCATGCCATAGCTGAAGCCTTTGCCGCGGGCCCAGGTCAGGCTCTCCTCGAGACGCCGCTGCTCGTCGAAGTCGGGCGGAACATTGTCGGCCCGGGCGGCGGGGTAGTGCGACAAATCAGACACACCGCGTGCGCGCAGCAGCGTGCCCAAGATCGATTCCGCTCTTTCCCCGGCGTGAGGGTTTTCGCAGTAATTCAAGATTGGGAGCTGGACCCAGTGCGCCTTCGGATCCAGTGCGGGCCCGTGGTGCACCTGATACACGGCGCACCCAAGGTTCAAAACCAGAACAATGTTGCAAGCGATGAATCTGATCATCAAGAAGTCGTTACCCCAAGCGTCAAAGTCTACAGCAAGAGACGTTGGAGATAAGCAATCTCTACCGAGGTGTCTGCCTGTCCGGGCAATGCGCCGTGGTAGGTCCCATGGAAGGCGGAGAAGTTTATTTCCCCCATCCGCAGCACAGGTAGCCCCGCGCTGGCCTTGAGACTATAGCCAACACGTCCAGGAAGTCCGATCCACCCGCACCAGGTGTCTATTTCGTATCGCAGCGTGCTGATCAGACCTCTGGTTTGAGCCGGTCCCCAATTCCAAGAAAGGCCCACCCCTACGGTGTTGAGATTCGCCGGCACCAGAGCGCTCGGCGTCGTCCCGGCCGGGACGTAGGCCAGAAAGTCAGAGGGAAGCGCATTGCTCGGACGATTCGCAGCGATCGAACCATCCAGACGGATGCGCAGATCAGGATGAGACAGGAATAGGCGCTCCACCAGATCGAGGCGAACCAACAATCCATCCGCCAGCCGACCACCCGAACGGCTCTGATAATAGCGATAGCCGGCGCTCGCCAACACCAGCTCGCGCGAAGTCAGATTGAAATTCAAGCCCGCCTCCACCCGATGGCGGGTGGATTGCATGCGAAGGACACCGCTGTCGTCCGCGGTCTCGTTGAACGCGCCGAGGCCGATCGCTTCCAGCGTGCGGAGCAAGAGCGTTTGAGAGTGGGAAGCCTTGCCCATGAAGAGCCACTGATTGTCCCGCAGATTCGCTCCGGCGAGCAGCTGGGAATCACCCCCCGGCGTTCGCCAGTCCGAACGAAGCGCGAACTGCGCCTCTCCGGCCTCATTCTTCAGGCTGCCCTCGCCCTCCCGAAGCGTCAGCTGCGCATATTGCGCAGTGAATCCAAATGCGTGGCTGGAGGAAGTGGGTTGGTCGTAGTCGCCGGCCACGCCGAGCAGGCGCAGAGGCCCGAGCTGGTGAACGGTGGTCGTGACCTTTGCCGAAGAGGGCAGCTCCCTTCTCAACTCTTGAAGTTGGACGTTGAGCGCCTCGGCGTCAGCCCCGCGCGCCCGCGGCAGCGAGGATTGGGTCAGGCGCAGCGCGCGATCGGGCTCATCCAGGAGGCGTAGAGCGGCGACCTTGTCGAGGCTGGAGAGCGCATCCGCCTCATCGGTTGTAATTCTTCGTACCTCGGCCAAGTCATTGGTTGCCATGGCGAGGGAGAGGCGGGTCCAGGGATGAAGCTTCGAATGGCCAAGCAATCCCGCCGACGGAATGTTCTTCCGCTCCAGCTGCCAGTTGATGACCAGCTCTCGCGCCTCGGGATCCGAAGCCGACAGCAAGGGTTGCATCCATCGCATTGCCGCAGCCATTTCCCCGCGGCGGTGGACCTCCTCGGCAACCAGCCGCACGGACTCGCGGGTTTGGGCCGAGGAGGGGTCCAGGCGACGGAGGTAAACGGTGGACCGCAGGCGTCGCTGCGACTCCCCTCGCATCCGCCGGGCCGATTCGAGGTAGCCGGACTGCTCGAGTTGGTTCGCGTAAGCGAGCCTGGTCGCGGGTGAAGCGTCGTTGGCCATGGCCGCGCGGTGGAACCACCAGAGCGCTTCGGATTGGCGGTCGAGCCGCGACAGCGATTCCGCGTAGAGCGCCAGCCCTCCCGGATCCCTCGTCGGTTTCAGGCCATAAGACGTTGCAGCGCTCGCGAGCTCCGAACGAGATCCGTGCTCCAGGGCCAAAGACAACCTCTCGGTTCTGGCGGTTGCCGAACGGGGCTGGATCGACAGGGCTTGGTGGAATTCCTGAAAAGCCTCGGCGTAGCGTTTTTGATGAGCGGCCAGGCGGGCCCTGGCAAGCCAATAGAGCTCATATCCTGAAAACGCCGATTCATTCGGACGGATCCGTTCAATGTAGAAGGCGAGCCTGTCCCACTGTTCGGTCCGAGCCAGCTCGTCCATCGCGCGCAACAGGAAAATGGGCTTCCGAAATTTCTCCCAAGCCTTCTCGGCGATCGGCAACCAGGAGGACCGACCGGTTCGCATCGCAAGATCGATCAGACGATGGGTGGAAACCTCGTCCAGAGCCCCCGCATTCCATTGCCGGAGGTAGGCCTGCTCAGCGGTGGGGTAATCCACTCCCGCCCAGGCCAGATCTCCAAGCAACGCCCAGAACTCGGCGTCAATCGGATCGGTCGTCGGGGAATGGTCGCGCAGGCGCGCCAGGGCCTGATCCGGCCGGCGAAGTTGCCGTAGAATCTGCGCCTGGACGACGAGGCTCTTCGTTCGTGCTCCAAACCTCGCATCGATCGCCTCCTGGGCCTCCAGGGCGCCTTCGAGGTCGCGTTTTCTGCGCCGCAAGGAGACCAGATACTCCCAGGCCTCTTTGTCCCGGAGATGGCGCTGCAGATATTTCTGCGTCAAGTCCTCGGCGCGATCGGGTTCGGCCAATTCCTCGAGGGCTCGATTGGCGAGCATCAGCTCCGGAATCGACAAGCCGGTTCGTCGCGAGCGCGACTCCATCAGCGAAACAATGACCTCCCAGTCCCAGAGCGCCTCCGCCAGGGATAATGCCCGGTCTCGCGCCACGGCGGAGTTGGAATGAGTAGCCAACCAGGTCCATTGGGTCAGCGCCTGCTGGGGTTGCCCCACCCATTCCGAAATCTCCGCCAATCGAAGGCGATAGCCATTGTTCTCCGGATCCAGACGGACGAGACGGAGCGAGGTGGAGAAAGCGTCCAGGATGTTTCCCGCGCCGAGATCGACTTCGAGCTTTCGTTGCAGGACCCGCCGATCGTCTGGATCCAGGCGTGCTCGGGTCTCCATCCAGATCGACGCAAGGCGAGGGTTGTTCGCCGCCAGGGCAATGTCCACCGCGCGATCGAGCACCGCTCGCTGCTTGGCGAACGCCGCCGCGTACTTTCGGGCCCGCTCCAGCGCGTCGCTTGAAGCGCGAGACGCGTCCAGGGCCTGCACCACGGCTCTTGAAGCTTCCACTGCCGAGCTCGCGGAACGAGCCGCGGAATCGAAAGCGTTCGCTGCTTTGTCGGAGCTCCCGGCGGCGAGGTACCACCGGCCCGCTTCCAACCAACGATCGAAGCTTCGAGCCGGCTGCTGCACGGCGAGCTGAGCGTAGATGTTCGCCGCCAACTCGGGCCGCTCCATCCACAGGCAGGCGACGGCGAGCTCCGCCCTTTCTTCCGGATCAAGCTCTTCCCTCGCCAATCTTCGAATTGACTCGACCAGCTCGTCGGCCAATGCCTGACGTTCGGGTCGATCGGCGGCCAAAGCTTGCCATTCCACCAGGCGAAGGAGAACCGAGAGATGGCGTGCCTGGGCTCCCAGCGAGCCTTTCTGCTTGAGGAGTGGTTGAAGCTCGGCCCACGCCTCGTGGGTGTGACCTAGCGCGCGCAAGTGCCGAACCAACAAGAGACGCGCCGAGCTGTCGAAAGGCTCCACCCTGAGCCAGACATGCAGATATTTGACGGAGAGCTCGTCGGCCGCTTCGAACTGCGCAAGGTGCTCCCCCATTTGATCGCTGGGAAACAGGAGGACCAGCAGCGCTCCCAGCGCGACCACCATCAGCGACAGCGAGAGCGGGTTGAGCAGCCGCTCATCGTGCTTTAAGTTAGGTGAGAGGGCTACGGGCACGTGAGCGTCGCCGGGCCGGTGTCAGCCCCTGCAAAGTTGAACGACTGGCGTCCGTCCTTGAGCTCGCCCTTGATCGGCAAGCCTCCCGCCTTGACCCGGCAGGCCCCCGAGGTCCCGGCAAACTGCACCCGAACTGGCACGTGTCCGCGGATGCGAAAACCGACCCCTCGGTCCTGACGAGTCCATTGAACCACCGAGCCATTCGCCGCTTCCAGGTAGGGGCCGCGGGGCGGGTGATCCGTCAAAGTCAGGCGGATCCGCCCACCGATGACGCTGACGTATCTTCCCTGCGCGATGTCTCGCACCCCGATGACCCCTTCCGATTTCTCGAGGTCCGGCCAACCGAGCATTGGGTCGAGCCGCAGCGTCCGGATATTCTCCAGGCCGTCGATCTCCCACGCGCCGTCGAGTCTTCGGGCAAGGGTGACCGAATTGAAATCGCTCGCCTTGACCGCGTATTCGCTCAACCAGATCGGAAAGGGATGTTGAGACAAAGCCCAAAGGTAGACGCTCTCCAGGGCCTTGAGCGAAGCGACCTTGGATCCGGAATAAAAGTGATAGTAGAGGGAGATGGGCTTTTTCCGATAAGGCCAGTCCGTCAAACGAAACGTCTCGATCACCCGCTTGTATCCGTAGAAGGGCCCGGTCCACAGATTCGTGTAGACGCTCTCGTTCTGGACTGGGGTGTACACTTGATAGTTTCCCTCGATCGGGCAACCGATCGGAGCGATCTCGGTCAGCGAGCGCGTTTCCTCGGTGAT
>Ga0070708_100000735_pt1 | contig 24829 bp, 23 predicted proteins | sample KBSK5503metaG_FD_65469 | JGI IMG/M metagenome (GOLD analysis project Ga0070708, IMG submission 65469) | Corn, switchgrass and miscanthus rhizosphere microbial communities from Kellogg Biological Station, Michigan, USA - KBS K5-50-3 metaG | ecosystem: Host-associated > Plants > Roots >... | reverse complement strand
TTGGCGAGCATCGACGCGGCCCCCGGTTGGCTTGATACACTAGGCCACCGACGGCGGAGGTATCGTGGGCTACGAGGTCTACGTAACGCGCGCTGACAGCCATCTCGACACTCAGCAGCATCCAATTCCCGAAGCTGACTGGCTCGCGGTTTCGAGCAAAGACGCTTCGCTGCGCCTCTCGACGGAGGACTACCACGACCGGCGCTGCTCTGACGGCCGCGTCGAACGCTTTCACCCTTGGCGGTGGACTGCCCACCCCGATGAGCCGCCGCTCTGGTTTATCGATGGTGCGCTAACCGTAAAAAGCCCGGATATGGAGGGTGTTCGCGATCGGGTCCGCACTTATGAAGATTTCGTACGTTGGAGGTTCCGGTCACGACGTTGTTCTGACCGTCCAGCCCATAGCGGCCGCCTCAACTCCAGTTCCGACTCTTGGGATTTGGTGCCTTGCAGCCCTTGATATTGCTCGTTGCCAGTCTGGCATTACGTGCGGCGCACCGGGGCAACATGGATTGCTCCTAGTCAGCAGACAGGAATTCGCACGACCCCCGGAGTTCGCCGCTTACCGCTCGCGCATCGTCTCTCCCCGCGCGAGATGCATCGCCGCCTTCACCAGCAGCTGCGCCGACACGGGCGCCACGAGAAACAGGAACAGCGTGATGAGGAATTCATGCGCGGAGAATCCGGGACCGCGCACGGTGAAGTAGACCGCCGACGCGATCAGCACGCCGCCCACGCCGAGCGTCGTGGACTTGGTCGGGCCGTGCAGCCGCTTGAAGAAATCCGAGAACTTCACCAGCGCGAATGACCCCACCAGCGCAGTGAACGCGCTGACGACGAGCATCGTCGCGATCAGCGCGTCGGCCCACATCGGCAGTTGGTCGAGTGTGCTCATTGGATGATGTCACCACGGGTGACGTATTTGGACAGTGCCACGGTCCCGACGAAGCCGAGCAGCGCCACGACCAACGCCGCCTCAAACAGCAGTTGCGTGTCGTACTGAATGCCGAAGACGACGAGCAGCGCGATCGTGTTTACGTACAGCGTGTCGAGCGCGAGGATGCGGTCGGGCAGCCCGGGGCCGCGCAGCAGGCGCCAGGCGCTGAACAGCAGCGCAAGCGCGAATGCCGCCGCGGCGAAGGGGAGTATGGCGGTGGTCATTCGTAAATCTCCTTCAACGGCGCCTCGTAGCGCGTCTTGATCAAGGCCACGATCGCATCGGCGTCATCGACGTGGAAGGCATGCACCAAGAGGTACGAGCGATCCGCGGCGATGTCGGCGGTCAACGTTCCGGGCGTCATCGTGATAATGCCGGCGAGCGCGGTGATGGCCCAGTCGTCGGTGAGGTCGAGGGGCACGCGCACGAATCGGGGTTGAATCGCGGCTTCGGGGCCCAATACACGCCGCGCGACCACGGCGTTGGACACGACGATGTCCCAGAGCACCGTCAGCGCGAGCTTGAGCGCAACGCCGGGGCGATGCAGGTGGGGCCACGTACCGTCGGCGAGATGCAACCCGGCGAGCGGCAGCACCCATGCCAGCAATCCGCCCAAGACAACGTGTGCCGGCGCGATCGTGTTGTTGATCGCCAGCCACGAAAGCCACAGGACCAGCGACAGCAGCGGATGCGGCAGCAGGCGTCTCATGGCGGGATGCCCGCGGCGGGTGGCACCGGCGCGTGCTGCAACACGGCGTCGCTATAGAGGCGCGGCTGCGCAAGTTGTTGCGCCGTCGCGGCGGTGTACTGCGTGGCATTTCCCGCACCCACGAGCCAGAACAGTCCCGCAGCAGTGAGCATCGCGAGCGCGGCTCGATCGCCCGCGTGCATTGGCGATCCGATGGCCACGCCGTGCGTTTTCCAGAACAGGCTTCCGCCCGCGCGCGCGAACGCGAATGTCGCAAGCAATCCGCTGCCGAGCACGCTGACCCAGAACCACGCGGCGAAGGGCGCGTGCCCCGAGGCCTGCAGCATCAGCACCTTGCCGATGAATCCGGAGAGCGGCGGTAATCCGGCCGCCCCCACCCCGCCCATGAGGAACAGGAGGCCGAGCAAAGCAGGCTGCGACACGGGCGGCCCGCTACCGAAGCGATCCGCGCGCTGCCCGCGCTGCTCGGCAATGGCATGCGCGACGAGGAACAGCGCGGCGACGGTGAGCGTCGTATGCACGAGGTAATACAACGCGCCGCCCAGTGCGGCCGGACCGAGCGTGGATGCGGCGACTAGCATCCCCGACGAAATTACTACGATGTAGGCGATCAGCGCGATCAGGCGCTTCGCGGCCAGCGCGCCGAGCGCGCCGAACACGATGGTGGCGATTCCGAGCGCGAACAGCGTCGGCGGGCCCCACTCTGCCAGCAGGCCGTCGCTGCCGCCGAAGACGGTGAACGATACGCGCACGATCGCGTAGATTCCGACCTTGGTCATGATCGCGAACAGCGCCGCGACGGGCGCCGGTGCCGAGCCATATGTTTCGGGCAGCCAGAATCCCAACGGCAGCAGCGCAGCCTTGACGCCGAACACGACGAGCAGCAGCAACGCGGCCGCGCGCGCGAGGCCGGCATCCCACTCCGGCAACATCGGCAGTTTGATGGCCAGATCCGCGAAATTGAGCGTGCCCGCGACGCCGTAGAGCAGGCTCGCCGCGACCAGGAACAGCGATGCGCCGATCAGGTTGATCACGACGTAGTGCAAGCCGGAGCGCAGCGCGCGCCCGCCCGCGTTATGGAGGAGCATCGCGTACGAGGCGATCAGCAGCACTTCGAAGAAGACGAAGAGATTGAAGACATCACCGGTCAGGAAGGCGCCGTTCAAACCAGCCAACTGCATCTGGAAGAACGCGTGGAAGTGCGGGCCGCGTGCGGACAACCGCCACGCCGCAGCAAGGCTGGCCAGCGCAATCACCGCGGTCAGCGCAACCATCATCGCCGATAGCCGATCCAGCACCAGCACGATGCCGAAGGGCGCGCGCCAGTTGCCGAGCAGGTAGACGCCGATCTGGTCCGTTGCGGCCGCGGCGACGAACCGGAATGCGATGAACGCTACGGCCACGGTCACCAGCAGCGACAACGGCGCCTGCCACGCGGGACGGACGCGCTCGACGAGGAGCAGCACCGCCGCCGCAAGCAGCGGCAGCACGACCGGAACGACCAGCCAATGGTCTGTCATCGCGGCAATGCTTCGACCACGGTTTCTTCTTCATCGGCGTCGCACGCATCGCCGTGATTCACGAAGCGCCCTTTGAGCGCGAGGGTCAACACCAGCGCCGTCATCGCAAAGGCGATCACGATGGCGGTCAGCACCAGCGCCTGCGGCAGCGGATCGGCGTAGTGCGCGAGCGTGGGCGGAACCCCCTCGACGATGATGGCCGGCGCGCCGAACGTCAGGCGCCCCATCGCGAAGATGAAGAGGTTGACTGCATAGGAAAAAAGCGTGAGCCCCAGGACGACGTCGAACGTGCGCGCGCGCAAAATGAGCCACACGCCGCACGCGGTGAAGACGCCGATGGCGACGGAGAAGAATCCCGCCGTCATGCGTCGGGCTCCAGGTCGATTCCCTTCGGCAGCAGGCCCGGTGAGATCGTCGCGAGCATCGTCGCGGCGACGACGGTCACGAACACACCCAGGTCGAAGAACGCTGCGCTGGCGATCGGCACTTCACCCAGAATCGGCAGCACCGGATGCACGAACGCGCCGGTGAGAAAGGGATAGCCGAGCAACACGCTGCCGCCACCGGTCAGCGCCGCGGCCAGCAGTCCTCCCGCAATCCACGGCTGATACGGAAGATGCGCGGGATCGAGGATCGGCCGCCCCCCTCCTCCGATGCGCAGGACCAGGATCGCGCACGCGAGCACCAATCCGGCGATGAAGCCGCCGCCCGGAAGATTGTGGCCGCGCAGGAACAGAAACACCGCCACCAATGCCGCGAGCGGCAGCACGACGCGCGTTACCGTGCGCACGAGAAGCGGATTCCAGTCGTCGGCAATGTCGGCGTCGTGGTGATCGCTGCGAACGTGGAATCCCGCGAGCAGCGCGAACACGAGGAGCCCGGCCGCCGCCAAGACGGTGATCTCGCCCATCGTGTCGAAACCGCGAAAGTCCACGAGGATGACGTTCACGACGTTAGTCCCGCCACCCTCGGGCAGCGCCTTGGCCAGATAGAAAGGCGCGATCGACGCGAACGGGCGCGTGAGGATCGCGTAGGCAACGGCGGCCATGCCGAGGCCCGCCGCAACGGCGATGGCCGCATCGCGCCACTTGCGGCCCGCGCCGAACTCGACGGGTGATGTTTGCGGCAGGAAATGCAACACGATCATCATCAACGCAATCGTCGCCACTTCGACCAGCAATTGCGTCAATGCGAGATCGGGCGCGGAAAACAGCACGAATGCGAGGCTCACCGCAAGCCCGGCCGCGCCCAGCAGCATCAATGCAATCAGGCGGTGCCGGTAATTGATGGTCGCGGCAATGGCCGCCACCACGCCCAGCAGCCAGACCAGTGCGCCCAAGACCGGGGGCGGCTCGGCGCCCGAATCCATGGGGACCGGCGAGGCACCAAACCCGTTGCGGAATAGCGGCGACGCCATCGCAGCGAATGCGACCACGACGATCCACACGAGATGCCGCGGCAGGCTCGCCGAGGGAAGCCACGTAACGAGCCTGCGCGCCAGCGTCTCGACGCCGCCGACCACGGCATCGAACGCATGCTTGCCGGACACCGGGAGCCGTGTCACCGAATGGAGATTGATCGTATGCTGCAACCCGAAGTAGAACGCCACGCCCGCGACGAGTGCGACCGTGCTCATCATGAGCGGAACGTTGAAGCCATGCCAGAGCGCGAGGCTGTATTCCGGCAACGCGCCCAGCGTGCCTTTCACCATCACGGCCAGCACGGGTCCGACGGTCCAGTTGGGAGCGACACCGACGGCGAGGCACACGACCACGAGTGCTTCGACCGGAACGCGCAGCCAGCGCGGCGGCTCGTGCGGCGTCTTCGTCAGCCCGACGGGCTCGCCGTTGAAAAACACATCGTGGATGAAGCGCATGCTGTACGTCACCGCCAGCGACGCGGCGACCGTTGCGGCGATCGGAACGATGAACTCGATCCAGCGATGCGCATCGAGATCGATCGTCTCGGAGAAGAACATCTCTTTCGACAGGAAGCCGTTGAGCAATGGCACGCCGGCCATCGCGCCCGAGGCGACCATCGCCAGCGTTGCGGTGATCGGCATGAAGTGCCAGAGACCGTTCAACTGCCGCATGTCGCGCGATCCCGCCTCGTGGTCGATGATGCCCGCGGCCATGAAGAGCGACGCCTTGAACGCGGCGTGGTTCAGGATGTGGAACAGGCCCGCGACGACGGCGAGCTGCGAATCGAGCCCGAACAGGAACGTGATGAGACCGAGGTGGCTGATCGTTGAGTACGCGAGCAATCCCTTCAAATCCTGCTGGAAGATCGCAACCGCGGCGCCGAACGTCATCGTGATGAGCCCGGTGCCGCTGACGACGTAGAACCAGAGATCGCTCCCGCCGAGCGTCGGGTAGAGGCGCGCAAGTAGGAACACGCCAGCCTTCACCATCGTCGCAGAATGCAGGTACGCCGACACGGGTGTGGGCGCGGCCATCGCGTGCGGCAGCCAGAAATGGAACGGGAACTGCGCCGATTTGGTGAATGCGCCCAGCAGGATCAGCACCAACGCGACCGGATACAGCGGGTCGGCGCGAACGAGTGCGCCCGCACCCAGGACGACATCGAGCGAATAGCTGCCGACGATTTGGCCGAGAACGATGACGCCGCCCAGCAGGCACAGGCCGCCCATCCCAGTCACCGTGAGCGCCATGCGCGCGCCCTGTCGCGCGTCCGAGCGATGGGTCCAGAAGCCGATCAGCAGGAACGACGACACGCTCGTCAATTCCCAGAACACGACCAGGAGGATCAGGTTGTCGGCGAGCACGATCCCCAGCATCGCCCCCATGAACGCCAGCAGATACGCGAAGAAGCGCGCCGGCGGATCGTCGGCCGAAAGGTAGTAGCGCGCGTAGAGCACCACGAGCGCGCCGATGCCGCAGACGACGAGCGCGAACGTCCACGCGAGCCCGTCCATCCGGAATCCGAAATTCACATTCGCGAACCACGGTGCCGACACGCGAAGAATTTCGCCCGCGAATACGGCCGGCGCGGCGACGCCGAGGAGCGCGCATCCCGCGAGCGCGGTCAGACCGGCGAGCCACGCAGTCGCGTTGCGCGCGGTGTCGGGCAGCATCGCGCACGCGACGGCCGCGACGAACGGTAGCAGGACCAGGACAGCCAACATCATGCCCGGGCCTTCAGTGCCTCAGGCAATTTCGTCCCCCGTGTCGCGATGGGCGCGTCCCGCATCCGTCCGCACGTCCTTCGCCTGCCTCTTGCCCTCGTCGAACTCGGCGCGCCTGCGCGCGATTTCCTCCGGCGTGAGTTGCTCGATGTTGCAATAATCGAGTTTCCAGTCGGGATTCGCGCTCCAGGTGAGCGGGGATTGCACGGTCGTCCGTGGCGCCGCAGCCGTTTCGAGGACACACAACGCGAGGTCGAGCGTGAACGCCTGCGACTCCGGATCCGTCGGCCGGCCCGCGGCATTGCCGAGTGGGAAATCGGAGAACAGCAATCGCGGTACGCCCACGTACTCGACGATGTCCTTCGCGCATCCCATGATGATGGTGGAGATGCCGTTCTCCTCCAGCATTCGCGCGGCCAGGCTCACGGTCTGGTGGCAGACGGGGCAGTTGGGAACGAGGATCGCCGCATCGGCTTCGTCGGCCTTGCAGCGCGCGACGATCTCCGGACAATCGATGTCGAGCGTCACGCGATGGCTGCGATTGGTCGGAGCTCCATGAAAGCGTGGTGCGACGGACCCGATGCGGCCCGTGGCCGCCCTCAGGCGCAATTCCGACAGCGGGAAGTACGCGGCAGGGTCCTCGGCGGTCGTATGCTTGCGGTCGATCGCGACGTGCGAGATGCGCAGATCGGGGTCCCGCGCAGTATCGCCCGAGTAAACGGTGTAGAACTTCGCCTTCGCGTTGTAAGGGGCGCCCGGCCCCTGATCGCCCTTGTCCGGTTGGTACGGCGCCGCCGTCGTGATGAGCGCGATCCGGCATTGCGACAACGGCTTCCCGAGCGGATGAAACGGCACGTCGGCGTAATGCGCCCACGCGTACGGCGCGCCATAGCCCAGCGCCTGGTAATAGTCGCGGACCCGTTGCAGGTAGGGGATCGCCACGTCGTGGGGCGCAGCGAAGCTGCCCACGGCGCCTGTGATCCTAGGCCAGAAGCAGGATGTGGACGCGAAACGGTCCATGCGCGCCGAGCACGATCGTCTGTTCGATGTCACCGGTGCGCGAAGGCCCGGAAATCATGTTGATCGCGCGTGGCAGGCCGCCATACGCCGAGCGGACGAGCGCGAACGCCTCCTCCATCCCCGACACGATGCGATCCGCATTCAGTACGGCGATATGCGTGTCGGGAAGCAACGTCGTTGCTGTCGGTGTTGCGGCACCTGTCGTGAAGACCAGCGTGCCGGTCTCGGCGATGGCGCAGAACGACCCCGTGATGCCGAGGCGATCGTGGCCGATCGTCGGACGCGCCTCGATCTTGAGCCCCGCTCCGCTCCAGTCGAGGTCCGCGAATTCGGGCCAGCAGACGCCCGCGTGCGATTTCTGCGCGGCCAGCGACGGCGGCAATTCGAGCGCATCGAGGTACCGCGCCACTGCGGCAGGGATTTCGCTTCGCGACGCGATGCGCTCCACCGTGCTGGACATGTCGGTCGCTCGCTGCAGAAAGCGTGCGACGAGATCCGCAGGCATCGAGGGCCGCGGACCCTGCGCGTGTGCCGCGAGATACGCCTCCGCATCCGCCTGGGCCTTGCCGTCATCGCCGGTCTTGCGCAGCGCCTTGCGCGCGCGGTCGAGAATCGCATCGCGCGACGCGCGGTTGTCCGCGACGGACGTCATCACACGACCCCCACGGCACTCACGTCTTGCCGCCCTTGCGCACGAAATCGGCGAGCCGCGAAATACCGTTCTCGATCGCCTCGTTGGACGCGGCATAGGAAAAGCGGATGTGCTGCCCGTCACCCGGCACGCGGCGGCCGAAATGAATGTCGGCGAGAACCGCGATGCCCGCCTCGTGCAGCAGCCGCTTGCGAAAGGCCTCCGAGTCCGCGCAACCGGTACGCGCGCACGCCTCGGTCACATTGGGCCACGCGTAGAACGCGCCACCCGGTGTGGCGCAGCCGATGCCGGGAACATCGTTCAGCAAGCGCACGATGAGGTCGCGGCGCTCGAGGAAACGCGCGCGCATAGCGTCGGCGGCGTCCTGGGGTCCGGTGATCGCGGTCACTGCCGCCCACTGCGAAATCTGCGACGCGCAGGAATCGGTGTTGGTGATCCAGCGCGTGAACACCGGCGCCAGCGCGCGGTTGGCGACGTAGCCGATCCGCCACCCGGTCATCGCCCAGGTCTTCGACGCGCCGTCGCTGATGATCGTGCGCTCAAGCATGCCCGGGCGCGTGGCGAGCGAGTCGAAGCGGCCGTCGTACACGAGGCGCGAATAGATTTCGTCGGCGAACACCCAGATATGCGGATGCCGCATGAGAATCTCGGCAATGGCGTCGAGATTTTCGCGATCGAGGATTCCGCCCGTCGGGTTCTGCGGCGTGTTGAGGATCAGGAGGCGCGTGTTCGGCGTGATCTTGGCTTCGAGTTCCGCCGGATCGAAGGCGAATCCACGCGATTCGCGCAGGAAGATCGGCACGGGCACGGCGCCGTTGGCATGAATTTGCGATTCGTAGATCGGGAATCCGGGCACCGGATAGATCACCTCGTCGCCGGCGCCATAGTCCGTGACCGAAGCGATCGTGTAGGCGATGAATGGCTTGGCGCCCGCGCCCACGACCACGTCATCTGGTGCGATATCGAGGCCGCGCCGCGAACCGAGATCGTGCGCGGCGGCCGCACGCAACTCGTCGATGCCGGCGCTCGGCGTGTAGCCATGCTTGCCGCCGCGAATCGCCGCGATGGCCGCGTCCTGCACATTGTCGGGCGTCGGGAAGTCGGGCTGTCCGATGCAGAACGAAACGATGTCCTTGCCCTGGCGGATCAGCGTGTTCACCTCGGCCAGAACGACGAATGCGTTTTCGGTTCCGAGCGATTCGGCGCGGCGCGAGAGCCGCGGCAGCGTGGGATGGGGTGCGTTCATCGACCTGCCTCTTTCTGGCGCTGCCGGTACAGTGTGCGGAATGTGCGGCCCGAAGGTGCGGGCATGTCACGCTCGTCGGTCCATCCGCCGCCCAACGGCAGTTTCCCGATCATGCCATCTTTGCCCGCCATGAGCCGCAGCATCCGCACGCCCCAGCCGGACAAGACTCCATAGAGCGCCGGGTGCAGCGCGAGCCAACTCCACAGCCTGATGCCTGCCTGCTCCTGCCATGGCCGAAGCTGACGTTCGAATTCCTTTTCGCGCAGCTTGCGCTGCAGGTCGGGCAGCGGAATCTTCACCGGGCACACGACGCCGCACTGATTGCACATCGTCGACGCGTGCGGCAGGTCGAGCGCGTTTTCGAGGCCGACGTACATCGGCGTGAGGATCGAGCCGATCGGACCCGGATACACCCATCCGTACGAATGGCCGCCGATGTTCTGGTACACCGGGCAGTGGTTCATGCACGCGCCACAGCGGATGCAGCGCAGCGCCTCGCGGACGTCGCTGCCCAGCACCGCCGTGCGCCCGCTGTCGACGACGATGAAATACATGTGCTCGGCGCCGTGGAACTCGCCCTCGCCCTTGGGCCCGGTCAGGATGTCCACATAATTCGAGATCGACTGCCCCGTCGCCGAGCGCGGCAGGAGCCGCATCAGCGTCGCCACGTCTTCCAGCGTCGGAACGATCTTTTCGATGCCGGAAATCGCGACATGAACTTTCGGCAGCGTCGTTGTGAGCGTCGCGTTGCCTTCGTTGGTGACGACGACGACCGAGCCCGTTTCCGCGACGAAGAAATTGCCGCCGGAGATGCCCATGTCGGCGGTGAGATAGTGGCCGCGCAATTCGCCGCGCGCCTCGAGGCAAAGCTCGTCGATGCCGGACTTCATCGGAGTGCCGTGCTTCTGGTGGAAGAGCTGCGCGACCTCCTCCTTGCTCTTGTGCAGCGCCGGGCCGATGAGGTGCGACGGCGGCTCGTAGTCATTGATCTGGAGGATGTATTCGCCGAGGTCGGTTTCGACCACGGTCAAACCTGCGGCCTCGATGGCGTGGTCGAGCGCCGACTCCTCCGACACCATCGACTTCGACTTGATGATCTTCTTCACGGCGTGCCTTGCCGCGATTTCCAGGATGAGCGCGTTGGCGTCCGCGGGCGTTTCCGCAAACAGGACCGTCGCACCCCGTGCCGTCGCGTTGCGCTCGAAGATTTCGAGCCACGTGTCCAGATTGTCGAGCGCGCGCTGCCGGATGGCCCGCGCCGCGTCGCGCGTGCCTTCGAAGTCGTCGAGCTCGACCATCGACGCCTTGCGCTTCTGGACGAACTTGGTCTTGATCTTCTTGAGATTGCGCTGCAGCCCGGCGTCGTTCAGCTTGACGTGGGCGTTCTCCTTGAAGTGCATCGACGCGACTTGCATGCTATCCCGCCTCGCTCGCCAGGACTTCGGCGATATGCAATACCTTCGTCGTGGTGTCGCCACGCCGCCGCAGCCGCCCTTCGATGTTCAGCATGCATCCCAGGTCGCCCAGGACCACCGCGTCGGCGCCCGAGTCGGCGATGTTCTGGCACTTGTTGTCGGCGAGCCGCGCCGAGATTTCCCCGAATTTGATCGAGAACGTGCCGCCGAATCCGCAGCATGTTTCGCATTCGGGCATTTCCGACAGTTGCACGCCGGGCATCGTGGCCAGCAGCGCGCGCGGCTGCGCCTTGACGCCCATTTCGCGCAATCCGGCGCAGCTGTCGTGGTAAGTCACCTTGCCCGCGAACGTTCCGGGAAATTTGTCGACCTTGAGCACATTGGCGAGAAAGTCGGTGAGCTCGAAGGTCTTCGCGGCCAGCTTGGAGACGCGCGCCCGCATCGCCGGATCGTCGGCGAAGAGCTCGCCGTAGTGCGTCTTGATCATGCCGCTGCACGAGCCCGACGGCGCGACTAAGTAATCGCAATCGTCGAATTCGGCGACGACCTTGCGCGCGAGCGCGATGGTGTCCGCGCGATCGCCGGAATTGTAGGCCGGCTGGCCGCAGCACGTTTGCGCTGCCGGGACAAACACGTCGGCCCCATTGGTTTCCAGGAGCTTCAACGCCGCGAAACCGATCGAGGGGCGCATCAGGTCGACAAGGCAGGTTACGAAAAATCCGACGCGCATGAGGGTCCGGAAAGGGCAGATTCGCGAGCCTTGCTTTCCGGACATCTTAGCACGCGACGGCGACGGCCCGCCGGCGCCGGCGCCCTTCCGAACTAAGCCTCCACGTCGACCGGAGTGCGCGTTCTGGCGCTTGCCGCGAGTGCGTCCAATGTCAACGCGATGTCGATCGATTCTTCCGGCGTCGCGCCCGTCCATCGGCTCCAGCCATGCCGAACCAGATCGTGAAAGGATTCCGCTTCGGCCAGAAAACCGTTGCAGGACGCGGTCTCGATCGTTTCGCGCGGTGCGTCCCAGCCGGTCCCTCGCCTGACCTCCAGCAGCGGAGGGAACGCGGCAGACGTGTCGTTGAAATACGTCGTGCTGATACTGCCGGCATCACCCACGATCAAGGCGTGCCGGTGACGCGCCGTGGCGAAGCTGCAGGAGATTTGCGCAAGGAGACCGCTTGCAAATTCAATCGTGGCGGCAGTCGAAAGATCGACACCCGATTCGGCCCATCGCGAGCCTGCGTAAACGCGCTTGGGCCGTTCGCCGCTGATCGTCCGGACGAGGCTCACCGGATAGGACCCGGCATCCATCAACGCACCTCCCGCCAAGTCCGGATTCATCCGGATGTTCGTCGCGTCGGAGAGCGAGAATCCGAAAGCGGCCTGAACGAGTTGCAGGCGGCCAATGGCGCTGGCCGCGAGCAGCTCCCTCATCTTCAAGGTTTGGGGCTGGGCGCGATAAGGATAGGCCTCCGCCAAGTAGACGCCGTTCTTCTTCGCAGCATCGAACATGGCGCGCGCTTCCGCTGCGCTTGCTGCGAGCGGCTTTTCGCACAACACGTGTTTGCCCGCTTCGACGGCGCGGATCGACCAGGCCGAGTGCAGGTTGTTGGGCAATGGCACATAGATCGCGTCTATTTCGGGATCGGCCAACAATCCCTCATACGTCGGGTGGACCCGCGCGATTGCCATGTCTCCGGCGAAGGCCGTCGCGCGGTCGATATCACGGCTGGCCACCGCCGTCACAACGACCTTTTGCGACAGACGCACGGCTTCGATGAACAGGCGCGCAATCTTTGCGGCGCCGAGAACTCCGATCCGCAGAGCGCCTTGGGGCGAGACTTTCACCCTAGCGCACCAATCCGCCGCAGAGCATTTGTGCGACGCAGTCCTGAATGTGAGTGACGAGCGTCGCCTGTGCCGACCGCCAATCGCGCTCGAGCGCAAAGGCCAGCAGCTTGCGGTGCTCGCCCGCGGCGGCCGCGCCGCGAAAGACGGCCGCGATCATGAGGTAGCGCAGGTACTTGTCGTAGATCGCCGCATGCGTGTCGAGAAGAACGCGAGAGCCACAGGCAGAAATGAGTGCCTGGTGAAATTCCCTGTCGTATCGGCGCCAGGTCTCCTGCTGCGACGGGTCTCCTGTTTCGAGGCGCTTTTCCATCGACGCGAGTTTGTGGTGCGCGGCGACGACGCGTCCCTCCCACTCCATGTCGCCCGATTCGAACGAGCTTCGCAGCGCGTGGCATTCGAGCAGTTGCCGCATTGCCGCAACTTCCCGCAGGTCAGTCGGCGAAATTGACGCGACCTCGAACCCCCGGGACCCTTCGGCGAGGATCAGCCCCTCGGAGGCCAGGCGATTGAGAAGTTCACGCAGCGTGCTAACCGCCGTGCCGTAAGCGTCGCGCATCCGGTCGAGCGTCAGTTTCTGGCCCGGTGCCAGGCGCCCGAAAACGATGTCGGCGCGAACCCTTCGATAGGTCGTTTCCCCGACACTCGCCAATTTTGGCGACACCTGACTTGGCGACACCTGATCCGCGATTGCCCGGCGCGCCCCAGGGAAGTGAGCGGCCTGCCGCGGGGTTTTTCGGCTCGGACGCCTTGCTGATGCCCTCGACATTGCGGTCCTTTGCTTTTGCATGATGATATTGATACTCTCATACGAAAACAATAATATATGATACTCATGCCTCTACATCATACCAACGCTTCATGTCCGGCATCCCGTCAGCGTCGAACTGACGCCTGCCCATAACGGAGGGTCTCCATGCAATCCAAGCTCACACGTCGTTCGCTCCTCACGGCCGGTGCATCGATGCTGGCGCTCGGAGCGTTGCCGCACGCCCACGCGCAGGCCAGGACCAAATTGCGGTTCAGCGCCGCGTTCACGGAGCAGGATCTGCGCGCGGAGGCCTACAAGTCGTTCGCGACAGCGATCAAGGATGGATACGATTTCGAGCCCTATTGGAACAACACGCTGTTCAAGCAGGGAACCGAGTTGGTCGCCCTCCAGCGCGGCAACCTCGAAATGTGCAATCTCGCACCCGCCGACATTGCCAAGCAAGTTCCGGCGTGGTCACTGATGACCTCGGCCTACCTGTTCCGCGACGCCGACCACATGAAGAAGACGTTCAAGAGCGACGTGGGGCGCGAGTTCATCAAGATGGCCCACGACCAGCTCGGGATCCAGGTCGTCACGCCGGTCTATTTCGGCACACGCAATGTCAATCTGAAGCCCGACAAGCAGATCAGGACGCCGGCGGACCTGGCCGGCATCAAGCTTCGGATGCCGCCGGGCGAATACTGGCAGTTCCTTGGCGAGTCGATCGGCGTCAACCCGACGCCTGTGGCCTTTGCCGAGGTCTATACCGCCCTGCAGACCGGAGCAATCGACGGCCAGGACAACCCGCTGCTGCTGAGCAAGCTCATGAAATTCTACGAAGTGACGACGCAGTTCGTCCTGACTGCTCACGTGGTCGGTTACGACGTAATGGTGGTCACGAGCAAGATCTGGGACGCAATGCCGGCGGCGCAACAGGCCGGGTTCCAGGCGGCCGCCGAAAAGGCGGTGGACGATTACACGTCGAAATTCAATGCGCAGGAGAAGGATGTCATCGAGTTCTACAAGGCCGAGGGGAAGAAGGTCTACACACCCGACATCAACGCCTTCCGCACGTTTGCCCAGAAAAAATACCTCGACAAGTACGGCCCGGACTGGCCCAAGGGCGCGCTCGAGCGCATCAACGCGCTCTGATTCGACAGCGTGTCGGCAACAGTGATTGCCGCCGTCCGATGGCTGCGCAAGCGCGCCGAGGATGTCCTCGTCGCGCTGATCGCGACCATGTTCATCTGCTTCCTGCTGCAGATCGCTTTTCGCTATCTGCTGAACCGGCCACTCGGCTGGACCGAGGAAGTGACCGTGCTTTGCTGGGTATGGGTGGTGCTGTGGGGCGCGGCATTCGTGTTGTCGGACCCGGACGAAATTCGCTTCGACATCGTCTACGGCCTCGTCCCGGAGCCCACCCGGCGTGTGTTCACGGTCATCTCCGGCATCGCGCTGATCGTTCTCTTCGTCGTCTCGCTGCCTGCCACCTGGAGTTACGTGGCCTTCATGAGACGCGAGAAATCGGCCTACCTGGGGATGCGCTTCGACTATCTGTATTCGATCTACGTCTTCTTCGCCATCGCCTGCATCGTCAGGCACGCACGCCTCGTGTGGCACGCGCTTCGCGGCAGGGACTCGCCTGAAGTGAATACCGTTGAAGACGCGGACCGGGCCTGATGCCGAGCCATTTCACGCTGTGCATCGTCGTCCTGATCATCCTGGCCGTGCTGGGCCTTCCGATCGGGCTCTCGATGATCGCCGCGTCGCTCTTCTACCTGCTGGTGTCCGGGCTCGACTTGGGTACCGCGGCGGAGCAGATCCTGAACGGGCTCTTCAACAGCTATGTGTTGCTGGCCGTGCCGCTTTTCATCCTTGCCGCGGATTTGATGAACAGCGGCAGCCTCACGGATCGCCTGCTCAAATTCTGCCTGGTGCTCGTGGGGCGGTTTCGCGGCGGGCTCGGACACGTCAACGTCGTGGCGAACATCATCTTCGCGGGAATGTCGGGCTCGGCCATCGCCGACGCCGTCGGCATCGGCCGCATCATCATCGGCATGATGACGCGCGGCGGCAAATATCCGGTCGAGTATGCCGCGGCGATCACCGCATCGGCGGCCATCATCGGGCCGATCATTCCGCCGTCCATACCGATGGTCATTTACGCGCTGGTCGCCGACACTTCGATAGGCTATCTCTTCCTGGGCGGCGTGATACCCGGATTGTTGCTTGGCGTGGCGTTCATGATCATGAATGCATTGATCGCCCGGCGCAGGAAATATCCGGTGGAGCCAAGCGTTCCGATGCGCGAGATTCCGCGCATTACGTTGAACGCGTTCCCCGCGCTGATGCTCCCCGTCGTTCTGCTGTTCGGCATTTATGGCGGCGTAATGACGCCCACCGAGGGCGCGGCGGCAGCGGCGGCATACGCATTGCTGGCATCGGCACTGCTGTACCGCTCGATGTCGCTCAGGCAGTTGTACGGGGTGCTTCTGTCGAGCGCCAAGGCGACGACATCCGTCGGAATGCTGATTGCCGGAGCGCTGGTTTTCAACTACGTGGTCACGATCGAAAAGGTCCCGCTGTCGGTTCAGCACTTCATAGACGGCTTTCAACTGACGGCCGTGGCGTACCTGCTTCTCGTCAACGCGATTCTGCTGGTCCTGGGGTGCCTGCTCGAGGGAACCACGATTCTTCTCGTCATCGTGCCGATCCTGATCCCGACCGCCAAGGCGCTGGGCATCGATCTCGTGCAATTCGGCGTCGTCGTCGTCGTGAACGTCATGATCGGGCTCCTGACGCCGCCATTCGGGCTGCTGCTGTTCGTCGTCGCCAACATGACCAGGAAGCCTCTGATGTCCATCGTGCGCGAGGCCACGCCATTCATCTTCGTCGCGATTGTCGTGCTCGCCATCATCACGTTTGTCCCGCAGACCGTCCTCTGGCTGCCAAGAGTGATGGGCTACAAGGGCTGACATGCCTTTCGGAAGCCATCCACCATGCCAAGCGCCAAACCGATCTATATCCTGAATGGTCCCAATCTCAATCGCCTGGGTCAGCGAGAGCCGGAAATATACGGGAGGGCAACGCTCGCGGAGATCGAAACGCAATGCAGGGATGAGGCGCCGGATCAGACGATTGAATTCCGGCAGTCGAACAGCGAAGGCCAGCTCATCGATTGGATCCACGAGGCCATCGACCGCGGAAGCGGCATCATCATCAATCCGGCGGCCTACTCGTTTACGTCAATTGCAATCCTCGACGCGCTGAAGATGTTCCCCGGACCCATCATCGAACTTCACATTTCGAACATCCATCGCCGGGAGGAGCACTATCATCATTCCTACGTTTCGAAGGTCGCCACCGCGGTCATCGCCGGATTCGGACCGAACGGCTATCGGATCGCCGTTCGCGCCATCGTCGAAATGAATGCCCAGGGCGGCGCCCGCTAGAAATACGCGGATTGCGCCAGGGCGACGGCGCACAGGCCCATCAGCAGTTGCGGCAGGATCCCGAACAGAAGCAGCGCCAACCCGTTGGCCGACATGAGCCACTGCGTGTCGCCGCGCACTTCGATGGGTGAGCGATCGACGGGATCGTCGAAGTACATGAGCTTGACGATCCGCAGGTAATAAAACGCGCCGATCAAGGCGGCCAGCACGCCGACGATGGCAAGCCAGACGTAGCCGACCTTGATCGCCGACTGCAGGACCAGAAGTTTTCCGTAGAAGCCGATCGTCGGCGGCACGCCCGCCAGCGAGAACATCGCCAGCAGCATGATGAAGGCCCACCAAGGCGAGCGCTGGTTGAGGCCCTTGAGATCGTCGATCCGGTCGGCCTCGAAGCCGTCGCGCGACAGGAGCAGGATCATTCCGAACGAGACCAGGCTCGTCATCACGTAGCTCAGGATGTAGAACATCGCCGCCGTGTAGCCGTAGACGTCCGCGCCCAGGAAGCCCATCAGCACGTAACCCATGTTGGCGATCGTCGAGTACGCCAGCATCCGCTTCAAGTTGGTCTGTGCGATCGCGACGACATGCCCGAGCGTGACCGACAACAGCGAAAGGATCGCCAGCATGCCCTGCCATTGCAGCAGCATCTCGGCCCCGCCGAGCGCGCCGGCCAGCAGCCTCAGCAGCATCGCGAACGCCGCGAATTCCGGCACCGTCCCGATCAGCAGCGTGATCGCCGTCGGCGCGCCCTGGTAAACGTCGGGCACCCACATGTGGTAGGGGACGGCGCCTAACTTGAACGCGATGGCCGAAACCACGAACACGAGGCCAAAGACCAGCAACACCGGGTTGTCGCCCTTGCCCACCAGCGATTGCGCGACCAGGTCGATCTGCAGCGTGCCGGTCGCGCCGTAGATCATCGACATCCCGTAGAGCAGGATGCCCGACGCCAGCGCGCCCAGCACGAAGTATTTCATTGCGGCTTCGGAAGGCACCCGCTCGTCGCGCTGCAGCGCCACGAGCGCATAGAGCGACAGCGACATCAACTCCAGGCCCAGATACAGCGTCAGGAAATGGTTGGCGGTGATCAGCACCTGCATTCCGAGCAGCGCGAACAGCATCAGGACGAACGTCTCGCCACGGAAGAGGCCGCGCGCCGCCAGATAGGCACGCGAGTAGAACAGGACCAGCGACAGCGCGATGAAGCTGAACACGCGCAGCACGTCGGCGACCATGTCGGCCACCATGACATTGTGGAATGCATGGACGATCTCGTCGTGCATGCCACGCACCGTGACGCATGCGGCGATCAGCAGAGCGAACTGGGTGAGCCAGTAGCTGACGTGGCGTTTTTCGTCCGGCATCCACACGTCGACGAGCAGGATCAGCGAAGCCGCCGTCGCAATGACGATCTCGGGGAGTACGGGCTGGAAGTTCACGTGGGCTCTACAGTTTGCTTCTGGCGACATGCGCCAGGAGATCGGTGACCGAAACGTGCATCACGTCGATGAAAGGCTTGGGCCATACGCCCAACAGCAGGACGGCCGCCACCAGCGTTCCCAGCAGCCAGAATTCGCGGCGATTGAGATCCGCGAGCGCCGCGACGTGCGCGTTGCCGACGCCGCCGTAGATCACGCGCTTGTACATCCACAACGTGTACGCCGCGCCGAGGATCAGCGACAAGGCCGCAAGGAACGCGATCCAGAAATTCAATTTGACGGCAGCGAGGATGACCAGGAACTCGCCCACGAACCCGGACGTGCCGGGAAGCCCGGCGTTGGCCATCGAGAACAGCATGACGAACGCGGCGAATTTGGGCATCGTGTTGGCCACGCCGCCGAAATCGGCGATGACATGCGTGTGCATGCGGTCGTACAGCACGCCGACACAGAGGAACAGCGCGGCCGAAACGAACCCGTGCGAGACCATCTGCGCGAGGCCGCCCTCCATGCCCTGCACGCTGAAGAGAAAAAACCCCAGCGTCACGAAACCCATGTGCGAGATCGACGAATACGCGATCAGCCGTTTCATGTCGGTCTGGGCCAGCGCGACGAACCCGATGTAGACGACGGCGATCAGCGACAGCGTGATCATGAAGCCGGCGATCTGCGGGCTGCGGCAGGCGTCAGGGAGGATGGGCAGGATGAAGCGCACGAAACCGTACGCGCCGATCTTGAGCGTGATGGCCGCGAGCACGACCGAGCCGCCGGTCGGCGCCTCGGGGTGGGCATCGGGCAGCCACGTGTGGATCGGCCACATCGGTACCTTCACCGCGAACGACGCGAAGAACGCGATGAAAATCAGCGTCTGCGTCTTCATCGTCAGCGGCAGCTCGTACCAGTCGAGAAGCGCGAAGCTGCCGGACTTCTGGTACAGGTAGATGAACGCCACCAGCATGAGCAGCGAACCCAGCAGCGTGTACAGGAAGAACTTGACGGCGGCGTAGACGCGGTTCGGGCCGCCCCAGATGCCGATGATCAGGTACATCGGGATCAGCATCGCCTCGAAGAACACGTAGAAGAGGATCGCGTCCTGCGCGGCAAAGGCGCCGTTGATGACGCCCGACATGATGAGGAAGGCCGCCATGTACTGCGCGACGCGGACCGTGATCGCCTGCCAGCCTGCCCAGACCACGAGCAGCGTAATGAACGAATTGAGCAAGATGAACAGCACGGAAATGCCGTCCACGCCGACGTAATAGTAGATGTCGAAGTACGGGATCCAGTTGCGCCGCTCGACGAACTGGAGCGCCGATGTCGCGAGGTCGAAGCGCGTGTATAGCGGAATCGTGACCAGGAAGCCCGCCAGTGCGCCGGCCAGCGCAATCCAGCGCGCCGTCATCGCATCGCGGTCGCGGCCGATCGCGAGCACCGCCACGCCGGCGACGATCGGCACCCAGATGGCGAGCGAAAGATAAGGCGTCATGCCGCAATGCTCACCGTGGAACCCACCAGATCAGCAGCGCGAAGAGGCCGATGATCATCGTGAATGCGTAGTGATAGACGTATCCCGACTGGATCCTGCGCAGCAGCGCCGAGCAACGGGCCACCGCGCTCGCGGAGCCGTTGACAATGCCCTCGATCACCATCCGGTCGCCGATATTGGAGAAGAGGCCGCCGACCTTCCGCGCGCCTCCCGCGAAGAACCAGTCGTTGAAAATGTCGGCGTAGTATTTTTTGTCGAGCAGCGTGTAGACGGGGCCCAGCGCGGTCCTGATCCGGTCCGGCAACGCAGGCTTGACGAGATACAGGTACCACGTCATGACGATTCCGGCGACCGCCAGCCAGAACGGCAGCCCTTGCACGCCGTGCGCCATGAATGCGGCCACGCCGTGCCATTCCTCGCGCAGTTCGGCCAGCACCGCGTGCTGCTCGAGGACGACGATCGACTTCCCGAAGTAGTCGCCGAAGAGCAGCGGCTCGATCCCGATCCACCCGGCGCACACCGAAGGGATTGCCAGCGCGATCAATGGCACGGTCACCACCCACGGGCTTTCTTTGGGCGGACCCCCGTGATGCTCGTCGCCTGCGTGCGCAGCGTCGTGAGCAGAATGGGCGGTGGTTTCGAATCGGGGCGCGCCGTGGAACGTCATGAAAAGCATCCGGAACGTGTAGAACGCCGTCACGAACACGCCGGCGACCACCGCAAAGTAGGCGTATCCGTGGCCGGGGATTTTCGACAGGTGGACCGCCTCGATGATCGCGTCCTTGGAAAAGAATCCAGCGAACGGCGGGATCCCGCACAACGCGAGGCCGCCGATGACCATCGTCACGTAGGTGATCGGCATGTACTTGCGCAATCCGCCCATGTGCCGCATGTCCTGCTCGTGGTGCATCGCGATGATCGCCGAGCCCGCGCCCAGGAACAGCAGCGCCTTGAAGAACGCGTGCGTCATCAGGTGGAATATCCCGCCCGCGTACGCCGACACGCCAAGCGCCACGGTCATGTAGCCCAGTTGCGACAGCGTCGAGTACGCGACGACGCGCTTGATGTCGAACTGGACCATGCCGAGGAATCCCATGAACAGCGCGCCCGTGGCGCCGATGATGGTCACGAACGCCAGCGCCGTGTCGGACAATTCGAACAGCGGGCTCATCCGTGCCACCATGAAGATGCCCGCCGTCACCATTGTCGCGGCGTGGATCAGCGCGGAGATCGGCGTCGGGCCTTCCATCGAGTCGGGCAGCCAGACGTGCAGCGGCACCTGCGCACTCTTGCCCATCGCGCCGACGAAGAGGCAGATGCACGTCACGGTCAGCATCGACCATTGCGACGTCCCCCACAGGTTCAGCGTCTTGTCCGCAAGCGCGGGCGCATGGGCGAAGACGGTCGCGTAATCGAGCGTGCCGAAGTACGACAAGATGAAACCCACGCCCAGGATGAAGCCGAAGTCGCCGACGCGGTTGGCGAGGAAGGCCTTGAGGTTCGCGTAGATCGCGGTCTCGCGCGTGAACCAGAAGCCGATCAGCAGGTACGAGACCAGCCCCACCGCCTCCCAACCGAAGAAGAGCTGCAGGAAATTGTTGGCCATCACCAGCATCAGCATCGAGAAGGTGAACAGGCAGATGTACGAGAAGAACCGCGAATAGCCGTCGTCGTCGGCCATGTAGCCGATCGTGTAGATGTGCACCATCAGCGACACGAACGTGACGACCAGCAGCATGATCGCGGTCAGCGGGTCGATCAGGAAGCCGATCGTCATCTTGAGATCGCCCACCGCCACCCACGTGTAGACGTCACCGTTGAAATAATGGCCGGCGAGGACGTCGCGCCAGATGACGCAGGACGCCACGAAGGAGATCGCCACCGCAATGATCGTGATCCGGTGCGACGCCGCGCGCGGCATGCTGTTGCCCCAGAGCCCGACGACGATGGAGGCGACAAGCGGCACCATCGGCACGACCAGATAGAGCTGCTGCATCGTCATGGCCGCCGTCATCCTTTCAGCTTGCCCAGGTCGTCGACATTGATCGAGCCCGCATTGCGGAACAGCAGGACGAGGATGGCCAAGCCGATGGCCGACTCGGCGGCGGCCACGGTGAGGATGAAGAAGACGAACACCTGTCCGGCCATATCGGCCATATAGGACGAAAACGCGATGAAATTGAGATTGACGGCCAGCAACATCAATTCGATCGCCATCAACAGGATCAGGACGTTCTTGCGATTGAGGAAAATGCCCGCCATGCTGATCGCGAACAGGATCGCTCCCAGCACGAGGTATTGCCACAGCGCGGGCGTGGTCAGAAGTTGCACGATTGCTTCCCCGTTATCTCTTTGTTGCCGTTGCGGCGCAATGAAAGCCTGCGCGCGACGGATTCTTCATTCCCTGGTTTCGGATGGCATGCTGATCAGCCGCACCCGGTCCTCGCGGCGAACCTTCACCTGCGCGCCCGGGTCCTGGTGCTTCGACTCCTTGCGCTTCCTGTGCGTCAATGCAATGGCCGCGATGATGGCGACCAGCAGGATCACGGCGGCAATCTCGAACGGATACACGAAGTCGACGTAGATGAGGCGGCCCAGCGCGCTCGTGTTGCTGCCGGGAATTACCGGCGGGCTCGCCACGCCGCCTACGCGCGCTCCGACGATGACCAGCGTCATTTCCAGCAGCACCAGCACGCCCACGGTGAAGCCGACCGGAATATAGCCGCGGAAATTGGTGCGCATGCTGTCGAAATTGACGTCCAGCATCATGACGACGAACAGGAACAGCACCATCACCGCGCCGACATAGACCAGCACCAGCGCGATGGCGAGAAACTCGGCCTTCAGCAGCATCCAGATTCCGGCCATCGTGAAGAAACACAGCACGAGCCATAGCGCCGCGTGCACCGGATTGCGCGTGGTGACGACGCGCAGCGCCGCGAACACCAGGATCGCGGAAAATGCATAAAAAATGAAAGTTTGAAAGGTCACGTCAAAACCTGTGGTTCAAGATTCTGCGTTTTCAACGGAACGCTGCGTCAGCTTGGCGATCCGCGGCAATCTGCTTCTCGTACCGATCACCCACGGCCAGCAGCATTTCCTTCGTGTAGATGAGATCGCCGCGGCGTTCGCCATGGTATTCGAGGATGCGCGTCTCCACGATCGAGTCGACAGGGCAGCTCTCCTCGCAGAAACCGCAGAAAATGCATTTGGTGAGGTCGATGTCGTAGCGCGTCGTGCGCCGCGTGCCGTCGGCGCGTTGCTCGGACTCGATCGTGATCGCCAGCGCCGGGCACACCGCTTCGCAGAGCTTGCACGCGATGCAGCGCTCCTCGCCATTCGGATACCGGCGCAGCGCGTGCAGGCCCCGGAAACGCGGGCTCTGCGGCGTCTTCTCCTCGGGAAATTGCACCGTCACCTTGCGCGCGAAGAGATTGCCGCCGGTCAGATACATGCCCTTCACCAGCTCCACCAGGAGCCAGGTGTCGAACAATCCTTTGACGCGAGCGAACATGGGCGGCCTCGTTCTCGTCAATGGAAAAGGTACGCCCAGCGCGTCTGCATCATCGCGCCTAGGAACGCGATCCAGACGAGCGTGACCGGAATGAACACCTTCCAGCCGAGCCGCATGACCTGGTCGTAGCGATAACGCGGGAACGTCGCGCGGACCCACAGAAAGAAGAACAGCACGATCGACATCTTGATGGCGAGCCAGATGAAGCCGTCGCCCAGCGGTGTCGTGTCTCCGACATGCCAGTCGTTGAGCAGCGGCCATGGCGCGAGCCAGCCGCCCAGGAACATGGTCGAGCACAGCGCCGCGATCAGGATCATGTTCATGTACTCCGCCAGGAAGAACACGGCGAAGGCCACGCCCGAATACTCGACATGGAAGCCGGCGACGATTTCCGACTCGCCTTCGGCCATGTCGAACGGGTGGCGGTTGGTCTCGGCCAGCCCGGCGACGAAGTAGACGATCATGAGCGGGAACAGCGGCCACATGTACCAGTAGGCCATGCCGCCTTCCTGGCCGCGGACGATGTCGGTGAGGTTCAAGCTGTTCGCCGCCATCAGCACGCCGACCAGCGCGAAGCCCATCGCGATTTCGTAGGAAACGATCTGCGCGGCCGAGCGCAGCGCACCCAGGAACGCGTACTTCGAATTGGACGCCCAGCCGGCCAGGATGATGCCGTACACACCCATCGACGTCATGGCCATGATGTAGAGCAGGCCCGCGTTGATGTTCGACAGCACGAGCGTATCGGTGAAAGGGACCACCGCCCACGCGGCGAGCGCCGGACCGATCGCCAGCAGCGGCGCGATGAAGAAGAGGTACCTGTTCGCGCCGGTAGGAACGACAATTTCCTTGAATAGCAGTTTGGCCACGTCGGCAAACGGCTGCAGCAGTCCATACGGTCCGACGCGGTTGGGACCGATGCGCACCTGCATGTACCCGATTACCTTGCGCTCGGCGAGCGTCAGGTACGCAACACTCAGGATCAGCGGCACCGCAATGCAGACGATTTTCGCGAGCGTCCAGATGCCCGGCCAGATGGGGCCGACGAAGGACCAGATCGGTGCCCACCAGGAGCCCCAGAACCATTCGAAGAAATGCAGGATGGACGCTTCCATCACGCCTCGGCCTCCGAAACGTATGCGATGGGCGAACGGTATCCTGTCGGCCTCCGGGCAATCGTGCGACGACGCGCCCTTCGGGCCTTGGCTCGACCTAGGGTCTCACCCGTCGCCCTCATGCCCTCTCCACGCTAACCGGACCGGACAGGCCCGCGAGTCCGCACGTCGACGCATGCGCGGCGGCAATGCGCACGACTCCCGGAGGTACGGCGCCATCGACAACCGCGGACAGGACCGCCTGGCCGTGGCCCTGCGTCACCTTGACCTGCGCGCCTCCCGAGAGGCCCAGCGTGTCGAACAACGCGCGGTGCATCCGCGCCTTGGGCGCTTTCGCGTCGGCCGTGCGTTGCAGCGATGCCGCGCGGCGCACCAGCGGATCGGCGAAATAGATCGGCACATCCGCGACGCGTTCGACGGGCGAGGCCGTGGCCGAAGGCTTCGCGATGGCCGCGTGGGCCGCGTTGGACAAGCTGGCGGAAATGGCCGTCGCGGGCAGCACCGAAGCACGCACGTCGTCCGCGGTGTCTGCATCGAATCCCGGCAGGTTGAGGAGCGTTCCCAGCACACGCAGCACTTTCCA